>Ga0134125_10008814_pt1 | contig 11379 bp, 11 predicted proteins | sample KB31751_FD_96464 | JGI IMG/M metagenome (GOLD analysis project Ga0134125, IMG submission 96464) | Terrestrial soil microbial communities with excess Nitrogen fertilizer from Kellogg Biological Station, Michigan, USA - KB3-175-1 | ecosystem: Environmental > Terrestrial > Soil > Unclassified ...
TGCGCCACGAGTCGTACCGGACGCTGGTCACGCAGTTCCTCTCCGAGCTCGACGGTGCCAACGGTCAGTCCGAGGGCGTCTTGGTGATCGGCGCGACCAACGCGCCGTGGGACGTCGATCCCGCGTTCCGTCGCCCCGGGCGCTTCGGCGAGGTCTTGTTCGTGCCGCCGCCCGATCTGCGCGCGCGCGTCGAGATCCTGAAGCTCAAGCTCGCGGGCAAGCCGGTGGCGCCCGACGTCGACGTCGCCGAGATCGCGCGCGCCACCGAGCTGTCGTCGGGCGCCGATCTCGACCACGTCGTGCAGTCGGCGATCGAGACCGCGCTCGCCGAGTCGCTGCGCGGCGGCGCGGTGCGAACCATCACCACCGCCGACCTGCGCGCCGCGTCCAAGAAGATCAAGCCGACGACGCTCGAGTGGTTCTCGACCGCGAAGAACTTCGCCACCTACGCCAACGACTCGGGCCAGTTCGACGAAGTGCTCGACTATTTGAAGCGCCACCGCTTGTAGCGTACAAATCAGGCGTGGCCGCCAAGCCGCCAAAACGGCGAATCTCGCCGTTGTACGTGATCGTGCCCGTCGTGCTGGCAGCGGCGGTCGCGCTCGGCGTCTACGGCTTCCGCTACGCGGCGCAGCTCGCCGAAAAGTCGGAGCAGTCGCTCGTCGAGTCGAACCGCGCGCTCGGCGATCAGACCATCGAGCGCATCGACAACTACATCGTCGACTCCGATCGCTCGCTGTTCGAGCTCGTCGACCTCGACCACCTCGCCGACTTCGGCAAGCAGTGGACGTACATCGTGCGCGTGTCGCCGGCGATCGACGCGGCCATCCTGCTCGACGAGAACCTGAAGCCGCTGCCCAACGGCTACGCCACCAAGCAGAAGAGCGTCGATGCCTTTCGCACGCTCTTCATGAACAAGATCCTGCCCGACCTGCGCGTGATGCTCGCGGACGCGCAGATCGAGCACCACGCGCACTGGTTCCGCGAGTACGACGGGCAGCCGTATCTGCTCTCGTACATCAAGAAGTCACACAACGATCGCTTCTACTACGTCGTCCTCAAGGTCTCGCTCGAGTACGTCAAGAACAGCTTGTTCCCGTACATGCTGAATCCGCTGTTCAACAAGGTGCCGTTCTGCGTGCGCGACGAGCACGACCGCATCATCTACGGCGGCGACGTCGGACGGCCGGGGCGCTTCCTCTACGAAGAGCGCTTCCCGACGACGCTCTACCTGTGGAAGCTGCAGATGGCGCCGCCCGACGCGGCGCGCCTGGCGACCGAGGAGCGCGTGCGACGGCGCTCGGAGTTCCTGCTCATCACGATGATGCTCGGGACCATCCTCGCCGGCATCGGCTTTTTGTTCTACGCGACGTGGAAGGAGTCGCGCGCCAATCAGCTCAAGAGCGACTTCATCTCCAACGTGTCGCACGAGCTGAAGACGCCGCTGTCGCTGATTCGCATGTTCGGCGAGCTGTTGGCGATGGGGAAGCTCAAGTCGCCCGAGAAGGGGAAGGAGTACGCCGACATCATCACGCGCGAGGCGGAGCGGTTGTCGCGGCTCATCGACAACGTGCTCGACTTCGCACGCATGGAGCGCGGACCGGTGGCGTACGAGTTCCTGCCCGGGCGGCTCGACGAGGTCGTCGAGCGCTCGCTCGACGTGTATCGTCATCGCCTCGAGCGTGAAGGGTTCCAGCTGACGACGAAGATCGATTCGGATCTGCCGGAGACGATGCTCGACGAGAACGCGATGACGCTCTTGCTCCTCAACCTGCTCGAGAACGCCGTCAAGTACGGGCGCGGCGAGATCGCGGTGTACCTGACGCGGCAGGGCAATCGGCTGCGGCTCGTGGTCGGCGACCAGGGGCCGGGCATCCCGGCCGAAGAGCACAAACGCATCTTCGATCGCTTCTATCGGACGCGGCAGGCGCGCGGCACCAACGTGCGCGGATCGGGCATCGGCTTGTCGCTGGTCAAGCACATCGCCGAGGCGCACGGGGGCACCGTCACCGTCGACAGCGAGCCGGGGCGCGGCGCCGCGTTCATCGTCGACATCCCGCTCGTCGAGCCGAGCCATTCAGAGGCTGCATGAACAAGAGAGTGCTCATCGTCGAGGACGAGCCGGACATCGTGCGCGGGTTGACCGACGCGCTCGAGTTCGAAGGCTTCGACGTGGTGTCGAAGGGATTCGGCAAGGACGGCGTGCGCATCATGCGCGAGCGCGGAGCCGACTGCGTGATCCTCGACTTGATGTTGCCCGACATCAACGGCTACGCGGTGTGCGAGGAGATCCGCGCCTTCAATCCGGTGGTGCCGATCATCATCCTGACGGCGCGCGGGCAGGAGTCGGACAAGATCCGCGGGCTCGACGCCGGCGCCGACGACTACGTCACCAAGCCATTCTCCGTCGCCGAGCTGCTGGCGCGCATCAAGGCGATGTTCCGGCGGCTCGGGCGCGCCGCGCCGGTCGACGAGGAGACGTTCTCGATCGGCGACGCGGTGGTCGACGCCAAGAAGCACGTGCTCGTGCGCGCGCGCAAGAGCTGGCCGCTGACGTTCTACGAGGTCGAGCTGTTGAAGCTGCTCTACGAGCGGCGCGACCAGCCGGTGGCGCGCGACGAGATCCTCGAGAAGATCTGGGGCGTCGACGGGCGCGGGCACAACCGCACCGTCGACAACTTCATCGTCAAGCTACGCAAGATGCTCGAGGACGACGGCAAGGAGCCGCGTCACATCCTGACGGTGTATGGGCACGGCTACAAGTTGGTGCCGTAGCGCGTGACGACGGGGCGGCAGCGCGCCGCCTGGCAGATGTAGAAGGTCAGCTCGGCGTCGATGCGCGCGTTTGCCGTCGGCGCGCGGAAGGGGACCTCGAAGCGCGGTGCCTCGGCGCGCGGGTCGACGGCGTCGGCGCGGCGGTAGAGCTTGCGCGGCAGCTCGACGTGGGTGCCTTGCAGGCTGACGAGGACGGGCGTCTCGGCGCCGAGGCGGAAGCCGGGGCGGGGGAGGATCGACAGGGAGAGCGTCTGCTGCTCGACGGTGCCGACGATCTGAAATTCCGGCTCTTCGGCGCGCACCGACGAGACGACGAGCGCGAGCCCAAGGCCGAGCGCGAGGGCGCCCCCGACAAGGGCGCGGGCGACGGTGCATTGCCGAGGCGACATCGTGTTTAGTTTCGGCCGGTTCGACTGATTCGTCAATGTTAGGGATGTAGGTGGGCCTACCTCGGGCTTAGAATCACCTTGACACCGCGTGGATGCGCAGGTAGGACATGTCCATACCCTGGGAGTGCTGATGGTAACGCGTGACCGTGAGAGCGAGGGTGGCGACGAGCGGCGTGTCGAGCCGCGCACCGAGACGGCGTTTTTTGCCGTCGAGATCCGCGGCAACGATCTCTACTACCGTCTGGTGCGGAACATCTCGGCGAGCGGCTTCTCGTTCGACGATCGCTTCCCGCTCGAGCGTCCCGGGGATCCGATCCTGATGGAGTTCCCGCTGCCGGGCTCGCGCGAGCCCATCCGCGTCTCGGGCCGCGTGGTCTACGCCCGCCCCGACCGCGGCGTCGGCGTCCGCATCGAGGACGTCGAGAAGGCCCGCTACGCGCAGCTCATGGCGGTCCCCCCGCCCGCGCGCAAGTAACGAGTCGCGCACGCCGCGCGCCGACCCTGGCTTCACCGCGCGCTACTTCACCGACTTCTGAAATCCGTCGAGAAACCCTTTCGCGAACCCCGCGCCGAGCTTCACGGCGCCGCCCGCGGTGCATCCGATCGCCTCGGGGCAGCTCCTGGCCGCGAGCACGCACTCGGCGGTCTTGCTGCTCTCCTCGGTCGTGCCGACCTCGTCGAAGAACTCCGTGCACGAGTTGTCGTCGGACTTGCCCGAGTCGCCGCACAGCTCCGCGAGCCGATCGCAGGCGCGCTTCGGCGCCGGCTTGAGCACCTTCGCGTAGGCGAAGTATCCGCCGACGCCGACGAGGACCGCCACCAAGAGCAGCTTCTTCATCGAGCCCCTCCAGCGAGATCAAACGAGCATCGCCGGCCCAATCTTCCCGTCAACGCAACCGCCGCATCAGGAACGTGGCCGGCGCCACCAGTGCCGCCTTCGAGGCATACGGATCCACAACCGCGCGCGCGTGGTGAAGCACCGTGCCCCGAAGGCGCGGGGGGCGGCTAGCACAGGTGGTGCGCAGCAGGCCCGCCACCTCGTGGCAATGGAAGCGCCCCGACCTCACCGCCAGCGATCGGCGCTCCGCAGGTTCACGATGACGCCCGCAGAGCCCACGAGCTACACGCTACGAGCACGCGCCACGCGCCACGAACCCTCAGCGCAGCGATCCCTCCCGAACCCCCTTCGCCACCATCCCCAGCTTCTCCCACGTCTTCTTCCCCAACCCCACCAACGACCGCATCCTCCCCGCCACGCTCGGCTCGTTCACTTCACCCTTCAGCACCGTCGACGTCGACATCGTCGCCACCGTCACATACTCCCTGAGAAACGCCGGCAGCGAGCTCTCGTGCCCACTCAACAGCGCCATCGACCGCGCCCGCGCCCCCACCGAGCTGTTCCAGTACTGGAAGATGCCCGCGCGAATCGCGCGCGTTCCGTCTTCGGTCCCGCGAAACACCTCGTACAACGCGTCCGCCAGGATCTCCCGCGCGCGCACGAACCGATAGCGCCTCGTTTGATAGCGCGCGAGGGCGCCATCCACCGCCGCACGATCCGCGAGCTCCACCGCGCCCAGCTCCTCCGCGAGGAGCCGCGTGTCATTGAGCGCGATCGTCATTCCCGTCGCCGTCAGCGGGTGCGAGCAGCCGGCCGAGTCGCCCACCAGCGCCGCGCCCGGCACCACGCACTCGTCGGTGTAGATGGCGTAGTTCGCGGCGACCTCGATGTCGCCGCCGTCGAGCGCCTTGACCAGCGTCGCCCGCACGCCCTCGGGCAGATGCGGCGCGTACCCTCCGCGAATCCGCGCGATCACCGCCTCCTTGCCCTTGTCCATGTCCTGCGGCAAGTCGATGCACGTGCGCGCGTCCTGCGCGCCGATCGGGTAGACCAGGATCGGCCCCCACGCGCCCAAGAAGATGTGCCCGAAGCCCGGCTGCGGCAGCGGGCACTCTTCGAGCAGCGCCGCCGCGGTGAACGACAACAGCGTCGCGCGCTCGGGCATCTCGATGAGCGCCCGGATCTTCGAGTGGCGCCCGTCGCATGCCAGCACCACCGGCGCGAGCAGCGGCCCCTTGGCCGTCATCACGCCGATCACGCGCTCCTGATCGCGCACCAGATCGACCACGCGCTCGCCGAGCCGCAGCTCGACCCCGGGCCGCTGCAGCATCCGCGCGCGCAGCGTGTCCACCAGATCGTGGTGATCGATCGCGAACCCGAACTTGCGCGATCCCGGGATCTCCTCGTAGGGCAGAAGCGTGATCGGCTGCGTCTCCGACTGCACCACCGCGAAGCCGCGAACGTCGGCGCCGCCGACCTCGTGCAGCGGGCCGAGAAACCCGCGCTCGTCGAGCACGTCGACGCCGTGCGGATGGATCAGCTCGCCGTTGAACCGCGGGTTCCGGCCCGCGCGCGCCTCGAGCACCAGAATCTTGCGGCGCCCGTCGGCCAGCGCCGTGGCCATGGCGCAGCCCGAGAGCCCACCGCCGACGACGATGACGTCGTATCGAGGCGCCGCTACCGTCTCCATGGGATGACGCTAGCATCGCGTTTCGACGATGCGCAACGTGCGAGATCGCACCCACCTTGTGCGTTATAGTGAAGCGAATGGAGAATGCGCCGTCCTATCTGGCGAGCTTCCGCGACCTGCCCTTCGAGCGGCAGATCGGCCTCGCCTACGAGCATCTCGAGAACCTGCGTCAGCTCAACGGCGGCTACATCGCGTCGCCGTACTCGGGCGAGGCTGGCTACGACCGTTACGACGTCTACTGGCTTCGCGACATCATGTACGCGACCTACGCCAACGAGTACCTCGGGCTCTACGACAAGGTGAAGCAGTCGTACGGCGTCGTGCTCACGGTCTTCGAGAAGTTCCACCACAAGATCATCCGCGGCGTGCGCAAGAAGCCCGACCTCGCGCGCGCCAAGGGCGCCGTCGTGCACGCGCGCGTCCATCCGACGACGCTCGAAGAGATCACCGACGAGTGGGGCCATCATCAGCTCGACATCTTCGGGCTGTTCCTCTTCAAGACCGGCGACCTCATGAAGCAGGGCTTCAAGGTCATCCGCTCGAACGAGCACGTGCAGGTCGTCAAGGACATCCTCAGCTACCTGTGGACCGCGCGCTGGGACGCGGAGCCCGACTTCGGGATGTGGGAAGAGGGGCCCGAGGTCCATTCGTCGTCGGTGGGCGCGGTGCTCGCCGGCCTGACGATGTGGCACGACCACGGCTTCTACGACTACAAGTACCGCAACCACATCGACGTCTCGGGGATGATCCCCGTCTCCGAGCGCTTTCTCGAGGACGGCGCGCGCGCGCTGTCGCAGATCCTGCCGCGCGAGTCGGCGTCGCGCCCCTACGATCTGGCGCAACTGTCGTTGCTGTGGCCCTACAACATCCTGAAGGACCAGTTCGCGCTGCAGGAAGAGATCCTCGAGAACATCGAGACGCACCTCGTGCGCGAGCACGGCGTCATCCGCTATCCGGGCGATCGCTACTTCAACACCAACCAGGCCGAGCCGCATGGGCACGAGGCGGAGTGGCCGATTGGCCTGGTGTGGCTGTCGATCGCGTACTCGAAGCTCACGCTGCAGGCGGCCCGCACCGGGGCGCCGCGGTCGACGATCGACCGCTTCGTCGAGCGCGCCAAGATGCACCTCGAGCACGCCGAGCGCGTGGCCACGCCCGACGGGCGCATCGCCGAGCTCTTCACCGGCGGCAAGGCGAACCACAACCTGCCGCTCGGGTGGGCGCAGTCGCTCTACATCGTCGCCAAGCTGTCGCTGCGGAAGTTATTGTCGGAAGTACGGTAAGTCGAGGCGGGTTGGTTCCGTCACGGACACGTGATGGGGCCGATCGCCAGCCCGCAGAAGTGCAGGCCCGGCGCCATCGTCGACGAGCAGCACTTGTTGATCGACTGGCCGAGCGCGCTCAGCCCCGTGCAGTCGTCGTCGAAGTGGCAAAGGCGCGTCGTCACGGTCGTCGGCGTCTGCGGGTAGTTGGTGCTGAAGTCGCAGGTGCCGGTGCACGACGAGTTGCCGCCGTTGAACATCGGCGCGCCGGCGTCGGGATCGAGGCCGCCGGTGAAGGTGATCATGCCGCAGCAGAACTGCGACTGCGTGCAGTCTTCGGGGCCGTCGCACTTGAGCACGGCGCCGCCGGTGCAGGCGTCGCCGGCGTTGATGCAGGCCGACGTCGGCGTCGTGCCGGCGACGGTGACGCAGCAGTCTTGCCCGACGGCGCAGCTCATGTTGCCGCAGACCACGCCGTTGAGCGACATGTCCGGCGGTAACGCCAGATCCGGCATCGACATGTCGGGGCCGGCGTTGTTGGAGTCGTCGCCGCAGCCGGCGATCCCGAGGCCCATGGCGGATGCAACGCATAGGAAAGCCAAGGTCTGACGCATGGCGCGCATCATAGCGCCCGCCGTTTGGCGTTCGTCAAGCCGCGAAGATGAGGGAGGGAAGTTTACTGCTTCTTGCGACGGAGGAGCTGATTGCCGGGGCCCCACGACAGGATGAGGCTGTCGGCGTCGGCGACGTGGCCCTGGTAGGTGTCGAGGCGGCGCAGCGCGTTGTCACACGGGCTGCGCGCCGCCTTGTAGTCGGTCTCGGTGAGCGAGAGCTTGTCGCCGAAGCGCTGGCCCGAGACGTTGTAGCGCGTGGTCGTCTCGTAGCGCGGCTGGCCGTTGCACACGAAGTTGGTGCCGTCGCCGCGCACGCGCGCGACGGTGCGATCGTAGTAGCCGCTCACGCCGTCGGGGTTCTCGGTGAGGTGCCACTCTTCGCGCTCCGTGCGCTCATCGCCCTCGGCGTCGATCGAGCGCAGCTCCCACACCCAGGTGCCGGCGACGGGCGCCGACGGCTCTTGCGATTGCATCGAGGCCGGCTGCACGTTGCCGCCGACGTCGTTGCCGGCGAGCGGCGTGTGGCCCGCCGAGTCGGTACGGCGCACCAGCGTCTGACCCGCCTCCGGGCCCCAGCGCAGCGCCAGCGTCGCGCCGTGGAGGACGCCGATGTACGCCACCAGGTTGCGCGCGCCGTCGTCGCACGGGCCGGGCTTGGCGTCGAACGCGACTTCGCGCAGGACGATGCGGTCGCCTTCGATGTTGCCGGCGACGCGCACGCGCGTGGTCTTGGTGAAGCCGAGGCGCTGGTTGCAGCGGAACAGCCGCTCGTCGACGGACATCATGGTGACGGCGCGATCGTAGTAGCCCTCGATGTGCGCGCCCTTCTGCGCGAGGTGCCACTCCTCCTGCTCGACGCGCATGTCGCCCTGGTCGTCGGTGGAGCGGAACATCCAGTCCCAGGTGCCGCTGGCGTCGGCGCCGCCGGGGTCGACGGCGCGCGCTTGCGCCACCGCGGTCGTGCGTGCGTGCGGGGCGGTGGCGGCACAGCCCGACGCGACGGTGACGGCGGCGAGAGCAGAAGCCAGAAGGTGACGCTGCATCCAGACCCTCCAGGTGAAACGAGTGTACGCGACCTCGCTTTCATCATATCGCGGGCCTCGTCACGGAGCATCCGAAATTTTCGCGTTCACCTCATGCACGGCAGTAGGTACTTGTCACCGCGTGCGCACATATTGGCGAATCGCTCGGTAAGCGCTGTCACCGACGAGAGAGCCCATTGATCGGCGCGCTTTGGCCTCTTTACGATGGGGGCGTGCGAAGCCTCGTTGTCATGCTCATCCTGATCCTCACGGCGGCGACCGCGCACGGTGGCAACGAGGCGAAGCTGTTCCTCCGGCGCGGCATGGATCTGTATCGCGAAGCGTCGTACGCCGAGTCGGTGGCGATGCTCGAGCACGCGCGGGCGCGCGGTGGGCTCGAGCCCGCCGAGCGCGTCGAGTGCTCGTTCTATCTCGCCGCCGGGTACGTGGCGCTCGGCTCGACGGCGGCGGCGCGGCGCGAGCTGCGCGCGGTGTTGCGCGATGCGCCCGACTACGAGCTGCCGCAGTACACGTCGCCGAAGGTGGCGGCGCTGTTTCGCGAGGTGCGCGAGGAGCTGGAGAACACGCCGCGGCTGAAGCCGCTGCCGCCCGAGCGGCACGGCGACGCGCTGGCGCTGCGCTTCGAGGCGTCGCGCACCGGCGGGCCGGCGTTCGGCGTCGTACAGTGGCGTTGGCGCGGGCAGCAGAGATGGCGCGAGGCGCCGCTGCGGCACGACGGCGAGCTGCTCGTCGCCGACGTCACCGTCGAGCACTCGGGCGCGCTCGAGTATTACGCCGAGGGGCGCGCGCCGGGCGGCGCGCTGGCGGCGGGCTCGGCGACGCAGCCGCTGGAGCTGCCGGTCGTGGTCGGGGCGACGCTGTCGCTGGCGACGGAGCCGCCGCCGCCGTCGCGGGCGCGCAAGCTGTGGTGGCTGTGGACCGGGATCGGTGCCGTCGGCGCGGCCGGGCTCGGCGTGGGCTTGTACTTCGCGCTGCGCCCGCAACCGTCGACGGCCGACGCGGTCTTCGACTTCCAGGTGCATTGATGCGGCGCGCGCTGGCGGTCGGCTTCTTCGCGGCGCTCCTGGGCGTCGCGCCCGGCGGCTGCGGCGGCGACGCGGGCAGCGGCGAGGTGGCGTCGGCGGCGATGGCGCTGACGCCCGGGACGGGGCTGTCGCCGAGCGACGTCGGCGCGGTCGAGATCCTGGTGTTCGACGGCGGCAACGCCAGCTGCGCGCGCGTGATGAGCGGGAGCTCGCCGCTCGACGACGCCGGGCTGGTGCTGGTGGCGCACGCGCTCTTCACGATCGACGGCACGACGAAGCACCTGGCCATCCCCGCCAAGAAGCCGCTCGACTTCTACGCCGAGGCGTTTCGCAGCGCCGCGCCGGGGCGGACGCGCATCGGGCGCGGTTGCGTCTCGGCGACGCTCGGTACTGGCTCGAGCGACGTCAGCATCTCGATCGGCGCGACGGAGTAGGGCGCGGAGGGACGCGTCGGCGCAGACGGACGCGCCGGCTACTTCTTCTCGCCGAACAGGTCGAGCTTGAGCAGCGACTCCTTGTTCGGCGAGACGATGATGCGCCGCTTGGCGACGACACCGAGCTCGCCGTTCTTGAGCGAGACCTGGTGCGCGCCTTCGGCGAGATCGACGGGCGCAAGCGGCGTCACGCCGAGCACGCGGCCGTCGACGGTGACCTCGGCCCACGGCGTGACCGCGACGCGCAGCGTGCCGCGCCCGCGGGCGATGGCGCGCGTGGCCAGCTCGCGCGGGCGCAGATCGACCTCGAGCGTGCGCGGATAGGCCAGCATCGGCGACGAGACCACCACGCGGTGGTGGCCGGGCGAGAGGTGCACGGCGCCGTCGGGGCCGCTGCGCTCGCTGCGCCCGTCGACGACGAAGGTGGCCTGGCCTTCGACCTGTACGCGCAGGATCGCCTCTTGCGACTCCTCGCCGGCGGGGACCAGCGCGGTTTGCGGCGGCGGCGCGCCGAGCGGCGGCGAGGCTTCGCCTTTGACGGTCGCGGGCGGCTCCGGCGACGGGATCGACGCGGGCAGCATCGGTGGCACCGACGGGCCGCGCGGCGCCGTCAGCTCGCCCGGCGACGAGGCGGGCGTGAGCGCCTGCGTGTGGCCGAAGCGCGCGGCGCAGCTGCCGGCGTGCGTGGCGGCGAGCGCGAGCGCGGCCGCGGCGCCGACGACGAGCGCGGCGCGACCGGCGAGCGCGCGATGGCGATCGCGCGCCGGCATGACCACGTCGGCGAGCGACAGCGCAGGCACGGCCTTGGGATGGCGCAGCTCGATGATCGGATCGGGGGGCGGCGCCGGCTCGGTCACCGGATCGACGGTCACCGGAGCGACGGCCATCGGCACCGGCGGTGCCGGCAGCGGCTCGGGCTCGGCGCCCGCGTCCGGTTGATCTTCGACGGCGTCGACGATGTCGAGCGCCGGGCCGGTGGTGGTCACCGCCGTCGAGGTGATGATGGCGCGCATCGAGGCCGACGACGGCGGGTTCAGCTTCTCCTCGCCGTGCGGCGGCGTGTGCTCGCGCAGGACCGCGTCCTCAGCCGAGTCACGCGGGCAGAGCTCGTTGAGCAGATCGGCCACGGCCTTGTGCGAGGCGTCGATGCCCTCGGCGATGGCCACCGCTTCGATCGAATTGGCCAGTGCCTCCGCCGACGGCAGCCGGCGATCGCGATCGCGCTGCAGCGCGCGCAGCGCGACGGCGCCGAGGCCGGGCGGCACGCCGCGACGCACGTTCTCCGGCGCCGGCACCTCGGAGGTGAGCA
>Ga0134125_10008815_pt1 | contig 11379 bp, 10 predicted proteins | sample KB31751_FD_96464 | JGI IMG/M metagenome (GOLD analysis project Ga0134125, IMG submission 96464) | Terrestrial soil microbial communities with excess Nitrogen fertilizer from Kellogg Biological Station, Michigan, USA - KB3-175-1 | ecosystem: Environmental > Terrestrial > Soil > Unclassified ...
CAGCCGCTCGGGCTCGAGCGCGGGCGTGGGTTTCGCGGTGCCGGTGGCCTTCATCAAGCGCATCGTGCCCCAGCTGATCCAGTTCGGCAAGGTGATCCGCCCCGGCATCGGCATCACGGTGCTGACCGCCGGGCAGAAGTACTACCTGCTCGGCGACGCCGACGGCGTGGTCATCGACCAGGTCGTGCGCGGCGGGCCCGCGGGGAAGGCGGGCCTGCGCGGCGGCCGCCACCTGCCCGGCGGGCGCTACTCGCCCGGCGACGTGATCATCGGCGTCGACAAGCACGACGTGAAGGACTTCGACGATCTGTTCAGCGCGCTCGACCTCTATAAGGTCGGCGACACGGTGACGGTGAAGGTCAAGCGCGACGGGAAAGACATGTCGTTCCCGATCAAGCTGATCAACATCCAATAGGAGAGCGCGTCACCAGGCCGGCGGCTCTCCCCAAAACCAGCGGAGGCTTCCGCCGCCGGGACGGTAGACGACGACGTAGACGTTCGGGCGCAGGATCGCGGGACGGGTGAGGGCGTCGAGGACGAAGCGCGCGGAATTGCGGACCGGCATGGTGGAGGCGCCGATCAGGTCCTTTCGGCGCGCCTGGGGACGCGGCGCGGGCATCTCGAGACCGAGCTTGAGCGCGACGCCGCGGATCGTTTCCGCGGACTCATGCGCCGGGCTGTTCATGCTGATGTCCGCGGCGATTTCGGCGTCGAGCGGCGTCGTCTCCCCCGGCGCGGCGGGAAAGACGTGCGCGACGGGTCCGATCCACGCCAGCCGGTAGTCCTTTCCGGCGAACGCCGCGAGGGCTTGGGCGGCCGTGGCGCCGGCGACGCTCGCGTGCGCCTCGGGACGGGCCCACGCGTCGTCGCGCAGTTCGAAGCCGCAGGCGACGTTCGCCCTCAAGCAGGCGGCGGCGAGTTTGTCCGCGTCGCTGAGCGCTCCGCCGGGAGCGAGGGTGTGCGCCAGCCGCCCCGCCGCGACCTTCGCGATAGGGTCCGCGGGCACGCTCGAGGCGTCCTTCAGCCATGCCGTCGTCGGCGCGGCGGCTTCGCCGTTGACCGCGGCGGGCGGCGCCGCCGCGGGGGCGGCCGGGGCGGGCTTCGGTCGACGGCGGCAGGACGCGAAAAAGGCGAGAGCGGCGGCGGCGAGGAGCGTGGATCGCATGACTCGATCATACTTATCCACCGACTGAGCGCGCGCTCGGTTTGTGGAAAACTATCGTGGTTCGAGCGCGCAGACGACGGCGGTGCCGTCGAGAGAGACTCTTCCGTTCCCGATCAGCGTACTGCCTGGGAGCACGGCGACGGTCGAGTCCGCTTCGACGCGAGCGCCTTCCGACGACGCGGGAGCGTGCACGAGCAGAATATCTCCCGCGATGGTGAACGGTTTGCCGCGCGTGAGATGCATCCTCCCGCGCCAGCGGTCGCGTCTCAGCATGAGGTTCACGTCGCGCACGCCGGGCCCGAGAGGCTCGCCGCTCACGGCCTCCTCGCCGGCGAAGGCCAGCGCCTCGCCTTCGCTCGGAACGAGGACGGATTTTCCGGCGCGCGAGATCTTCAGGCCGGGCCCTTCGAGGCAGGCGAGGAAGCGATCGACGCCCGGGAACGCGGAGAACGGCGCCGCCGCGGGCACGTCCGCGATCGAGAGACGCCACGTCCAGTCGAGCGCGTCGACGGCGAGCTCGAGCGTGCTGCCGAGTCCGTTCTTCCACGCGACGCGGCGATAATCGCTTGGTCCGAGGACGCGGCTCACGCGGGGTACTTCGCCATCGCGGACTCGGCCGCGCGGCGGGTGAGGGCGTGGTACGTGGGGGCGGCGGACGCGAAGACCTCGCGCGCGAGGGCGCGTCCGGCGGGCGTCTTGCCGAGCGCCTGGTAGAGCGGGCGCACGTACTTCATGCGCCCGACGGAGGACAGCAGGGCGCGCAGGCGGGGGAAGGCGGGCTCGTAGCCGCTCGCCGCGGCGATCGCGAGCCACTGCGCGAGGATCTCGTAGTTGCCGCGCTCGTTGAGCTTGAGGTTCGCGTCGAGCCACGCGCAGTCGGCCGCGCTGAGCTCGCGCGGCAGGCGCTGGAGGAACACGACGAGCTCCGCGGCCGGCGCCTGGCGCAGGGCCGCGGGATCGGGGCGGCGGCCGGCGGCCCAGCCGTCGGCGAGGGCGTTGAGCTCGTCGAGGCGGGCGCTGACGAAGCGCGGCGCGCCGGCGGGAAGCCCGGGCTTGTCGAGCCACGCGGAGGCGTGGACTTTCGCCGGCAGGCCCGGGAGCTTCTCCTCGACGAACGCGTAGAAGGTCTCCGTGGTGATGCTCTGGAAGCGGAAGCGCTTCATGTACGCCTTCACGAACTCGTCGAAGGCCTTCGTGCCGGCCGCGCGCTCGAGCGCCGTCACGAACCGGGCGCCCTTCTCATACGGGATGTTGCTGAAGGCGTCGTCGGGGTCCACGCCGGTCAGGTGCGTGCGCAGGCAGGTCAGGGCCGGCGTGTCGGAGAAGCGCTCGAGCGCTTCCTCGAGCTCGCGCTGGCCGATGGCCCAGCCCAGGGCCGCGGCCTCGTCGCCGTGCAGGGCCTTGAGGATGCGGCGCTCGGCCCAAACCGTGAATCCCTCGTTGAGCCAGAAGTGTTCGGCCGTCGCGTTGGTGACCAGGTTGCCGGTCCAGCTGTGCGCGAGCTCGTGCGCGACGACGTCGACGAGGCTGCGGTCGCCGGCGAGCAAGGTCGGCGTCAGGAACGTCATGCGCGGGTTCTCCATGCCGCCGTACGGGAACGAGGGCGGCAGGACGAGCATGTCGTAGCGGTCCCAGTCGTACGGCCCGAACAGCGCCTCGGCCTTGGCGATCATGGACTCCACGCCCGCGAACTCCCAGGCGGCCTTTTCGATCGTGGCCGGCTCGGCCCAGACGCGCGAGCGGTGCGACAGGTCGCGGCCCTGGAGCTCGCCGACGGCGAGCGCGAGCAGGTAGCTCGGGATCGGCTGGGGCATGTTGAAGCGGAAAACATGGCGGCCGTTTTCGCCGGGCGCGTCGCCGTCGGGACCCGCGCTCATCACGGCCGTCAGGCCTTCGGGAACGTCGATTTCGGCCGCGTACCGGATGCGGGCCCCGGCGCTGTCCTGGCAGGGCACGACGCCGCGCGCGTGGATGGCCTGGCACTGGCTGAAGAGGAACGGCTTTTTCTTGCCCTCGGTCTGCTCGGGCGACAGCCACTGGAGCCCCGCCGCCGACGGGGACGTCTCATAGGCGATCGTCACGTCCTTCGTGCCGGCCGGCAAAGTCAGGCGCAGGCGGCTCCCGAGGATGGGCTCCTCGGAAGCCAGCTCGAAGGGCGCGGACGCATGCTTGATCGTCAGGCCCTTGGTGTCGAGGTCGACGACGCCGCTCGCGCCGCCGTCGAAGAAGAGCACGACCTCGCCGGCGAGGACCTTGCGCTCGAAATCGACGCGCAGCTTCAGCCGCCAGCGCGTCGAGCGCGGCTGGGCGTCGTCGAAATACGAGTGCGGATCGACGCGGGCCATGATGAGCCGGCCTTACTTGACCTTGGGCAGGGCCGCGATCTCGGCGTACAGATGGACCGCCGAGGCGATGGCCTTCTTGAACATGCCGAGGTGCAGGCTCTCGTTCTCGGAATGCGGGTTGGAGAGCGGGTCCTCGACGCCGATCATCAGCGCGGGCGCGCCCTTGAGCGCCTTGGCGAACGGTCCCACGAACGGGATCGAGCCGCCGCAGCCCATGTCGACCGACTTGCGCCCGTAGCCCTTCTCGAGCGCGCGCCGCGCGGCCGCGAAGGCCGGCGCGTCGGTGTTCGTCGTCCACGCCGGGCTGGCCGACTCGCCGGAGAACTCCACCTTGACGCCCCACGGCGCGTTCTTGACGAGATGCTTCTTGAGCGCCTCGAGCGACTTCTTGGCGTCCATGCCGGGCACGAGCCGGATGCCCATGTGGCACCACGCCGACTCGTTGATGATGTTCGCGCAGTCCTTGCGCGAGGACGCCTGGATCGCGTTGACCGAGAACGTGGGCCAGTACCAGTTGGCGCGCAGGAGGTCCTTGGGCGAGGTCAGCAGGCGCGTGGACTTGAACAAGCCGGACTGCTCGCGGAAGGTCTTCTCGGGATACTTGAGCGTCTTGAGGCTGGCTTCGGCGGCCTTCGGCGGCTTTTCGACGTCCTTATAGATGCCGGGAATCGCCATGCGGCCTTTCGCGTCGACGACGGAGGCGATCATTTTGGACAAAGCCTGAATCGGGTCGGGGATCGAGCCGCCCCACATGCCGGAGTGAAGCGGGTGGTCCATCGAGCGCACCGTCACGTCAAGCGCGACGAGGCCGCGCAGGGCGACCGTGATCGACGGCGTGTCGTGGTCGAAGTTGCCCGTGTCGGTCAGCACGATGGCGTCGGCCATGACCTTCGACGCGTACTTCTCGAGGAACGGCTCCAGGTTGTCGGAGCCGCACTCCTCCTCGCCCTCGATGATGAGCTTCACGTTGACGGGCAGCGAGCCGTGCGTCTTGAGCCACGCCGCGATCGCGCTCGTGTGCGCCACGGCGCCCGCCTTGTCGTCGGCGCAGCCGCGGCCGTAGAGGCGGCCGTCGCGCTCCGTCGGCTCGAACGGCGGCGACTTCCACAGCTCGGCGCGGCCGGCGGGCTGGACGTCGTGGTGCGCGTAAAGAAGGAGGGTCGGCTTGCCGGGGGCGTGCAGGTAGTCCGCGTACACGTAGGGATGGGCGCCGGGCAAGGTCAGGATTTCCACATTCTCGAGACCGCGCGCGCGGCACAGCTCGGCTACGGCTTCGGCGGAGCGGACCACTTCCTTCGGGTCGAAGCCCGGGAAGCTCACGCTCGGGATGCGCGCGAGGACCTTCAGGTCCTCGAGGAACTCGTCATAGTGGGATTCGGCGTAGGAGACGGCTTTCTGGGTGTCCATTCCCGGATTCTAGCAATCGTGGGGTCAGGCCTTTACTTAATTTACTTATTCCAGGATTTCGGCCGGGCATGAATAAGTAAATTAAGTAAAGGCCTGACCCCAATTTCGAAGTGGTAGAATCGGCTTTCATGCCGATCCTGCCGCGCTACATCCTTCGGCAGTTCCTGCCGACGTTCGGGGCGGGCCTGGCCTTGTTCCTCAGCATCCTGCTGATGAACCAGTTCCTGCGCCTGTTCACGCTCGCCGTGATGAAGGGGCTGCCGTTCTTCTGGATCCTGTCCTGCTTCGCGCGGCTGCTGCCGTCCTTCGCGAGCTTGGCCGTGCCCATGGCCTTCCTGGTCGCGGCCATGGTGACGCTCGGCCAGCTCGCCGACACCGGCGAGGTCATGGCCTTGCGCTCGTCGGGCTTCTCGTTCTTCGAGATCGCCAAGCCGTTCTTCTGGACCGCGGTGATCCTGTCGGCGCTGCTGCTGGTGATCAATCACCACACGGGGCCGGAAGGGTTCCGCTCCTTCCGCGAGCGCACGAGCGAGGCCGGCGAGAAGATGGCCAAGATCGAGCTGAGACCGGGCGCGTTCACGCCGCTGGGCCAGTGGCGGCTGTACGCGCGCGAGGCGGACCCGGGCACGGGCAAGCTCGAGGGCGTGTACCTGGTCAAGCCGAGCGAGAACGAGTCGGTGCGCGTCAACGCCGAGCGCGGCACCATCACCCTCGAGCCGGGCCGCGGCGTCGCGCTCCAGCTCGAGGACGGCCAGCTCCAGCTCCCCAACCAGGACCCGGATCGCTACACGTCCGGCAAGTTCGAGCGCTACAGCGTCTACGTGCCCCTGTCCGGCCCGCCCGAGAAGCGCGAGCCCGACATCCAGGAGATGACCACGCCGCAGCTGCGCGAGAAGGAGAACGACCCCAAGATCACGCACGACCGCAAGCTCGAGTACATCGTCGAGACCGCGTCGCGCTCGGCCGGGGCGCTGTCGCCGTTCGTGTTCTTCTGGGTCGCCGCGCCGCTGGGCCTCGGGCTCAAGCGCCGCGCGCGCGGCGCCGACTTCCTGGCGAGCCTCGGCGTCATGTTCGCCTTCTACGGCCTGCTCGTCGTGGGCGTCAGCTTGGGCCGGCGCCAGGACGTCCTCGCGCCCGTCGCCCCGTGGCTCGCCGACGTCGCGGGGCTGGCGATCGGCATCTGGCTCACGCGGCGGGCGGCGGCGCAATGACGATCTTCACGCGCCACATGGTCGGCCGCTTCGTGAAGCCCTTCGTCTTCGGCCTCGGCCTGTTCGCCGTCCTCATCTTCCTGGGGGACACGTTCGACAAGATGAACTACATCGTCAAGTCGAAGGCGCCGCTCGGGATCATCCTCGAGTGCCTGTGGCTGGGCGTGCCCTACTGGGCCGTGCGCGTGATCCCGATGGCCACCTTGCTCGCGACGCTCACGGCGATGAGCGGCTTCGTGCAGAGCGGCGAGTGGCTGGCCACGCAGGCGTGCGGCCTGGAGACCAAGCGCTTCTGGCTGCCCCTGCTCGGGGCCTCTCTCGTCGTCGCGCTCCTCGCCTTCGCGGCCCAGGAGACGATCATGCCCGCGGCCTGGGCGCGATCCCAGCGCCTGTGGCACGAGCGCGTGCACCCGCAGTGGGAGTGGACGCAGTACCCCGGCATCGCGCTCGACGCGGGCGAGGGCCGCTTCGTGCAGACCTGGCTGTTCATCCCGCTCGAGGGCCGCATGAACCGGCCCACGCTCGAGACGCTCGGCGACGAGGGCGTGACCTCCCAGATCGACGCGAAGTTCGCGCTGTGGGACGCGGCGAAGAAGCGCTGGGTGTTCCACGACGGCGTCGAGCGCGTGTTCGGTCCGCAGGGCGTCACCGAGCACCGGTTCAAGGAGGAGGTCTCGACCTTCGACGTCGCGCCCCTGGACCTGATCCCGCGCCCGGTCAACCCCGACGAGCTGACCTTGCGCCAGGTCATCTCCTACTCGAAGCGCGTCGGCCGCTTCGGCGGCTCGCCGCGCGAGTACCTGGTGGCCGCCTGGACCAAGGTCGCCTACCCGTTCGCCAACCTCGTGATCTGCGCGCTCGGCATCCCGATCGCCCTGCGCCTGCGCAAATCCTCGCGCGTCGTGAGCTTCTGCGGCGCGCTCGCGATCTCCTTCGCCTACCTGTGGTGCATGGAGGTCGGCCACGCGATGGGCGTGGCGGGGACGCTGCCCGCCTGGGCGGCCGCGTGGTCGGCCAACGCGCTGTTCGGCGCGACGGCCTTCGTCCTCATCGAGCGCTGGGACCTGTAGGCCGGGCCCGGCTCACTTCTCGGGCAGGGCGACGAGGGCCTCGGCGACGTCTCCGCTGAAGTCCGCCACGCACCGGCTCAAGGCCGCGGCGATCTCCTTGCCGTCCGTTCCCCGGAGCGGCGACGTCTTGACGGATTTCCGCCGCGCCAGGACGGTGTCGTTCTTCCCCAGGATCGCCCAGTCGGTCTCGAGGACCGCGGCGCCGCCGGGGACGGTCGACGCCTCGAAGCGCGTCACGGCCACCGTGAGGCGATGCGACAGGGGAACGCGGGCGTTGATCGTGGGAATCCAATGCATGATGTCGAACCGGCCGGGGGGAAGCTTCGCGGCGAGATCCTCGACGAGGACGCGCGACAGCTCCTCGTCCATGGGCCCGGCCCAGCGCTCGAAATCGTGGATCTTGACCACGTTCGGCCCGTCGACGGTGACGAGCTCCGGCCGGTTCACGTAATCCGGGATCGTGACGGGGCCCACGGCGACGACGCTCAGACGCACGCTCGACGGCTTGGCGGAGCCGGGCTGCGCGACGGGGCTCAAGGCGTAGAAGCGCGTGGGCGGGGAGGATGAGCAGCCGCCCGCCGCGAGGAGCAAGGCCGCCGCGGCGCCGCGAAGAGACCGCCGGTTCTTCGGATCGATGTTCATGTCATTCTCCCTTCGGCGCCTTCTTCCCGCGGACCAGGGCCTCGGGATGGCGCGACAAATAGTCCGCGAGCGAGTTCAAGGAATGGATCAGCCGCGACAGGTCGTCCATGGTCTGGCTCGTCTGATAGCTCAGGTTCTGGTTCTTGGACAGCATGCGGTCGATGTTGGCCAGCACCTTCCGCGCGTTGTTGACGCTCTCGGTCGTGTCCGGAGAGTTCACGATGCGGCTGATGCCGGCGAGCGAGTCCGACAAGTCCTGCGCGATGTCCTCGATCGGGAGGTTCTCGAACTTGGCGAGCAAGGCCTCGCCGCTCGACGGGACCGAGGGAATCTCCGGGTATTTCTCGTCCCGCGGCCCGAGATAGGTCTCCGGAGAATCGGGGAAGAAGTCCACGTAGACCATCATCTTTCCGGTCACGAGGCTCGTCATCTGGAGCTGAGCCCGCAAGCCTTTGGTGATGGCCGTCTGCAGATGGCCCCTGACCTTCCCTCCGACGGTTATCCATTCTTGCGGATCCAGCTCGATCTCCACCGGGACGGTGACGGTGAGGTCCTCGGCGTTCAACATGAGCGCGATGCTCGTCACCTGCCCCACCTGCACTCCGCGGAACACGACCGGCGCCCCGACCTCGAGGCCCTTCACCGAGCCTTTGAAGTAGACGCGGCATCTTTCCGTGCGGCGGAAGAATTTCCCCGAGCCGAACACCGCCACCGATGCGACCCCCACGGCCAGCGCGCCCAGCACGAAGACTCCGATCATCGTCTTGTTCGCAGGCTTGCTCATCGTCCTCCTCCTCGCCCGGCTCCGCGCGTCAGGAATTCCACGACCGTGGGGTTCTCCGACTCCGCGAGCAGGCGCTTCGGATCGCCCGAGGCGATCATCGTCTTGGCGGTCGCGTCGAGGAACACCGAGTTGTTCCCGATCGCGAAGATGCTCGCGAGCTCGTGCGTGACGATGACGATCGTCGCGCCCAGGCTCTCGCGCAGCTCGAGGATCAGCTTGTCGAGCAAGTGCGCGCTGACCGGATCGAGCCCCGCGGAGGGCTCGTCGAAGAACAGCAGGTCCGGGTCCAGGGCCATGGCGCGCGCCAGGCCGGCGCGCTTCTTCATGCCGCCGCTGATCTCGGCCGGGTAATAGTCCTCGAAGCCCGTCAGGCCGACCAGCGCGAGTTTGAGCGAGACCAGCTCCTGGACGCGCGCGGGCGGCAGAGTCCGGTACTGCCGCAGGGGCAAGGCCACGTTCTCGCCCAAAGTCAGCGAGCTCCAAAGCGCCCCGCTCTGGTACAAGATCCCGAAGGAACGCATCAAGCGCTCGCGCTCCTCTTCCTCCGAGTCCCAATAGCTCACGCCGTCGTAGGAGACCACGCCCTTGGCCGGCTTCTGCAGGCCGACGAGATGGCGCAGCAAGGTGCTCTTGCCGCAGCCGCTGCCGCCCATCACGATGAAGATGTCCCCGCGGTTGACGGTGAAGCTCAGATCGCGTTGGAGGGTGAAGTCGCCGTAGGCCATCGTGAGGTCCTTGACGACGATGTGCGGCTCGCCGCGCGCGTGCTCCATCGCTAGAGCCCCAGCATGCTGCAGACCAAGGTGATGACCGCCGTCGAGATCACGATGCCGACGATGCTCGTCACGACCGCCGAAGTGGTCGCCTCGCCGACGGCGGAGGCGCTGCGGCCGCACTGCATCCCGCGCATGCAGCCCGCCATGGAGACCAGCACGCCGAACACGCTGGCCGTGAACAGGCCGATCCAGAAGTCCCGGAGATGGACCGACGCCTTCGTCTGAAGGTAGTAGGTCGTCGGATTGAGCCCGAGCGTGCCGACCCCGATCACGTACCCGCCCAGGACGCCCATCACGTTGGCGTAAAGCGCCAGCAGGGGCATCATCAGCGACAAGGCGATCATGCGGGGGAGGACGAGAAACTCCATCGGCGAGATGCCCAACGTCTTCAGCGCGTCGATCTCCTCGTTGACCTGCATCGTGCCGATCTGAGCCGCGAAGGATGCCCCGGTGCGCCCGGCCATGATGATGCCGGTCATGACCGCGGCCAAGGCACGCGTCATGGCGATGCCGACGAGGTTCGCCACGTAGATCTGCGCTCCGAACATTTGCAGCTGCAGAGCCGCGATGAAGGCCAGGATCAGGCCGACGAGGAGGCTGATCAGCGAGACGATGGGCAGGGCGTCCGCGCCGCATTCCTGTACCTCGAGGAGGAGATCGGACGCCCGGAAGCGGGCCCGCCCGGCGAGCAGGCGGGCGAAGGCGTAGCAGGATTCGCCGAGAAACTCCGTCATCTCTCGGCTCGAGCGGCCGAACGAGATCGCCAAGTTCGCGACGCGCTCGAGGAACGGGACCGCCGCGGCCGTCCGGCGGGCGCCTTTGCGCTCGGGGACCGCCGCCGCGAGCGCGAGCAGGCGGCGGGCGCCCTCGGGGAGGCCGTCGTGCTGCACGGCCGCGCCGGCCGCCGCGGCCGGGGCCGCGATGCGCGCGACGAGCGTCAGCAGGCCGCTGTCCCAGCCCTCGAGGCCTCGGGCATCGAAAGCCACGCGCTTCACGGGCGGCGCGGCGCGCAGGGCTTCCAGCACGTCATCGCCCGCCGGAAGCTCCTGATCCGCCTTCCATTCGCCGCGGAGGGCGACGCGAAGAGTGTCGCCTTCGGGTCGCGAGACCGAGAGCTCAGCCCGCATGCTTTTCCTCCGCGCGCTTCGATTCCCAGGCCTCGAGGACGCGCTCCAGGTTGAAGAACATGCACTCGTCGCCGAGCGCCGCTCCCAGCGGCGAGCGGCGCAGGACCTCGAGCAGGTCGGGATTGACGTTGGCGAGCCACAGCGGAACGCCCCGCGCCTTGAGCCGGGCCTGCGCCGCCACCAGCTCCGTCAGCGCGGTGTATTCGATGTCCGGTATCGCCCCGCATTCGAGGACGACGACCTTCGGGTCGGCCTTCCTCATCAGGGCGCGCATCTTCTCCGTCGCGTAGGGGGCGTTCACGAAGTTGATCCGCCCCTCGGCGCGGAGCAGGAGCAAGCCCGGAAAGGTCTCGTCGCTCGCGTGGTCGCCGACCCGGCGGAACACTTTCTTCTGGCGATTGTAGGCCACCTCGTAGATAGGCGGCCGGCTCGCGTCGTAGAACATCGTCAGCACGGACAGCGCGACGGCGAGCAGGATGCCGCGCAGGGTCCCGAGGACGAGCACGCCGGCCAGCGCCGTCAGGGCCCAGATCAGCTCCTCCTTGCGGATGATCGACATCGCGCGGAACTTGGAGGGATGGATCATCCCGAGCCCGGCCTTGACGATGAGGGCGCCGAGCGCCGCCTTGGGGATCAGCGCGACCGTCGGCGACAAGAAAAGGAGGCAGGCGGCGACCACGGCGGCGGCCGCCCATTGCGCCAGCTGGCTGCGCGCGCCCGCGCCGTCGATGAGGGCGGTCTGCGAGGTGCCGCCGCCGGCCGGCATGCCGCCCGCGAAGGCGGAGGCCGCGCAGGCCGCGCCGAGCGCGAGCAGCTCTTGGTTGGAGTTCACCGGCGCGTCGTCGCGTCCGA
>Ga0134125_10008816_pt1 | contig 11379 bp, 6 predicted proteins | sample KB31751_FD_96464 | JGI IMG/M metagenome (GOLD analysis project Ga0134125, IMG submission 96464) | Terrestrial soil microbial communities with excess Nitrogen fertilizer from Kellogg Biological Station, Michigan, USA - KB3-175-1 | ecosystem: Environmental > Terrestrial > Soil > Unclassified ...
CCTCGCGCGCCAGCCAGTAAGAAGACCCTTCGTCGCTGAAGAGCTCGCCCCAGCCACCCGCGCGGGCGCTGCGGCCGGCGTATTCCCCGTATGCGATCGAGCCAGTGCCCGATACGATGTTGATGCCATCGCTGCCTGCGAGAGCGCCCGCCCAGCCGCAGACCATGTCATTGTCGCAGCGGTACCGCCGGTGAGGCAGAGCTTGCAGGGGTGCCGCATCCAGAGCCGGCAGCAGCGCGCCGTCTTCTCCGTATGCCGGCAATCCCAGAAACGCGTAGCTGAGATCCTCTGCGCGCACCTGGCCCTCGCTCAGGGTATGCGCTATGCCACGCCCGAGCATGTCACGCAGTCCATCGAGCCCGATTTCCAGATAGTAGGCCGGGCCTTCCCGATGAGAGGCCAGCACGCTCCCCGCCTCGTCGATCAGCACAAAACGGGTTTGGGTGCCGCCCCCATCGACACCAAGAAAGGTCTTCACGAGGAGGTCGGAAAGGGATGGATGGACACGCCCTGGACCACGCGATTCACCGTTCCGGCGGCGTTCGGAATGTCAGGAGACAGCCCGAGCGACAGCGATCGAAGGAGCGCGAGTGTCTGCGCGAATGCCACGTAGGGTAGACAGAGCTCGAGGTCCGTCAATGATCCGCCCGTGACGGCACCCGCCGCCAGAACGATGGTGTCGGGACCCTCGCGCTCGGCAGCTCGAGCGGTGAGCGCGACCACTCGTCCCGCCACGCCGTCGCTCCTCAGCTCCCGCAGCAGATCGAGATCGTATTGACGAGTGTAGGGGTCGTTGCTCAGGAAAGTGACCACCAGGGTGCTCCCGTTGACGATGGTCTTCGGGCCATGGCGAAAGCCGAGCGGCGATTCACCGATACTCACCACCCGGCCATCCGTCAGCTCGAGCATCTTCAAGGCCGACTCGAGGGCCAGCCCCTTGAGCTCGTTGCTGCCGACGAAGACGACCCGATCGAACTGTGCCCGTACCAGGGTGTCGGCGAGGGGCACGTGGTCAGTCAGTATTTCCGTTCCCAGGGCCGCGATGGCATCGATCCGTCCGGCATGCGCTGACAGCGCTCCGAGTGCCAGCGCCGCCGCCAGCAGCATCCCGCTGAAACTCGAGGTCATCGCGAAGCTCTGGTCGTTGCAGGCCTCGGGCAGGACGATCGAGTAGGCGTGCCGCAGGCCGCGCACGCGGCGGTTGAGCTCGCCGTGCGTATTGCAGGTGACGATCAGATGATGGCACTCATCGATCTGCTGCTCCGCCAGCTCCAGGGCAGCGACGCTCTCCGGGCTATCGCCGGAGCGGGCGAAATGGACCATCAGGGTCGGCGCCTTTTCGCCAAGAGTGCCCCGCGGGCTCGCAACGATGTCGGTCGTGGGAATCGCTTCGGCCTGTCGTCCCGACTTGGACAGCGCCGGAGCGAGACACTTGCCGATGTACGCCGAAGTACCGGCACCCGTGAGCACCATGCGCAACGCCGGATTGGCGAGGAGCGGAGTCAACCAGGCCCGCAAGCCGGCATCCGTGCCGACCTGCCGCGCGATCAGCGGCCACAGCTTAGGCTGTTGAGCGATCTCGCGGGCCGTCCATTGCGCGCCGCCGGAACGGGCCTGCGCGGCGCTGAGGCCCAGAACTTCATTGATATCGTTCACCGTGTCTTCCGTTCTCAGTAGCGCCAGGCGACTCCGAGCACATACGTGCGGCCGAAAGCGGTGTAGCCAGAGCCTACGCCGCTCTCACTCCCGCCGGTGTTCTGACCGGGCGCCCAAGGCAGGAGCGGGTTGCCGTTGAGGTAAGTGCGGACGATCGAGTTGCTGAGATTCTTGCCTTCCCAGTAAACCTCCAGGCCGTGGGTGACGTGGTAGTGCAGGCTCGCCGTGACCCAGTTGAAGGGCCGGGTGAGCGCGGGCCAACCGGGGACGTCGGTGCATTCCGAGCATGCGGAGGTGAAGCCCGACTGGTGATCCCAGTTGACATCAGCACTGATGGGGCCCTTGTCGTAGAAGAGTCCGATCGTCCACGTGGTCGGCGGCGCGGCGTTGATCGCGCCGACGAAGTTGCCGTACTGGTCATAGCTGCGGGTCCGCGTGGCCGTGAACTGCATGCGGGTGCCGAAGCCGTCGGCCAGGATCTCCTGCCAGGTGAGCTCCACCCCCGAGTACGTGCTCTCCGCGCCGTTCGCAGGCGCGGTGATCGTCCAGAGGAAGGGTTTACCCGGCACCGTACCCGGCGGCCCACCGATGTACTGCAAAGTCCCCAGATCGACGTTGGTCGAGACCGCATCATAAATATCGTCCTTGACCCTCTTTGCGAATACATCCGCCGTCAACGCGGAATGCGCCGAATAGTACCACTCCAGCGACAGGTCGACCTGGTTCGCGCGGATCGGCTTCAATCCCGCCGTGCCGTTGTAACTGAGCTGCGGCGTGCCGTTCTCGGCATTGTTGTTCGAGGTCGGCGCGAGCTGACTCAAATCGGGCCGCGCCATGGTCTGGGCCAGCGCCAGCCGGGCCTGCAGCTGATTTCGGACCACCCAATAGGCGAGATTCAGCGACGGCAGCGCCAACGTGTAGCTGCCGTTGCCGCCGAGCGCCTGCGAGGTCCCGTATTGGACGTTCCATGTCTGGGTGCTGCTCGCCGTATTCGAGGGTGTCCACAGCGATACCGGCACGGCCGATGCGGTGTTGGCAGTGGTCGTGGTGTGCACCATGCGCAAGCCCAGATTACCCGACCAGCGGGATCCGCCGAAACCCGCCTCGAGATAGCCCGAGATGGTTTTCTCCGTCACGGCGTACGAATTGAAGGCGTTGACCTGAGGCAGGGTCTGCGAGAAATCGAAGGGCGTGTAGGGCCCTGTGCAAGGCTGGGTGGTGCAATAGAACGGGTTGGGCTTGCCGTCGAGGCTCTTGAGGAAGGCGAGCAGCTGCCCTGCGTTCAGTTGCGGGAGCACCATCGGATACGAGCCACCCGCGCCCTCCATGAAGTTGGGCAGGCTCATCAGCGAGACGACGTTGAAACCCTGCGAGCCGAACGAATAAGGGCTGCATTGCACCGGGCACCCGTACGTCTGGTAGAGCGTCCCGTATTGGCCCGAGCCATTGGTCCAGTCGTTGTCCGAATCGACCTGCTCCTTGTCGCGGTGAGTGCCGCCCACGCCAAACGTCACCTGCTCCAGGATACCCATGTCGGCCTGCCAGGCGCCGCTCAACGTGAATCCGGTGATCTTGTCGTGCACGGAAAAGCCGTTGAGGCCCACATAGTGGGTCGACCAGTATTTGTTGTTGTTCAGATAGCGGGAATTCATCAGCGCCGTATACGAGCAATACCCGGCGTTGGTGGTGCTGTCAGTTCCCGCGGGACAGGCCGAAAGCCCGATTTGGCTCGGCGGCACGACCACGTTGATGTTCGGCAGGCTGTTGGGCTCGTCGGCGAAATTGAGGATGTCCTCGGCAGTGGGCTGGTCGTTCACCAGACCGGCGGTCACGAAGGTATCCTGGCCGCCCTCAGGACGGCTCGCCGTGGAGCGGTAGACATCCGCTCCGAAGGTGAGGCTGTCGGTGGGCTTCCACTGTGCGTTGAGGCCATAGAGGAAGGTGTCGACCTTGCGGTTGATGGTGTTGTTGACCATCTCCGGCTGGAAGTTATCCACCACCATCGAGGTGATGACGCCATTCTGTATTCCGGGATTGTTCTCGAACGGCGTGCCGTCCGGATTTGCGGCGAAGTAGTAGGACTCGTTGTAGCCCTGCTGCGGGTCGTTCAAGTGTGTCCATAGCGCGTCGGCCTTCAGCCGGAAGCTGTCGTTCGGGCGCCATTCCACATTGCCCATCAGGCCGTAGCGCTTCTTGGTATCGAAGATCGAGCCGAAGGTGATGCAGCAGGGCGTGGCGATGAGCGGCGTGGACCCTGGGGGCGGCGTCGCCCCATCGGGTGGGTACGGATAGCTGATGGGCCCGTAGATGTTCTGATTGTAGGCGTTCAGCGAGTCGGTCCGCGACTTCAGATTCGTATCCACTGCGCCGAGCACGAATCCGAGCGTCCGAGCCGCGTTGGTGTCGGTGATGAAAGCAGAGAATTTCTTGCTTGTCAGGTGCGACATGTCGTTCCAGTCGCCTTCGGCATGAGCATCCGCGTGGAAACCAGGATGTTCGAAAGCACTGGCCGTATGCAGATTCACGGTGCCGCCGATGCTGCCCTCCACCGCGGAAGCCTCTGGCGATTTGAGCACGTCGGCACCGGTGATGAGCTCCGCCGGCAGCACGTCGAAGGCGATATCCCGGCCGCTGTCGTCGCTCGCCAGAATGCGGTTGTCCATCGTCACGATGTTGTATTGGGAGCCGAGGCCCTGCACGGTGATTTTCTGGCCCTCGCCGCCCGTCGTGCGCGAGACGGTTATGCCCGGAAGGTGCTCCAGCGAATCCGCGACATCGGAGTCCGGGAAGCGGCCGAGCTCGGTCGAGTCGATGGAATCGAGCACGACGGGCGCGAACTCCTTGGTATTGAGGGCCTTCTCGAGGTCCGCCCGGATGCCGGTCACGATCACCTCGTTGAGCTCCTCCGACGAGCTGGTGGATGACGCATTGGCCGCCTGGGCATTCACGGCAGGGGTGGGATCCGCCGCAGCAGAATCGGCCGCGCGCACGGCGGCCGTGCCTGCCAGCTGCAGGGCGAGGAGGAGGCTGCAGGCGCCGACTGCGGTGGCAGAGTCGGGGTACGTCTTCATGTTACGGTGCCTTCTTCTGTAGTTTGCGGCTCGCAGGCCCGCGAATAGTGAGAGAGAACGTGTCGGATGTGGTGAATGACGAGATCGGTCATTCGCATGCGTATCGTCCCGGCACGTACCGCGGCGTGGGCCGCGGGCAGATATTGGGAAAGCAGCGCCAGCGGTGGCGTGCCCGTCTCGAAGGCGGCGCGCAAGCGCCCGAGCGCTGCGACCACTGACGGAGCCGGCCAGTAGTAGCGGATGCGGTCGCTCAGGCTGTACTGCAGCTGCAGATCGAGGGTCTTGCCGCTGCCGTGGTAATACTTGCGCCAGTGCCGTGGGTCGGCGCACATGGCATGGAGGATCGTGGCGCGCACATTGGCGGAATGCGCCTCGCCGCGCCATTCCTGCTCGATGCTGTCGAGCGCCCACACGGCCTCACGCAGGGCGAACGTGACCGCAGGACCTACCTTCAGAATCGCGAAGTGGTCGCGCACCAGAGCGCGCAGAGCCGCTTCCGTCTGGTAATCCGTGGAGTGAGCCTCGAACACGAGGTTCGGCAGGTCGCCGAGACATTGGCTGAGGTGTCGCGCCTTTTCCGGCCGATAGTCGATGACCCGGTCGTGATCGAACTCCACGCCGGGTTGCACCACGAGGCCCACGACCCGATCCCAGGCGCTCTGCAGGCCTCTCTTCACGAAGGCCGTGCGATGAGCGGCGAGCGTCGCCAGCGCCGCGCGCGGCTCCGTGACGGCGAGCTCGCGCAGATCCTCCTGAGCGCCGCCGGGCACCGGGACCTCCGTGCCGACCACATAGACGGGCGGCTCGCCCCCGGATTTCCGCCAGGCCTCCTCCGCGTGGGTGCAGAGCGCCGCGGTGCGCTCGGCCACGATGTCATCGGACAGCACGGGCGGGTCACCCGCACACGACATCGAGCAGTCGAGGTGAATCTTGCGGTAGCCCGCTTCCGTATACTCGCCCACCATGACGCCCGCGCGCGCGAGCGCCTCGTCTGCGGGCAGGGCCTGCCAGGCGTTGGGACCCAAATGATCGCCGCCGAGGAGGACGCGCCCGCGCGCCAATCCCGTCTCGTCCGCGAGGCCCAACACCAAGTCGCGGAACTGCGCCGGCCGCAGGCCCGTGTAGCCGCCTTCCTGGTTCACCTGATTCGAGGTGGCCTCGATCAGCGCGTAACCCTCCGTGGCACGTGCGTGCTCGAGCGCGGCCCGCAGCGCCAGGGGATGCGCCGAGCAGACGGAGTAGATCCCAACGGCCTCGCCACTCCGGTGGCGCCGCACGAGCTCGAGCAGCGCCTTCATGTGGCTTCCTCGGGCTCGATGGCCAGCAGGGCTGCCGCGAGGAAGGCCAGCACGATGCCAATGATCTTGAGCGGCTCGGGGACCAGACCCAACAGCGCGAGCGCGAGAAGGGCGGTGATGAGGGGCGCCCCCGCATTGGTGAGCGGTGAGACGACGATCGCCTTGCCGTAGCGGAAGGCGTAGACCAGCGTGAGCGCGCCCACGGAGTTGAGAATCTGGGTGCCGGCGGCGAGGTAGGGACCCGCCAGGCCGTAGTTGATCGGGCGCGAGAAGTCGGTCATCCACAGGGCAATGGGCACGAGCGCGAGTCCCATGAGCATCATGTAGAAGAAGATTCCCTCGGCGCTCATGCTGCGGTTGGCGAGCTTGATGAAAAAAGCCTGCACGCCCCAGGCCGCGAGGATGACGAGGGAGTAGAGGAACCAGGCGACGCCGTGGCCGCTCAACCCCTGGCCCGGTTGATAGTCGAAAAGCGGCAGAGCGGCCAGGGCGAGGACGATCCCGACTGCACCGATGAGGGTGGTGCGCTCCTTGAGCCAGAGCAGCGACATCGCGATCGTCACGATGGGCGACAGCGCGATCAGCGGGAAAATGAGATACGTGGGACCGGTGTGGACGGCGTGGAAGAGGAGCATCTGTCCGCCCGCACCCGTAAGTCCGATCAGGGTGCCGAGCAACACTGACCGGCGGTCGGCAGGCAGCTTCCAACCGCTGTGTCCGAGAGCGTAAAGCGCGGGCGGGATCATGGTGAGTGCCCACACCACGTAGATGAGCGTTTCAGGGAAGCCATGCTCCGCGGGCATTCCGGCGAACGCACCCCACACGCCCCAGAAGAGGGTGGTGATGAGCGCGTAGAGAAGCCCTGTGCGTCGGCTCACCGGCAGGACCTGCGCCACTCGATTCAAGCTTCCCCTCACCTGTAATCAAAAGAAAGCTGAGGCCGAATCAGAACCCGACGGATTATTTCGAGTACTTACGTATGGGTCAATACTCGCCAGGTGAACTTTCCGATACGAAAGCGTATATTGCTTGAAGTGAAAGCTTACGAAAGCCGCAATATCCATGCACGAGCCCCATTACCGTAATGAGGCGGCCGCCGCGACGCGCGCGGCGGAGCCGGGACTGCTGGTCGAAGAGCGGCGGCGTCGGATTTGCGATCTCCTCCAGGAAAACGGCCGTGTCACGGTCATCGCGCTCGCGCAGCGATTCGCCACTTCCGCAGTGACGATTCGCGCGGATCTAACGGCACTCGAGCGGGCCGGCGCCGTCGTCCGCAGTCATGGCGGTGCCCTCCTGCCGCGCGATGGCCTCGATCAGCCGCTCACGGTGAAAGAGACCCTCCACCACACCGAGAAGGTGCGCATAGCCCGCCTCGCCGTCTCGCTGATCAGGGACGGCGAGACCATCATTCTCGACTCCGGAACGACCACCGCGGAGATCGCCAAACAAATCCGCGAGACACCGTTGCAGGCGATCAACGTCATCACCAATGCGCTCAACGTGGCCATGCTGCTCGCGAGCGCACCGACGGTGCGGTTGATCATGCCCGGCGGCATCCTGCGTCGTGAGTCCAACTCCCTGTCCGGTCACATCGGCGAGGCCGCGCTCGGGGAGCTCAGGGCAGACCGGCTGTTTCTCGGTGCGGACGCCATCGACCCCACGCTCGGGGTGATGACGCCGCACCTGCCGGAAGCGCAACTCAACCTGAAGATGATCGCGATCGCACGCCAGGTGGTCGCGGTGGCGGACTCGTCGAAGCTCATGCGCCGCAACATCTCGGTCATCGCACATGTGGAGCAGCTCGACATGCTCATCACCGACTCCGCGGCGCCGCCCGCGGTCGTCGATGAGCTTCGCCGCCGGGGGGTGGAAGTCCTGCTCGCTTGATCGGCCTGATGGGTCAGCGCGGCGGGCTGAGCCGCCGGAAGCTCGACGGCACAAACACCGAAGACATGTAGCCGGTCGTCTTCACGTCGGCTTCCTTCTGCGCCGTCTTGCCGTCAAGGCCGGTTGCAACCACACGAATGTGGTAGTCGCCGGGCTCGGTCCAGGTATGCGCGACACGCGATCCCTGCGCCGACACTCCATCGCCAAACGTCCAGTCGTACGTCAGTACGGGCTCCGCGGCCTGCGCTTTGGCCGAGCAGACGAGCACCGATCCGGTCCGGCCGCTCGTGGGACACTGAATCTCGATGTCAGGGGAGGCTGCTGGCACCCCATCGTCGATGATCTTCAACACACGCACGGAATGCGGTGGTAACGTGAGCCGCACGGCCCCCGCGGCGGCCTGCACGGAATCCCGTGAGTCCAGGACATCCGTCAGTCTGTAAGAATGTTGCGCAGCCAGCCCGAGATCGGCGAGCTTGATGACGTGCTGCGTCGGCCGCTCGCTCCAGTTGAAGACGGTCAGGATGCTCTGGCGCGCGGACTCCGGCAGGAAGAACACGCTCGGCTCCAGGTCGGCGGCCGAGTAGGTCATGAGGTCCTGCGGAATCGATGCCTTGCCGAGGCGAACCATATCGATCAGATCGCGGTTCTCGATGAGTGCGAGCCGCTGCGGCGAGCCCTCGAGTGAGGTCAGGTTGTCCCCGATCTCGAGCATGCCGCCGCAGACCGCGGCGAGCGCGAAGGACACCTGTGCTTCGCTGAGCGTCAGCGGCTGCTTCCCTTCGTGCCAGGTCTGGTCGGTGATTCTCTGCTCGGACACCGTGAAGGCATCCGGATCCGAAACGAAGTAGTTCCGGTCCATGTAGTAGCGGGCGGCGATACCGGTCGCGGCATCGCGGCTCGCCTCGAACGCGTGGCCGGTGTCCTGCGAGATCCGGCCGTAGTCGACATATCCGACGGGATTCAGCATCGCGCTCCCATCTTTGTCGAGGTATACGCCATCTCCCACCGCCTCGCGGATGATGCCCAGGCCGATGCGCTGCGCCTCCATGGCCGTCGTGTGCGGCTTGTAGTAATAGCCTTCGATCGCGCTGTCGTCCATGAAATCGAGCTTGATGTAATGAATGCCCCATTGGCGCACGAGCGTGCTGTACGTCGTGCGCAGATAGGCCTGGGCGCCGGGATTGGTGGTATCCAGCATGTAGAGCTGGTCCTTGCCGTCCACCACGCTACCGGCGTGGATGGGCTGGCCGCGTGCGTTTTTGATGAGCCAGTCCGGATGCTGTCGATAAATGGAGGAGCGCTCCGACACCTCGAATGGAGCGGTCCAGATGCCGGGAGTGAGGCCGAGGCCGCGGACCTGGTATTCGAGTGGATTCATGCCCTCCGGGAAGAGCGTCCCGTTGGCGGTGATGTATTCGCCACGGGCGAACTGATAGCCCTCATCGATATGGAAGAGGTCGTATCCATATGCCTTCAGGTGCTGCGCCTCCCACGCGGCATTGGTCAGCGCGGCACCGGAGTTGAGCCCGAAGTAGTACGCGGTCCAGCTCCACCAACCCATGAGAGGCGGCGCATCGACTCGCGCATGATGGATTTGGCGGATGAGATGGGCGTACGTCTCGAGCTGGTGATGGTAATCGCGGCTGACACTGACGACGATCGTCTCCGAGTCGAGACCCTCGCCCGGAGCGACCGGTAGGGACAGGGTGATCCGGTCTGCCGCCGGCGAGTCAGTCAGAGAATTCTCCTCTTCCAGCTCCGTGGTGCCGGTCGAGTCCACCTGGTATTGGTCGATTCGCCGTTTGTGGCCGGCTGAGGCGAGTTTCAGGCGCAGGACCGTCAGGAATCGCGTCGAGGTCAGCGCGCCGATGAAGAGGCTCGCATGGCTGTCGCGGTTGTAGATCAGCTGGCTGCCGACGCCGCGCGCCATCCCATGGTCGATCCGATCGAAGTCGTGGATCCGCATTGCCGGCCGGTCTTCGCTGAAGCTGTCGGAGAGGACACGGTCTGCAGTGACGTTCCCGCCGAGGTTGACGACTTGTCCACCGGATGCAGATACCAGCCGGATGGATTCGACATTGATGGGCTTGCCGGTGGAATTCACGACCGCAGCCCGCAGATCCGCGAACGGCTGGGTTGCGTAGACGCGGAGCCGGTAAGTGAGGTTGGGTCGTCCCCTCGAGCCCGAGCAGGTCACCTGCCATTGGACCGCCGGGCCTAGATAGCCCTGGGTCTGCGAGCGCGCGACCTCGCAACGCGGATAGTCCGTCGTACGTATCCAGCGGCCGTCGACTTCCGCCGCCACCGTGGAAGCGATCGTGGGGGAGGCTCCGGATGCCTCGCTGACGCTATACACGCCCCGCTCATTCACCGCGATGCTCAGCGGTGAGGCCTGTGCACCAGCCATTCCCAGAGACAGCAGCGACCCGATGAATAGCGTGGCCAGGCTGGCGTGCCGCCACACCTTTCCCGCCCCCGATGCGCGAATGTAGCGTTTCTTCATTTTGTGGAAAATTACTACATCGGATGACGGTCCGCAACAACGCCGTCGATGATGAGGCAGCGCCCCTGCAACGGCTCGCGCTCGAGGAGCAGGATGTTTGCACGGACGTTCTCGCCGAAGCGACCGTATTCGGCATGGAGGCCAGCCGCACGGGCCGGGATCGAGGTCACCATGGCGAGCGCCGTCTCCAACGGCAGATCGACATCGCGCACCAGCCGCCGGAGCGTACCGATCATGTCGATGTGCACGCCGGCCAGCGAGCCGCGCGCGTCGATCAGCTTGCCTTCGCGCAAGCGGATCTTCGCGCCGTAGAGGTCGAACTCCGGCGGGCCGTGCACCGTTGGCATCGCATCGGTCACCGCAAAGAGGGTGCCGGGGGAGCGCTTGGCGCGCACGGCCAAACGCAACATCGTATCGGCGACGTGCCATCCGTCGGCAATGACTCCGCACCAGGCATCACTGTCGAGTGCGACGCCCGTCATCCCGACCTTCTTGGTGTGCAGGGGCGGCATTCCATTGAATAGATGCGTAAAAAGGCTTGCGCCTTGCGCAAGCGCTGCACGGGTCTCACGCTCACTCGCGCCGCTGTGGCCGATCGACACACGTACCCCCATTGCGACCAACTCACGGAGCACGCCGGACGGCAGGCGCTCGGGAGCCACCGTGAGGATCACCGGAATGTTGCGGTCGCGCAGCCGGCGCAGGAGCCCGCGCGTGTGCTCATCGTAGGGCCTGATGAGGTCGAGCGCGTGCGCTCCACGAAAGTCCGGCGAAATGTGCGGGCCCTCGATGTGCATGCCCGCGACACCGTGCCGTCCGTGCATGGCAATCACCGCCTCGACAGCCTGTTCCATGATCGCAGGCGGGCTGGTGAGAAGGGTCGGCATCCAGGCGCCCGTGCCTCCCTGCCGGTGCGCGGCCGCAATGGCGATGAGCGCCTCCGCAGTAGGCTCGTTGTTGA
>Ga0134125_10008817_pt1 | contig 11376 bp, 10 predicted proteins | sample KB31751_FD_96464 | JGI IMG/M metagenome (GOLD analysis project Ga0134125, IMG submission 96464) | Terrestrial soil microbial communities with excess Nitrogen fertilizer from Kellogg Biological Station, Michigan, USA - KB3-175-1 | ecosystem: Environmental > Terrestrial > Soil > Unclassified ...
GCACAGCGCCGGATACGCGGTGCCGCACTGGCCGCGCGAATGGGGCGGCGGACTAACGGTTTCCGAACAGATCGTGCTGTACCAGGAACTGGCCGCGCACGACGCACCGAGGCTGGTGCTGGCGTTCGTCGGAATCCATCACGCCGCCGCGACCCTGCTCGCTGCGGGCACCGACGAGCAGCGCCGACGGCACCTGCCTGCCATCCTGGACGGCGAGATCTGGGTCCAGGGCTTCTCCGAACCGGAGGCCGGATCCGACCTGGCCAGCCTGCGGACGTCGGCCCGGCGTGACGGTGACTCCTACGTCGTCAACGGCCAGAAGTTGTGGGCCAGCGGCGGTAAGCATGCGGACTGGTGCCTGCTGCTCGCCCGGACCGACCCGGAAGCGCCCAAACGCAAAGGCATTTCCTACTTCCTTCTCGACATGACCACGCCGGGCGTCGAGGTGCGACCCATCCGTAATGCCATCGGCGACGCACACTTCTGCGAGATCTTCCTCAACGACGTTGAGATTCCCGCCGCGAACCTCGTCGGCGTCGAGAATGCCGGATGGCAAGTGGCGCAGGCCACCTTGGGTGCCGAGCGCGGCCTGACCATGCTGGAACTCGCCGAGCGCCTCGGCAATGCGGGCTTCCGCTGGTTGGTTGAGGCGTCTCCGGTCGACGACCCGATCGTCGCCGACCGGCTCGCGCAGTTCGAAACCGAGATCACCGGGTTGCGTGGACTGTGCAGAAAAGTGGTCGAGGATAACGAGACTGGAACCGCAGGTCCCGCCGACGCGTCGATCGTCAAGCTCTACTACAGCGAGCTTCTGCAGCGGCTGACCGATTTCGGCGCCGAAATCGGCGGCCTGCCCGCGCATACCCGACTGGCCAAACCGATGTCCAGCGGCTGGGAATCCGGCTCGTGGATGCTCGACTTCATCGGCTCGTGGGAGTGGACGATTCCCGGTGGTTCGAGCGAAGTGCAACGCACGATCATCGGCGAGCGGGCGCTGGGACTGCCCCGGGAACCGAGCGCGGTGTGATGGCACACGAGTTCGCGGAGTTCCACAACGAGTTGCGATCGGTCGCGGGCGATCTGCTCGCCAAGGACCGGGCCGTCGACTGGTCGTCGCTCGTCGACGCGGGATGGGTGGGGCTGGAGGTGCCTGAGCAGTTCGGCGGCGCGGGTGCCACCTTCGCCGAGGTTGCGGTCATCTGCCAGGAGATGGGCCGCGCCGCAAGCGCCAACCACTACCTGGGCAGTGCGGTGCTGGCCATCGGGACTCTGAAAGCGCTGCAGCCTAGCGAGACTCGTGACAAGCTACTGTCCGATGCGACGTCCGGCGATGTGAGAGTAGCCGTTGCGCTCGAGCCTGGGTTCGTGCCCGACGCCGAGGGTGCCGACCGGATCCTGGTGATCGCCGACGGCGGTGTCGCCGAGCCCGCCGCGGTCGTCACGCCGCAACCCGTCCTCGATGACACACGCCGGCTGGCCACGGTGACGGCCGACGACGTCGACGCCGCGGAGGTGCTCCGATTCGACGGCGACCCCGACGAAGCGGTTCGCCGGTTGAAAGACCGCGCAGCGGTCGCCATTGCCTGCGACAGCCTAGGGCTATGTGAGGCAATGCTTTCCGCAACAGTGGGCTACGCGAAGGTGCGTAGGCAGTTCGACCGTCCCATCGGCTCCTTTCAGGCCGTCAAGCATGCGTGCGCCGACATGCTGGTCAGCATCGCTGTGTCGCGGCAGCTTGTCGATGCGGCGGTGCAGGCCGTCGCCGAGGACCGGGCAGACGCCGGGGTGGCGGCCGCGATGGCCAAATCATATGTGTGTGGTGTCGCGGTCGACGTCGTCGGCAAGGCCATGCAACTACACGGCGGCATCGGATACACATGGGAAAGCGGCATCCACGTCTACCTCAAGCGCGCCGCACTCAATCGTTCGCTGTTCGGCTCACCGGCGGCTCACCGTAGGGAACTAGCTAAACGCTACCTATAAAAGGAGTTTCGACCAATGGGTGTACCCGTATACAAGCGCATTCTCGACCTTTTCGAGGCCGAGGGTGTCAACACGCTGTTCGGGATACCTGACCCGAACTTTGTGCACATGTTCGCCGAAGCCGACGCGCGCGGTTGGTCGGTCGTCGCACCGCACCACGAGTTGAGTGCCGGTTTCATGGCAGAGGCCGTCTCGCGCATGACCGGAGGGCCGGGCATGTGCATCGGCACGCTCGGGCCGGGCATGGCCAACATGGCCGGAGCGATCATGTGCGCCAAGGTGGAGAACTCGCCGGTGATCTTCCTCGGCGGGCAGCGGGCACGCATCACCGAACGCCGAGTCCGCCGCGGGCGTATCCAGTTCGTCCGGCAGGAACCACTTTTCGCCCCATCGGTCAAGTACAGCGCATCGATCGAGTACGCCGACCAAACCGACGAGATCGTCCACGAGGCGATCCGGCGGGCGATGTCCGGCACCCCGGGCCCGTCCTACATCGAGTACCCGGCGCACGTGCTGCTACACGAGCTCGACGTTGCCGACCCGTTGCCGCCGAGCCGGTACCGGCTGGTGAACCAGGGTGCAGGTGCACCCGAGGTCGCCGAGGCCGCGAGGCTGATCCGGGAGGCCGAGAGCCCGATTCTGTTGGTGGGCCACGGTGTTCACACCTCGCGCTCCCAGCCCGCGGTCAAGGAGCTCGCCGACCTGATGGCCTGCCCCGTGATCCAAACCTCCGGCGGCACGTCGTTCATCCCCGGGTTGGAGGACCGCACGTTCGCGTACGGCTTCTCGCCGTCGGCCGTCGAAGCGGTCGTCAACTCCGACCTGTGCGTCGCGCTGGGCACCGAGCTCGGCGAGCCGGTGCACTACGGCAAGACCCGGCACTGGGCCGAGCGCAACGACATTCGCAAGTGGATCTACGTCGAGCAGGACCCGATGGCGATCGGCGTCAACCGTCCGGTGGACGTGCCGCTGGTGGGTGACCTGCGCGGCGTCGTCCCACAACTGGTTGAGGCGCTGAGGGACACTCCGCGCCAACCGTCGCCCAATCTGGACGCGCTGATCAAGAAGGACGCCGAGGAGCTTACGCAACTCGCCGAGAACGCCCCGACCGGCAGAACTCCGGTTCACCCCGCTCGCTTCGTCGTCGAAGCCACCAAGGCGTTCCCGAAGGATGGCATCCTGGTGCGTGACGGCGGGGCCACGGTCATCTTCCAGTGGACCTACTCTCAGGCCAAGCCGCGCGACGTGATCTGGAACCAGAACTTCGGCCACCTCGGCACCGGGCTGCCCTATGCGGTCGGGGCGTCGGTCGCCGACGGCGGCAAGCGCCCGGTCATGTTGCTCACCAGTGACTCCGCCTTCCTGTTCCACATCGCCGAACTCGAAACCGCTGCGCGGCAGAACCTGCCGCTGGTCTGTGTGGTGGGCGTCGACCACCAGTGGGGCCTCGAGGTCGGGGTCTACAAGCGCACGTTCGAACAGCCGTCGCCGCAGCCCGGTGTGCACTGGAGCAAGGACGTGAGGTTCGACAAGATCGCTGAGGGCTTCGGCTGCCACGGCGAGTATGTCGAAAAGGAAGACGAGATCGGCCCGGCCATCGAGCGGGCGTACGCCAGTGGCAAGACCGCTGTCGTCCACGTCTGCATCGACCCGAAGGCCAACTCGGAAGAAATGCCGAAGTACGACGAATTCAGAACTTGGTACGCCGAGGGCACTCAGTAAGGAAAGGTTGGCGCTATGCGCGAATATCTGAAGTTCTACATCGACGGCCAGTGGGTCGACCCGGTCGAGCCGAAGTGGTTGGACGTCGACAACCCGACAACCGAGCAGGTCTCCGGCAAGATCGCACTCGGCACGGCGGCCGATGTAGACAAGGCGGTCAAGGCGGCGCGTAACGCCTTCGCCAGCTGGTCGCAAACCAGTCGGGAGGAGCGCCTCGACGTGCTGCAGGCGATGCTGGCGGAATACCGAAAGCGCACAGCCGATCTTGCCGACGCGGTGACCGAGGAGATGGGTGCGCCACCCTCACTGGCGGCGGGCCCGCAGGTCAATCTCGGCATCGGGCATCTGGCGACGGCCATCGATGTGCTGAAGAACTACGAGTTCGAGGAACAGCATGGCACCACGCTGGTGGTGAAGGAACCGATCGGCGTGTGCGGGCTGATCACGCCATGGAACTGGCCGATCAACCAGATCGCGGTCAAGGTGTATCCGGCGCTGGCGACGGGCTGCACGATGGTGCTCAAGCCATCCGAGGTGGCACCGTACTCCGCACAGATCTTCACCGAAATCGTCGACGCCGCAGGCGTTCCTGCGGGTGTGTACAACCTTGTCTACGGCGACGGCCCAGGCGTCGGCGTCGCATTGTCAAGCCATCCCGACGTCGACATGGTGTCCTTCACCGGATCCACTCGGGCCGGTGTCGAGGTGGCCCGCAGTGCCGCCTCGACGGTGAAACGGGTAAGCCAGGAGCTGGGCGGAAAGAGCCCGAACATCGTGCTGGACGACGAGGACTTCGCCAAGAGCGTGACCGCAGGCGTCTCGGTGATGATGATGAACAGCGGGCAGAGTTGTAACGCCCCGTCGCGCATGCTGGTGCCGAACTCGCGCAAGGACGAAGCCGTCGCCGTCGCGCTGGCCGTCGCCGAGCAGGTGAAGGTCGGCGATCCCGACAACAAGTCCGCGATCGGGCCGGTGGCTTCGAAGGCGCAGTTCGACAAGGTCCAGGGCTTGATCCAGAAGGGCATCGACGAGGGCGCCACGGTCGTAGTTGGCGGCCCGGGCCGGCCGGTCGGACTGGACACCGGCTACTACGTCAAACCCACGGTGTTCGCCGACGTCAAGAACGACATGACGATCGCGCGCGAGGAGATCTTCGGGCCGGTGCTGTGCATCCTCGGCTACGACGACCTCGACCAGGCGCTGGAGATCGCCAACGACACCGAATACGGCCTGGCGGGCTACGTTTCGGGCGCCGATCTGAACCAGGCTCGTGCGATCGCCAGGAGGATCCGCGCCGGATCTGTCGCGATCAACCACGGCTTCGATATGAACGCGCCGTTCGGCGGCTACAAGCGCAGCGGCAACGGGCGGGAGTGGGGTCAGTTCGCGTTCGATGAATACCTGGAGACGAAGTCGGCATTGGGTTACGCGCCGGAGTAGCGATTTCGGCGCGCTGACGGACGCTGAGCGAGCGTTAGCGCGCCGAAATCCCAATACACTGCGTCAATGCTCGGCGAAAAGTACGAATACGGAATCGATTTCGACCGCATCGCGGCCATCGACATCCACACCCACGTGGAGGTCGACGGCCACGGCCACAAGGCCTACGACGACGAACTGGTCGACGCCGTCGGAAAGTACTTCAAAAGGGGGCCGGGCGCGCTGTCGAGTGTTGATGCCCTTGCCGACGAGTACCGGCAGCACAACACGGCAGCGGTGGTGTTCACCATCGACGCGCGGACGGGAGCTCGGCACGAGCCGAACTCGATCGAGGACCTCGTCGCAGGGGCGATCCGCAACAACGACGTGTTGATCCCCTTCGGCAGCGTCGACCCGTGGCACGAGCGACGCGCGGTGCACCGCGTGCACGAGTTGGTCCGCGACTACGGCGTGAAAGGTTTCAAGTTCCACCCCAGCATGCAGGCCTTCGAGCCGAACGACCGTCGCTTCTACCCGATATACGAGGCCATCGCCGAGGCCGGCGTGCCCGCGTTGTTCCACACCGGGCAGACGGGCCTTGGCGCCGGGCTGCCGGGCGGCCATCGCATCAAGCTGCGCTACTCCGACCCGATGCTGCTCGACGACGTGGCCGCCGACTTCCCGGAGCTCACGATCGTGATGGCCCATCCCGCCGTGCCGTGGGTGGACGCCCAGATCGCCATCGCCTCCCACAAGGCCAACGCCTACATCGACCTCAGCGGCTGGTCGCCGAAGTATTTCCCGCCGCAGCTGGTGCACGCCGCCGGCCGTCAGCTGCGGACGAAGGTGCTGTTCGGCACCGACTACCCGTACATCAAGATGGACCGCTGGCGGCGCGACTTCGAGGGCCTCGACATCGATCCGGCGGTGGCGCCGCTGATCTACAAGGACAACGCACTGCGCGTGCTGGGGATCACTTCCTGAGCGCGAGCAGACGCAAAAACGTGTAAATCAGCCTTCGGTAACACGATTCTCCGTCTGCTCGCCAGGGAAGGCGATGAGTTCGTGAGGCGGCGGCGGTCGATATCCGTGAGCGACCCCGCTACCTCGAGAAGGAGACCATTGTGCCCATCCGTGAAGGCGCACCCCAGGGTGCCCCCTGCTGGATCGACCTGGCGACGTCGGATGTCGACCGGGCCGCAAACTTCTACGGCGCCGTGTTCGGCTGGACCTTCGAATCCGCCGGTCCCGAATACGGCGGCTACGTCAACGCGTCCAAGGACGGCCAGCCGGTGGCCGGGCTGATGTACAACGACCCGAAGTGGAACAGCCCGGACGGGTGGACGACGTACCTGCACACCGCCGACATCAAGGGGACGATTGCCGAAGCCACCAAAGCGGGCGCGACCAGTTGCGTCGAACCGATGGAGATCAAGGACAAGGGCTGGATGGGCCTGCTGACCGATCCCACCGGCGCCTTCATCGGACTGTGGCAGCCGCTCGGGCACCAGGGCTTCACCGTGGTCAACGAGGCCGGTGCGCCGGTCTATCACCAGCTCACCACCCGCGACTATGGCAAAGCACTCGATTTCTACCGCGAGGTGTTCGGCTGGCAGACCGAGACCGTCTCCGACACTGACGAATTTCGCTACAGCACAGCGATTTTCGACGGTAACGCCCTTCTCGGCGTGATGGACGGAACACGCGACCTCGGCGAGGGTGTGCCGTCGAACTGGTTTTTCTTCCTCGGTGCCGAAGACGTCGACAAGACCGTGCAGTTGGTCAAGGACAACGGTGGCAGCGTGATCCGCGACGCCGAGGACACGCCGTACGGCCGGCTGGCCGCGGTGGCGGATCCGACCGGTGCGGGCTTCAACCTGTCGTCGCTGGACCAGTACTGACATCGGGCTGCTGGACACCCTGACCCTTGCGCAGGGTGTCCAGCAGTTCGCGGTACGGTCCGACTAGGTAGGCGGTGTCGCCCGCGCTCAGCCTGGCGTCGCGCCGGGGATGCAGCCGAATCGCGGCGCCTGGCCTCGTGATCGCGATGACCCGCGTCTGGGTCGAGAGGTCAAACATCCGCATGCCGTCGAGCTCGCTGCCCAACTTGACGTACATGCCGCCGACCATAAATGAGCGCTGGCCGACCGAGAACGTGCCGAGCACCTGCAACCCGAGTGCCGCGCCGATGAACCACGGGGTTGCGAGATCCACTGTGGAAAGCACGTTTTCGAAGCCGAAGCGCTGAGCGACCGCCGCGCCGAGGGTGCGGTCGTAGACCCGCAGCACGATCGGCACGTCGGGCCGGTTGATCTCGGGTAGGGTGCGCGGCCCGAGCATCTCCTTCAGCACGATGCCGGTTTCGATGTTGACCATGTCGTCCTGCGTCAAGACCGCGACCGCGCGCGCATCGTCGATGCCTGCGGACTCCAGTGTTTGGCGCAGCGTGGCATCGCCGAAGATCACGGGCACGTCGAGGCGGGCGGCGGTGGACAGATAGCGGTTGGCATCGTCGCGCTCGATGACGGCCACGTCGTAGCCCGCCGCTATCAGATCGCTCACCACTCGGATGCCAAAGGAGCCGAGGCCGACCACGATGACGTGGTGCCGCAGATGCCGCACCTTCCTGCGGCCCGCGGACTGCGCCATGCGGCGCGACAGCAGCACGTCGGCGATGAACGCCACCAGGATCGCGGTGGTGGTCACGCCTGCGAACATCAACCCGATGCCCCAGATCCGCAGCCACAACGGCTGGTGCATGAAGCTGAAGTCGCCGTAGCCGACGGTGGCGATGGTCTCGGTGCTGAAATACAGCGCATCGATCCAGCTCATCCCCGGCGGGTGCCGGTAGGCGAACCGCAGCAACACCGTCGACCCGATGAGCAGCGACAACGATACGGCCAGTGCCCGGTAGAACATCGGGTTGATGTCGTCGCGGATCAACCGCACCGCATCGATCACGCGCCGCAGCGGCGGCCGGCGCGCGCGAGAGTGCGACAGCGGCCGGGGAATCGCGATGCCCTGGTCGGCCAACTCGTCGGCGGTGCCGATCATCGAGGTCCAATCACCGGCGTTGACGTGGTAGTCGCGGCCCGGGCACGCGACCACCTCACCGCGCTTTTCCGAGCCCTCGTCGTGTATCACCGCAACCGGTGCCAGATCGCCGAAAATGTCGCGCAACCTCGCGGCCCTCGGCGCCTCCGCGCCCGAAACGACGAAGTCGATCCCGGCCACCGAAATCGTGTGTGTGGTCCGGGACAGGCACGCCTCCACCACCGACGACGCGGCCATATCTGCGACATCGAGGATCGCGCCCGGCCCGTTGTCCTGCGCCATGGCCTCACGCAACACCCCGTTGGCGAGCCGGGCGACCACCCGCACATCCTGGTTGGCTTGCCGTGCCAGCAAGGCGATTTCGAGATTGAGCGCATCGTCGTCGTCGGCACAGATGACCGCCTGCGCATCGGCGATACCGGCCCCGGTCAGACCGTCAGGGGTTTGCAACGTCACGACTCGCGCGCCGGCGTTTTTCAGCTCCTCGACGATCCGCATTCCGAGCGCATCGTCACCACACACGATGATGTGCCCGCTCATTTGCAGAACGCTACTGCGGAAAAGCCCGCCGCGAAGGACGAAGATGGTCAGATGCCCACCAGTCCCAAGATCTACGTAAAGGCGTGCATCAACGGTGCCAGGACGCCTGACCAGCATCCGAACCTGCCGGTGACGCCCGATCAGCTGGCCGCCGCGGCGCTGGCGGCGCACGGCGCGGGCGCCAAGGCGGTGCATATGCACGCCAAGAATGCCGACGGCGTCGATTCGCTGCTTCCCGAGCACGTGGACGGCGCGGTCTCAGCGGTGCGACACGCGGCACCGGGCCTGCCGCTAGGGGTGACGACCGGGTACTGGGCGCTGCCTGACGTGGACGCGCGGTTGCGCGCGGTTGACGGCTGGACCGTGCTGCCCGACTTCGCGTCGGTGAACTGGCACGAGCCGGGTTCGGAGGAGCTGGCGCGGCTGCTGTTGAGCAAGGGGCTTGGCGTCGAGGTCGGCATTTTCCACACCGAGGCGGCAGAGTCCTGGGCGGCCTCGGAGATGGCTGCGCATTGCATGCGGGTGATGATCGAACTGCAGGCCGATGGGGATATCGCGACCGCCGACGACCTGCTCGGCCAGGTGCTGGAGGCGGGGTCACCGGCGCCGGTGCTGCTGCATGGGTTCGACGAAAGCTGTTGGCCGCTGCTGGAACACGCAGGGGCACGCGGTGTGCAGACCCGCATCGGCATGGAGGACACGCTGCGGCTGCCGGACGGTTCGACCGCGCCGGACAATGCCGCGCTGGTGTCCGCCGCGGTGCAGCTGCTCAGTCGGCAGGCGCGGCCAGCGCGAAATCGGCGTAGTCGAAACCAGGTATCACCACACAGCTGACCAAACAGGGCACGTCGTCGCGGGGGCGGGCGCGCTGCCAGTGTCCCGGCGGCACGACGATCTGCGGCTGTTCGCCTGCGAGGATATCGGCGCCGAGTAAATGCGTTGTGGCGCTGTCCTGTTCGGCTCCGATCTGCAGTAGCAGCGGACCGCCGAAGTGATACAGCCACAGTTCGGCGCTGCGCACCGTGTGCCACGCCGACTGCTGACCGGGCATGAGCAGGAACAGGATTGCGGTGCCTGCACTGCGCGGCCCGGTGTAGTCGGGTGGCAGCCCGGACTGGGGTACCGTCAACTCGCTGCGCCAGGTCTCCCTGAACCAGCCGCCCTCTGGATGAGGCGACAGGTCGAGCCGATGCGCCCACTCTGGAAGGTCGCTCGTCACAATTGCCCCCTTAATCGGTTCCGGGACTCCACAATAGAGACGATGGCTACCGACACGGCACCTATTGTCCTGATCCACGGATTGTGGATGTCACCGCACAGTTGGCGCGGCTGGATCGACCGCTACGGTGCGGCGGGCCACGCCGTACATGCTCCGGCGTGGCCGGGCGTATCAGAACTCGACGAGGAACTCGACCACACCAAGGCACCTGCCGATATCGGGATCGGTGAGGTGGTGGATCACTATGCCGACTTCGTGCGGGGGTTGCCCGCACCGCCGATCCTGATGGGCCACTCCTTCGGTGGCCTGATCACCCAGATGCTGCTCAGCCGCGGGCTGGGCCGGGCAGGCGTCGCGATTCACCCCGCCGCACCGCGCGGGGTCTATCGGCTGCCGCTCTCGGTGCTGCGGGCCACGTTTCCGGTGGTTCGCAACCCCGCGAACCGGCGCCGCGCGGTGCCACTGAAGCCCGGCGAGTTCCACTATGCGTTCGCCAACACCGTGTCCCGGGACGAATCGGACGCCTGGCGCACGAAGCTTGCGATCCCCGGGCCTGGGCGGCCGCTGTTCCAGTCCGCACTGGCCAACTTCACTCCCAAGTCGAAGGCGGCGACGGTGGTGGACTATGCCAAGCCCGACCGGGCGCCCTTGCTACTGATCGCCGGAGGCCGCGACCACATCACGCCGTCCTCGGTGGTTTACGAGAACTTCACCCGCTACCGGCGGTCGCCGGCCCCGACCGACTTCAAACTGTTCGAGGGCCGGCCGCATCTGACGGCGGCGCTGGACGGCTGGACCGACGTGGCCGATTACGCATTGACGTGGACGACGGGACGCACCGGATAGTCTGACCGCATGGTCCGCCTGCGCCCCGGTTGGCTGGTCGCACTGTGTGCGGCGGTGCTGGCGGTCAGCGTTTGGCTGCCGTGGCTGACCAGCAGGGCGGACGGCGGCGGGCGCGCGAGCGCGATCGGCGGGGTCGTCGGCAACATACCGGTGCCGCCGCCCGGCTTCGGTGTCGGACAGCTGATCACCCTGCTGGCGTCGACATTGATCGTCGCTGGCGCGATGGCCGCGCGCGGCCTGTTCGGCCGGCTCGCGTCATCATCGGCGCTCGCCATTTCGATACTGCTGGTGGTGCTGACGACGTGGTACTACCGGCTGTACGTGTACTCGCCGGTGTCCGCGGGCTACGGGCTATACCTCGGTGGCGCGGCCGCGGTCCTCGCGGTGGTGTTGTCGGTATGGGCGATGGTTTCGGCCTGGTCGGCGGTCAGCAGGGTTTCATGAGCGGTTTCGTCGAACCGGTCCTGTTGACCGGCGAGCGCTGGGTGACTCTGGAACCGCTTGCGCGCGAGCATCTTCCGGAGATCGCCGAGGCGGCCGCCGACGGCGAGCTTGGCCGCCTGTGGTTCACCCATGCGCCGGAGGCCGAGGCA
>Ga0134125_10008818_pt1 | contig 11376 bp, 11 predicted proteins | sample KB31751_FD_96464 | JGI IMG/M metagenome (GOLD analysis project Ga0134125, IMG submission 96464) | Terrestrial soil microbial communities with excess Nitrogen fertilizer from Kellogg Biological Station, Michigan, USA - KB3-175-1 | ecosystem: Environmental > Terrestrial > Soil > Unclassified ...
GCCCCACGAGCGGGAACCAGTACGCGTCGACCGATCCCCAGGCCGAATCGTCGGCCGCATGCGGCAGCGCGCGATCGATCAGCGGCGCGTGGATCACGTCACGCACCGCGGGCGGCTCGGCGGGCGACAGGCTGCGGACGTACTGCGCGACGCGCCACAGCTCGGTCTCCGTGAGGAATTTCTGCTCGAGCAGATCACTGAACGACGGCATCGGCGTGCCGTCCAGGCCGGTGCGGAGCCGGTGGTAGATGTCTTCCGCGGTGCCGCCGCCGTTGAACAACCAGTTCTGGTGCAGATCGGCCGCGAAGATCGGATGACCGGCGTCGTCCTTCAGCGTCGGTGACGAAGGCCCGTCGCCGCGGCCGAGGTCGCCATGGCATTTGCGGCAGCCGATCGAGTCGTAGAACTGGCGGCCCACCTTCAGCGCGTCAGCGCCCGTCCCGCCGCTCGGCTCCTTGCCGAAATCGAGCGCTTGGGGCCGCAGCGACGTATCGGCGAAGAAGGTCGAAAAGGTCTTGATGTACGCGAGCACGTCACGGCGCTCGCGATCCGACAGCCGCGCCTTCCAGCCGGGCATGGCGGTGCCGTGCAGCCCTTCTTCTATAGAGCGCATCAGATCAGCGTCGGTCGGCAGATTTCCGCTCGCGGTGCTGCGGATCTGATAGATCGCACCCGTGAAGTCGCGCGGCGGCGGGATCATGCGCTTGGCGGCCACGCCGTCCCCGGCACCCTGGTCGCCATGACAGCCGGCGCACCACTTCACGTAGACGGTTTTGCCGGCCGTTGTGTCCTGGGCGGTTAGGCGGTTGAGCGGTTGAGCGGTTAGCAGAATCGCCGCTCCAAGCGCCGCGACCGCCCTCACTTCGCCCCCTCGGCAGAAACTTCCCACGTCCTCGGCTTCCACCCGGTTTGCTCGTACAGGAACAGCACCACCGACCAGATCTCGTCCTCGGTCAGAAACTCTTCCCACGCCGGCATCGCCGAATTCCAGGGCGTGCCCTCGCGCGGCAGCCCGGGCCCACCCTTCGCGATCCTCCAGAACACGAAGCTCTCGGTGAGCTGCGCGATCGTGCCGTTGTCCTGGAAGTTCGCGGGGAGGGGATTCAAGCCGGAGGCGAACGGCCCCAGCCCATCGAGACGATCGCCGTGGCAGGGGACGCAATTCTGATAGTAGACGCGATGCCCTTCGGCGACGTGCGTCGCGAGATCCCCCTGGCGCCGCAAAGGATTGTCGAGACCGACGAGCGTGATCGCCTTGCCGCGGAACGTGATCTGCGACGGCGGCGCCGGATGGATCGACCGCAGGTTCGGCGGTGCGGCGACGCTCGCGCGCACCTGGCCGTACGTGAAGCACCCGACGATCAGCGTGACCGCCGCGAGCAGCGCGGTCCGGACGACTTTGAGCTGCGGCTGCACCAGCACGTCGTGCAGCGGCTCCTTGAACGTGGTCCAGCGGGCCTCGTCGTCGCTGACCCAGATCAGCACGCCGACCAGCACGGTCGCCATGTACTGCAGCACGACGCTCTTGGGGACAACCGCGCTGCCGGGCAGCGCCGGAATGACGAATTCGATGACCAGAAACGCGACGACCAACAGCCCCACGGCCTGCCAGAACGGATGCCGGAGGTAGGTCTTCATTTGTGGCTCGCGAGGAATTGCACGAGCGCCTCGAGCTGCGCACCCGTGAGCTGATCGCCGAACGTCTTCGGCATGATCCCTTTGAACTTCTCGAAGCCGCGCGCGACTTTCGCGTCGGGTGTGAGAATCGACTCGCGGATCAGCGCCGCCGAGAGGCGGCCACCCACGTGCGTGAGGTCGGGCCCGATCGCGCCCCCCTCGGTTCCAACCTTATGGCAGCCGAGGCACCCGGCGCCGTGAATGATCTCCATGGCATCCGTGCTGCCGTTCGCGATCTTGGCGCCGCCCCCACCCGCTCCCGCGGCCGGCGACCCGGCGGACGACGCGGCACTCGCGGCGGGGATGTCGGAGCCCTGCACGTCGACCGTACCGCCGTTCGATTCGAGGAAGGCGACCAGCGCCCACAGCTGCTGCGGCGACAACGTGCGGCCCATGTCGGGCATGATCGGCTCGTAGCCCGTCACGACGAACGCACCCGGTTTCGTGAGCGACTCGTAGAGGTAGGCCTTGCAGTCCTTCCCGGCTTCGCGCTTGGCGCAGCGCGCGCCGATCGGTCCCGCGCCTTTTTCATCCGTCAGCAGATTCGGCGCGCGCGTGCCCAACCCATGGCAGGCGGTGCAGCCGCCGGCGCCGTGAAACAGCTGATCTCCCGCGCTGACCAGCTGCTCGGGCGTCACGTTGGCCCCGAGGGCCAGCGCGCGCGGCACTTCCGATTGCATTTGCGGGATCTTGTTCGCGATCAGCGTATAGAGCGCGAGCGTGCCGAGCACGACGCCGAAGATCCGCAGGTTAATGGCCCACATGCGGCGCCTCCACGGTGCTCACCGGCGGGACGAAGGTCGATTTTTCGGCGAGACCGCCGAGCCAGAAGATGAAACCGACGAGACTGAGGAAGATCAGCACGCAGGTGCTGATCATGATCGAGGCGTAGCCTAGCGCCGGCGTGGCGGCGTAGGGCGAGGTGTCCTGCATGACCTGCCACACGTGCCAGTGCTGGCGAATGCCGCTGCGCGCGAACCCCATCAGTCCCATCAGCCATGTGAACGTGACCGCGAGGATGAAGAGGGCGTACTGCGACCGCGCCGGCATCTTGCCCCACTGGATGACGCCGAGCGATTCGGCGCCGCGCGCCATGAGCACGTCGATGATCGTGACAAACACGATGCACGACAGGACCGCGCCGACCTGATACACGGAGTAGCCGATCCGCACGATCGCTTCGACGAAGTAGCCGCGAATACCGAAGAACAACACGATCGCGGCGGCGATCACGAACATGCCCGCCTGAATCCGCGTCCCGGTTTTGGCCCACGGCACCACCGGGCGGATATTCGCCCGGCGATACAAGAGGAACGAGAGGAACGTCGCCAGAATCATCAGGTTGACGGCGGTGTTCTTCGCGCTCATCACACCCAGGGCGCCGAGCAGCGGATGGTGCGAGCCCCCCATCGCGGCGAGCTCGCGCGAATCGGCGATCATCGTGTGCGGCGTGCCCCACACCAGCGCGCCGAGCACCAGCACGATCAGCAGCCACTTGGTATAGGGCCGGTAGCGCTCGGCGCCGGGAATCCGCCCCATCCCGACCCAGAGGTAGTAGTTGCCCGCCAGGAACAGCACGGCGATGAGGAAGGCCTGAATCACCCAGAGCCAGCTCATGAAGCCGCCCATCATCGTGATGCCCATCGACTGGTCGTACTGATAGATCTCGCGGCCGAGCCAGTAGCCGGCGAACGGCAACACGATCAGCGCGGAGATCGCGATGAAGTTGCCGACGTAGCCCATCCAGTCGTAGTGCGCGCGCTCTTCGTCGGTCCTGGCGGCGAGGAAGCGGTAGCTGGCGTACGCGCCCACGATCGCGCCGCCGAACACCACGTTGCCGATCAAGCGATGGATGTTGATCGGCATCCAGGTGTGATTCATGAACGCTTCCCAGAACTTGATGCTCGCCGTCCCGGTCTGCGGCGTGATGTCGCGGGGCGGCGTCATCATGTACGTGAGCCAGCCGTCCGCGATGAACATCACCGTGGTGCCCCAGAGGTTGAGCAGGATGCCGAGGCCCCAGTGCACCAGCTTGGAGCGCCCGTATTTCCAGCGGTCCCACCCGTAATAGTAGAGGTAGAGCGTGAACGACTCGAGGAAGAAGATCGAGACGTACACCCACATCGACGGGCCGAAGATCGCCGTCAGATACGCCCAGAACCGCGGATAGAGCGTGGACAGCAGGAACACGAGCACGGCGCCCCAGATCGCCGTCGCGCTGTAGGCGATCAACAAGAGCCGCGTGAATTCCTTCGCCAGCCGGTCGTAGCGCTGGTCCTTGCCGAAGATGCCGATCGCTTCCGCCACGACCGCGAACATCGGCACCCCCAGCACGAATGCCGCGAACATCAGGTGGATCTCGGCCGCGATCCAGATGGCGGCGCGGCTCCCGATCACCGGGAAATCGCGATAGGCGCCCGCGGTGTCGGCGGCGGCCTGGAGGAGCAGGAGGTGATCGGTCATTACAGCGGATCCTTCGCGCCTTCGGCGCTCAGGAAGAATGGCTTGCGTTTCGAGAAGTCGATGGGCATGGCGCTCCTGATTTCCCCCAACAACTCCGGCGTGATTTCGCGCAGGCCGCGCTCGCGCGCCCAGTCTTCGACGCGCTTGGCGACGACGCCGCGCACGAACGACGGAATCCGCTCGAGCCGCGACGTGGCGGCTGCTGACCACGTCAACGCCGGGACGAAGTCGCTTCCGTAGGTGGTTTCCTTCGCCTCAATAACCTCTGACGACTCGGGCTCATAGGCGCACGACGGATCCGCGGCGAGTACGTCCCCCTCGAGCGCGAACGCGCGCGCGCGGCATCCGCCGCACAGCTTCTGATATTCGCACCGGCCGCACTTGCCGCCGAGCGTTCCTTCGCGGATCTGTCGAAACAGCGGCGCCGACCGCCAGATCTCACCGAAGCTCTGCGCGCGCAGGTCGCCCGCGACTTCGGGGAGGTACGGGCAGGGGGTGAGCTTGCCGTCGGGTGTGATGCGGCAGTACTGCGTGCCGCAGGGGCAGCGCGTCTGGTAATTCAGGATCTGGGAGTCAGGATCTAGGAGATGGACGTGACGCATGAAGTGCGGGGCGCACTTGGCGCGCACCATCATCGTGCCACGGTAATCACGCTGCCATCTGGCGAGATCCGCGAGCACTGCTTCGTACTCGCCGGGCGAGAGATCCGACATGCCCGCGCCGCGGCCCGTGGCCACCAGGAAGTAGCAGTTGAATGCCACCGCGCCCTGCTCCGCCGACCATTGCGCGATGCGCTCGAGCTCGGCGCGATTCCCTTTGGTCGCCGTCGTCTGGATGATGAAATCGAGCCGCTGCGCGCGCAGCCGTCCCAGCGCCGCCATCGTGTCGTCGAGCGAGCCTTTGCCGTGGCGGAAATTGTCGTGATAGCTGGGCCGCAGCGAATCGATCGAGACGGCGACGCCGCTCACGCCGGCGGACGTGAGCCCGGCGATGCGCTCGTCCGTCAACAGCGTGCCATTGGTTCCGACGACGACGGTGGCGCCGCGCTGCGATGCATACGCCGCGATCTGCGTCAAATCCGCGCGCAGCAGCGGTTCGCCTCCCGACAGGATGATCAGCGGCGCCGGGTTGATCGCGAGCAGCTCATCGACGATCCGGAAGCACTCACTCGTTTCCAGCTCGGTCGTCGCACTCTCGCGCGGGCCCGCCGCGATGTAGCAGTGGGCGCACTCGAGGTTGCAGCGTCGCGTCAGGTTCCAGGCGACGACGTGAGGGACGTAGCTCACTGCAACAGTTTCTCGATCGCCCGCTTCGCGTCGGCGGGGGTGACAGCTTTCATGTCCACGGGACACTTGTCCATCTTTTCTTCGATGTCGCGAATCGGGCAGCGCGTGATGCCCTGCGCCTTCGCTTCCTCGATGAACGCGCGCATCTCCGGCGACAGCGCGTCCTTGCCCTCGGCTTCCGCGCGAATCTGCTTCGCCCGCAGCTCCGTGAACATCACCATCATCGTATCGATGTCGAACTCGTCGGCCTCGATCATCGCCTGCTTGTTGTCGTCCATCACCGCCGTGGTGACGCGCCAGATGTCGTGATTGCGCGCGAACCGCTCGACCGTGTTGCGTGCCAGGGGCCGCGCGATCAACGGCACGAGCTGGAGCCGCTGCCACCCTTCTTCCGTCCAGACGATGGGATCGGTGGCGACGCGGGCCCGCGTTGAAACTGCGCCGGTGACCGGGCATTTGACTTCGATGACAGGGGCCAGGGGTTGGGTGTCGGAATCGTGTCCCTGAACCTTGGTGGCTTTCATCTGCTCGGTCGCCTTCACCTCGGCGAGCGCGATCTCCTCGGCACTGCCGATGCCCATGATCAGCTGCATGTGGGTCGGCAGGAGCTTCTGAATCGCTTCATCGAGCCATTTGTTGGTGACGGTGGGCGGCGGGCCGCCGTTGCCCACTTTCTCCAGGACGTACTCTTCGACGGCGCGCCGCGCGATGCCCTGCGCGAACGGCGGCACGCGCAGGATCCGGACTTCAGCCTCGGGCGCCCATGGCAGGCCGGCCTGTCCGTCCTCTTCGATCCAGGGAATGTCTTCGGGACGGACGCCGACCACGCCCACGAGCAGCGTGTTACAGGTCGCCTGCCGCACGAGATTCTCGGCCTGGGAGCCGAGCTCGGTATCCTCGATGCGATGCGCGCCGTGCCGGCCGATCACCAGCAGCGTCGGCTTGATCTCTTCCGCCCACTGCATGATCACCTGGAACGGCTTGCCGATGAGGATCTGCGTCTTGATCGGCACATCGGGGAACTGCTGCGCCATCACCTCGGCGCGCTTCAGGTTGGCCTGGCAGAGCTTGAGCAGGCCCTTGTCGATGATGTTGTTGTGCAGCTCTTCCTGCTCTTCGAATTTGAAAACTTTCGATGCCTGGTACGACAGCACGTCCTTGATGTTGTGGAACACCACGTGATGGTATTCGACGTCGAACGCGCTGCAGACGTAGAGCGACGCGCCGAACTTGTTGGCGAGCTCGAGCGCCGCTTTCATCGCGTTGTAGCTGTAGGACGAGCCGTCCACGCACACCATGAAGCGCCCGCCGGTGAGCGGCTGCTGATCGCGCACGATCAGCACGTCCTTCTCGACGCCGCGTAGCACGCGAGCCGCTACACCACCGAGCTGCGAGAACTGCTGTCGTCCCAGACCGTGCGCGCCGATCGCCAGCAGGTCGTATTGCCGTCCTGACGAGCCGACCAGTCGCGCGGCCGCGTCTTCTTCTTCGGCCACGAGCCGTCCGTTTTCACCGAGCTTCACGTCGCTGCGGACCTTGTCGCCGCCGTCGTAGCCCGCGGCCCGGTTGGGATCGAAGCCGATCAACCCCGGCAGCCGGCCGGCGCCGCGGTTCACTTCATTGACGATCTCTTCGTAGTTGATGCCTTCGAGCAGCTGCCGTGTGAGCGCCACGCCCGCGCTCTCGCAACGCTTGCCGAGCTGATCGAGGAAGCTGTCGGCGATCAGCTGCAGGCCTTTTTCGATCAGCTTGTCGTGGATTTTGCGCTGCTTTTTGATTTCTTCAGGCGTCTGAAACTGCGCGGGCAGGCCGGTCTCGAGCTGGCGGAAGCGGACATCGTGGAGGCGGGCGGCGTAGACATGGTTCCCGGTAATGCGGCCGTCGGACTGCTTGCACATCTCGATCGCGCGATCCACGGCCCAATCGGAGTGCTGCGAGTTGTCGACGGGAACGAAAATCTCGCGGTACACCGCTACCTCCCCGAGTGACGCCGCTCGAGCGGGTCTAAACGCTAGATGTCGTTGTGGATGCCGTCAGAGATAAGGGATATGCAGGCGGGGTACAGGGCTGTCAAGGAACTTGTTCACAAGCGCCGGGGACGATTTGGCTCCCGTTTTCGTTCCAAACCGTAATCGCGTCGACGGGGCAGGCGTCGCACGCGCGCAACAGTCGCTCTCGCTCGACCGCGTCCGGATTCACGAAGATCGCCACGCCGCTTTCGTCGAGGACGAACGCCTCGGGCGCCTCCGTGATGCAGTCGCCGAACCCGACGCACAGCGTGCGATCGATCCGCACACGCAAGTCTCCGACCGTGCGCTCTTCGAAGTCGCTCACATGCCTTCCAGGCCGAGCTCGGCGCGCGCGGTATCCATGACCGCGGGCGTGATCTCCGTGATGCCCCGTTCCTTGGCGTAATCCGCGTAAATCTTCTTGACCATCCCGCGCACGAAATTCGGCACGCGCCCGAGGCGCTCCTGCGCATCAGTCGACCAAGAGGGTCCGGGGGGGGCCGTCATCGTATCGATCATCTCAAACGGCTGCGCCGGCACGGTGCGACCGCCGATTTCGACGCCGAGCGAGGAGACGAGCTGCGTTTCCATCGGATTCGTCAGCATCGCAACGACTCGGCCGCACTTGGGACACTTGAATGTGGCCGCAAGCGTCCCATCGCCGGGAAGCTGGCGCTCCCCGAAGGCCATCTGCTGATCGCACTCCACGCAAAGAAATTTCACAGACGGGCTCCGAGAGTAGCCCAGGTGTCTGGTGCGGGGTGCCAGGGGATTCGCGCCAGCACCGGGGTGGCGAACTCCGCCGCCAGCTCGTCGGCCGCGGTCCCCTCGAACTGGCCGCCGACCATGTTCTCGACGATCCCGAGGAGCTGCGAGCCTCGTTCGACGGCGGCGCGCATCGCCCGGCGCACGGCGTCGCGCGACTCGGGCGTCGGAATCGTCACCGTCAGGACGGGCGGCGCCGAGCCGAGGATGTCGCACAGCTCGGTGTAGCGCTGAATGCCCGGTGGCAGGTCGACGAGCAGCGTGTCGAGCGATCCCCACACCACGTCCCCCATGAACTCGCGCAGCGCTGCCGCTTCCATGGCCCCGCGCCACACGAAGCTTTCCGCGGTTGGACCCCGAAAGGCGAGCGGAGCGCCGTCCTCGAGCAGCAGCGCCATCGAGATGCACTTCACGCCGTCCAACCCGACGGCCGGCTTCACGCCGGCTGCGTCGGCCGCAGGGCGCTCGTCCGTGCCCAGCAGGCGGGGTATCGTAGGCCCATTCAAGTCGGCATCGAGCACGCCGGTCGGTCGCCCCCCCTGGGCGAGGGCGCGGGCGAGGTGCGCGGTCACATAGCTCTTCCCGACCCCCCCTTTGCCGCTCATGACCGCTACCATCCGGCCCACCCCCGCAAGGCGCTCCGCTACCCGGCGGCGCTGGGCGGTGATCTGCCCGGCCAGGCCGGAACGGTCAGGATCGGTGAGCTGGTGGTAGGTGCGCACGGGGCTGAAAACTAGCCGGTTAGGCGGTTAGGCGGTTAGTATGCGGTGTGGCCGTTTTCTAACCGCTCAACGTCAAACCGTCGAATCAACCAGCATGATTGAAGGACTGAAACAAAAACTGCAGGCGGAAGTCGAGCGCCTGAATCACGAGATCTCTTTTGTCTTGCCCAAGGAGATCGAGAAGGCGCGCGCGCACGGCGACCTGCGCGAGAACTCCGAGTACAAGGCGGCGCTCGAGCGCCAGCAATTCGCCCAAGCCCGGGTGCATCACCTGCGCCTGCGGCTCGGCAAGCTGTCCGACGTGCGTGAGCAGGACATCCCGCGCGATCGCGTCGGGTTCGGATCGCGGGTGACCGTCGAAGACCTCGATACCAAGAAGAAGGAGATCTACGCGCTGACGCTCGGGGAATTCATCGAAGGCGGTGACGACGGAGCGGAAATGCCCGTCTCGATGGCTTCCCCGCTCGGCAAGGCGCTGCTGGGCGGCAAGGTCGGCCAGAAGGTAGACATCAGCCTCCCGATGGGGAAACGCAAGCTCAAAATCATCGAGTTGGACACCGTCCACGACTTGGCCGAACGTCGCACTTGACGGGCCATGGCCCGCAGGGTGTATTAGGGCCGCAATTTGAAACTTTGGGGGTATTAATGATATCGATGCGTCTGTTCTCAGCCGTCACCGTCGCCATGGCCCTCTCGGCCGGCTCCGCCATGGCCCAGGGGAACGACCCTGACCATACCGTCGCGGGTGGCGGGACTTTCCCCGCGGGATGGAATGTGCGCACCGAGCCCAACCGGCAGACCGGACAGCCGGCGCCGCTCGCCAATGTGAAGTTCACGAGCATGGGCGACGCGCTGCACACGACCGTCGGACCCGCGGCGATCTACTGGCGCGACCGCGACACCGTGTCCGGCAACTATCACATCGTCGCCAAGCTCACACAGACCAAGAACCCCGCGCATCCCGAAGCCTTCGGTCTCATCCTCGGCGGCAAGAACCTCGCCGATTCGAATCAGACCTATACCTACCTGCTCGTGCGGCCCATCGACGGCATGTACTCGATCCGGCGGCGCACCGGGTACATGACGCGCCCGACCGCGATCGTCGAATGGACGGCAAGCGACGCGGTGGTGAAATCCGACACCGCGGGCCGCGCGACGAACGAGCTGAGCGTCGAAGTGCGCGGCGGCAAGGCGAAGTACATGGTCAACGGGAAGGAAGTGTATACCGGTGACGCGACCGATCTGAACGGCGTCGTCGGCTACCGGGTCAATCACAATCTCGACGTCCATCTCGGCACGCTGGGGATTCACAAGCTGTGACCGCGCTGACGCCGGCGACAGACGACGATCGGTTTTCGTTCACACCGTTCACGCGGCACCCGTTCTTCCAGCACGTCAATCGCTGGATCCTCGAGCGCGTGATTTGTCCTGGGCGCCAGGTCATTGTCGACCTCGGTTGCGGACCGGGCGCGATCACCGAGATGATTCTCGAGAAGGTGCGCGATCAACAGCCACCGCCCCGGGTCATCGGCGTCGATCCCTCGTCGTCCGCGCTCGACAAGGCGCGGGCGGCGATTTCGTCCAAGTGGGCGGAGTTCAAGCAGGGCAGCGCCGAGTGGCTCTCGAAGCTCGTCAAGTCGGCCGACACGGTCGTCTTTCTCAACGCCATCCACTTGATGCCCGACAAGGTCCAGGTGCTGAAGGAGATTCGGCGCGTGCTGAAGCCGGGCGGCCAGCTCGCGTTCAACAGCACGTTCTTCAACGGCGCCTACGTCGAGGGCACGAGCGGATTCTGGCGGCGCTGGATCGTGCGCTCCGTGCAGGCGCTGCGGGAAAAGGGCCTCGACGTGAAGCACGAGGGGCACGCTGCCGCGATGGAATGGTTCTCGGCGGATCAGTACAAGGCCGCGCTCGAAGAGGCGGGGTTTCGTCCCACCACGGTAGAACTGCTGCGCATCGACATGACGCGCGCTTCGCTCATCGATATCGGCCGGTTTTCACTCTTCATCGAGGGCGCATTGCCGGGCGTGCCGCTCGAGGAAGGGGCAAAGGCGCTCGAGGTGGGGCTCGCGCGGACGATGGAGGAGCTCAAGGTGGAGTCGGTGCCGCGCTACTGGCTCGAGGTCGTCGCCGAAGCGGTCTAGGCTAGAATGAATTCGAAGCGGCGATGCGCGGTGCGCAGCGCCGTTTCTACTTCCGCAGGTGTCTCCCCTCTCGCAAAGATGAACCCCGGATACCGTGATCCTTCCGGAAACGGCACCAGCCGTTCGCCGGGGTGCGCGGTGATCTGTACATCCTCGATAAGCGGAACGGCTTTCGCTTCCGCGACACCACGCACTTCCTGAAGCGTCCCCGCCCCGGGAATCGGAATCATCATGACGCCGGCGGCGAGCCGTTCCCGTTGCAGCGAGGGGATCGGCATCCCGAGGGCATGGCGGAGGATAATCTCCTCGA
>Ga0134125_10008819_pt1 | contig 11375 bp, 14 predicted proteins | sample KB31751_FD_96464 | JGI IMG/M metagenome (GOLD analysis project Ga0134125, IMG submission 96464) | Terrestrial soil microbial communities with excess Nitrogen fertilizer from Kellogg Biological Station, Michigan, USA - KB3-175-1 | ecosystem: Environmental > Terrestrial > Soil > Unclassified ...
AGCCGCTGGCGCGTGCGCTGGCCTCGCGCGGGATCACGCCCGAGCTTGCCGAAAGCTACCTGCGCCCGACGCTCAGGGCCCTGTTCCCCGATCCGTCCAGCTTCCACGGCATGGACGAGGCCGCCCAAGTGCTGGTCGACGCGGTGGAGCGGGGCCGCCCGACGATCGTCTTCGCCGACTACGACGTCGACGGCGCCTCGAGCGCGGCCCTGCTGGTGCGCTGGTGCCGGGCGATCGGCCGCGAGCTGCCGATCTACGTGCCCGACCGCATGACCGAGGGCTATGGCCCGAGCCCCGCCGCGTTCCGGCATCTGCGCGAGGCCGGCTACGAGCTGGTGGTGACGGTCGACTGCGGCGCGGCCGCCTATGATGCGCTGGCCGCCGCCGGCGAGATCGGCCTCGAGGTGGTGGTGATCGACCATCACCTGATGCGCGAGCAGGCCCCGGAGGCGCGCGCGCTCGTCAATCCGAACCATCCGGACTGCGGCTCCGGCCAGGGCATGCTGGCGGCCGCCGGCGTCACCTTCGTGCTGCTGGCGGCGCTGAACCGCGAGGCGCGGCGCCGCGGCTGGTTCGAGCGCCGGCCCGAGCCGGACCTTCGCCTGTGGCTCGATCTGGCCGCCCTGGGCGCCATCTGCGACGTGACGCAGCTGGTCGGCTTCAACCGAGCGCTCGCCGCGCAGGGGCTGAAGGTGATGTCGGGCTGGGCCAACCCCGGCCTGAAGGCGCTGGTCGAGGTCGCCGGCGCCGCAGGGCCCGCCGGCGTCTTCCATGCCGGCTTCATCCTGGGGCCGCGGATCAACGCCGGCGGGCGCATCGGCCGCTCCGACCTCGGCGCGCGTCTGCTCTCGACCGACGATCCGGACGAGGCGAGGGCGCTCGCCGAGGAGCTCGACGCGCTGAACGCCCAGCGCAAGACCGTCGAGAACCAGATCCTCGAGGAAGCGGTTGCCGCCGTCGAGTCCGAGGCCAACTTCGACCCGGCGTCGCCGGCCATCGTCGTCGCGCGCGAGGACTGGCACCCGGGGGTCATCGGCATCGTCGCCAGCCGGCTTCGCGAGCGCTATCGACGCCCGGTCGTGGTGATCGGTCTCGACCCGGTGGCCGACGTCGGCAAGGGTTCCGGCCGCTCGCAACCCGGCGTCAATCTCGGCCGCGCCGTGCAGGCGGCGTTCGACGAAGGGCTGCTGCTGGCCGGCGGCGGCCACGCGATGGCCGCTGGGCTGACGCTGCGACGCTCCGCCGTGCCGGAGTTCCGAGCCTTCCTTTGCGAGCGGCTGGCGGCCGAGATGGCGACGGCCGAGGCCGAGGACGCGCTGGAGATCGACGCGCTGGTGACGCCCGGCGCCGCCGCGCGGCCGCTCTACGACGCCTTCCGGGCGCTGGAACCGTTCGGGCCCGGCAATCCGGAGCCGGTGTTCGCCATCGCCGACGTGCGGGTCGAGCGGCTGTCGCCGCTGCGCGGCGGCCACCTGCGCTGCGCGCTGGTCGACGCGGCCGGCCGCTCGCTGCGCGCCGTCGCCTGGCGCTCAGCCGACACCCCCGTCGGCCGCCGCCTCGGGGCCGGCGGCGGCACGCTGCACGCGGCGGGGCGGCTGAAGCCGGACGACTGGAACGGGCGCCAGGGCGTCGAGCTGGAGATCGAGGATCTGGCCGATCCGCGGATGCGCCAAGCGCCGGCATAAGCGTCGCAGCGGCGGGCGTCTTGCGCACCCCCCATCCGACGGATATATCCCCCGCTCCTCCGCCGGGCCCTTCGTCTATCGGTTAGGACATCAGATTTTCAATCTGGGAAGAGGGGTTCGACTCCCCTAGGGCCTACCATCCTCCCGCGCGCCGGCGCCGGCAACGCTCGGACACAGGCGGACGAAGGCCGCAAGAGGGCTGTGTTGCCGCGACCAATTGTGGGCAGCCCCTGGCTACCCGATCTAGCCACTAGTTTACGCCCACGTTTGTTCGAGCGAGCCGAGCTTGCGACCGTTAGTGGCTGAAATCATTACGAGATTGTAATTCGCGGGCGCCGCGCCTCGGCAAGGCGAAGACGCAACCTCTAAGATTTACGCCTAGTCGAACTTGCCAATTGCGCGTGACTTTGCGGGGCCAGACCGGCTGCCCGCAAGACGCCGCAAGGGTTCATGCCTGCGGCAAAATATTGACGGCTCTCCTCCAGCGAGAACAATGTTATAGTGCGTGTCTCGCCCCGAGCGATTTCTGGACGAGACGAATTGAGGGGCGGATGTCGGAGCAAGTTCTCGGCGGAGAGGCTCAGCCTTTCGACGACCCAGTGAGAATCAGTGGGCGCGTCAAGTGGTTCGACGCCGGCAAGGGTTACGGGTTCGTCGTCCCTGATGACCCGAGCCAGACTGGATCGAGGGACGTGCTGCTGCACGTCACCTCATTGCGCAACATGGGCCGGGAGAATGCGCTCGAGGGCTCGACTATCGTCTGCGACGTGGTCAAGCGTCCGAAGGGCTGGCAGGTCGCGGACATCGTGAATCTCGACGAGACCTCGGCCGCGCCGGTCGCCGAGCGGCCGCGCCGCCAGTTCGACGGCGACGGGCACGGTTTCCGGCGCGAGCGCGGCGACCATGGCCATCGGCCGAGTGGCGGCCGTTTCGAGACCGTCCGCACCCAGCGGCGGGCGCCGGTCCCGCGCGGCCCGCTCGAACGGGCGAAGGTCAAGTGGTTCAACCGCACCAAGGGCTACGGCTTCGTGGTGCGCGAGGCCGAGCCGGGCGACATCTTCGTTCACATCGAGACGCTGCGGCGCAGCGGCCTGGAGGACCTGCAGCCGGGCGCCGACGTGATGGTGCGCTTCGCCGAGGGCCCGAAGGGCTTGGTGGTGGCCGAGATCGAGGTCGATCGGGTATAGCCCGCGAAGCCGGAGTGTTCGCCGGGCGTTTCGCGAGCTGTCGATGATCGTGCGCTTGCCGCGGCTTGCGGCCCTGCTTGCTTGCCTGGCGCTCGTCCCGGCCAGCGGTGTTGCGGCCATTCCGGTCTATGGCGTGAAGGTGGTGCGCGCCTTCCCGCACGACCGCGGCGCCTTCACCGAGGGCCTCTTCTACCTAGACGGCTGGCTCTACGAGAGCACCGGGCAGGGCGCGCGCCCCGCCATCCGCAAGGTCGACCTCGCCACCGGCAGGGTCGTGCAGGGCCGCGACATCTCGTCGAAGCTGTTCGGCGAGGGCATCGTCGCCTGGCGGGGCAAGCTCATCGAGCTGACGTGGAAGAACCACGTCGGCTTCGTCTACGACCTGAAGACCTTCCAGCCGCTCGGCAGCTTCACCTATTCGGGCGAAGGCTGGGCGCTGACCACGGACGGCCGGCGCATCATCATGAGCGACGGCACGCCGCAGCTGCGCTTTCTGGACCCGGTCACCCTGAGGGAGACCGGCCGGCTCACGGTCACGGCCGACGGCGCGCCGGTGAAGAATCTCAACGAGCTCGAGTGGGTGAAGGGCGAGATCTACGCCAACATCTGGCTCACCGACCGCATCGCCCGCATCGATCCGCGCTCCGGCAGGGTGGTCGGCTGGATCGACCTGACCGGGCTGATGCCGCCGCATGACGTCGGCGACGATCCGGATGCGGTGGCGAACGGCATCGCCTATGACCCGGCGCACGACCGCCTTTTCGTCACCGGCAAGCTGTGGCCGAGGCTGTTCGAGATCAGGTTGACCCCGCGCGTCGAGAGGTGAGGACTTCATGGCTGACGAAGGACGCGAGCTGGAGGAAGCAGGCCCGCCGCCGCCGCAGGGGTTCGTCCTCTCGACCGAGCGAGGCGCCTTCAGCACCCGCAACGGTCCCTATTTCCACCATGCGGACGGCCGCCAGGCCTTCTACGCGCGCAAGCGCCACTGCAACTCCATCGGCCTGATCCACGGCGGCATGCTGTCGGCGTTCCTGGACGGCGTGCTGGCCGGCGCGGCTGGACGCGGGACCGGTCAGATGGGCGTGACGGTTCACCTGTCGATCGATTTCCTCGACATGGGCCGGGCCGGCGAATGGGTGATCGGCGAGGCCAGCCTCACGCGCGCGGCGAGCGACCTCGCCTTCGTCGAAGGGCGCGCCCGCGCCGGCGAGCGCACCCTGGCGAGGGCCACGGGCGTCTTCAAGATGATGCGCCGCCGCGAGCGCTGAGCAAGCGCTGGGCCCACCGAGGTTGCCGCGAAGCCCGAAGGCCCTTAGATCACCTGCCGTTTCCGATGACGGGGCGTAGCGCAGTCTGGTAGCGCATCTGCTTTGGGAGCAGAGGGTCGCGTGTTCGAATCACGCCGCCCCGACCATCGGCGAGCCGCCGGGGCTCGGACTCGCGCCGGCCGCCGGCCAAATCGGGAGTTTGCGGGCGTCGCGGTCCTGGCTATTGGAAGCGCCTCTTCATCCGGTGCGAGCGCTCTTCCTCGAGTCTCGCGCCCCTTCAGACACGGGTGGCCCATGCTGGCGCGCATCTTCAAACCGGCCAAGAACGCCATGCAGTCAGGCCGGGCCAAGACCAGCGACTGGGTGCTGGAGTTCGAGCCGGCGAGCGCGCGCGTCTCCGACCCGCTGATGGGTTGGACGGTGTCGACCGATATGAACGGCCAAGTGCGGCTGTCGTTCGACACCCGCGACGAGGCCATCGCCTACGCGCAGCGGCACGGCATCGCGTTCGAACTGATTGCGCCGAAAGAGCAGCGCCGCATCGTCAAGGCTTATGCAGACAACTTCGCCTATACGCGCCGGGAGCCGTGGACCCACTAGGCCTCCAGACGTCGCCGCCCGTAGCTCAACCGGATAGAGCATCCGCCTTCTAAGCGGACGGTTGCAGGTTCGAGTCCTGCCGGGCGGGCCACGCGCTGGGCCGCGCGCGCTTGCCTCACGCGGGCCGGTTGTCCGCCGCCTGCTGCGTCGCCGCCGCGCGCATCGCCGCCGAGCGGCCGATGAAATCCTGTCGCGAGTTCTCGGAGGGGTAGGGCTCGGCCGGGACCGGCACGCCGAGGAACTTGCAGAGCCGCTCCCAGCCCTCGCCGACCTCGTAGATCAACAGGCGCTCGGGCGCGATCGCCGCCTTCACCGCTTCGGTGTGGCGCCGGAAATGGTCGGTCATGTAGGCGCGGTCGTCGAGGTGATCGCGCAGCGGCCCCATGAAGCCGTTGAAGAACTTCGCGCGCATGTGGTCGCTGCTGCCGGCGGTCATCGCCCGGTTCTGCGGCGAGAAGATCGTCGCCTGGGTCGACTCGAACCACTGGTCCGGGTCGCGCACCGTGTGCAGCACCTTGGCGTCCGGGAAGTGGTCCGCGATCTGGCGCCAGTAGCCTGCGGTCGGATAGTCGACCGCCGACTGGTAATCCTTGAAGATCAGGTCCCAGTCCGGGCGGCCCTCGGCGGCGTCTACCCAGAGCGCCATGCTCTCGGGATGCATGAACACCTCCACCATGTGGTGGCAGGGGCCGAAGCCCAGCATGGCGAGCGCGGTCTGCATCGACTTGGTGCCCGTGCGCCCAAGCCCCGACCCGACGACCTTCAGCGGCATCTATCCGTCCTCCGATGACGCGCGGAGTCTTACGCCGTCGCTCGGCTGGCGATCAATCGGCCGCTGTCAGCAGGTCGAGGCCCTGGCGCAGGTCGGCGATCAGGTCGGCGGGGTCTTCCAGGCCGATGTTGAGGCGCACGACAGGCCCTGCGAACACGGGCTTGGCCTTGCGCACGTCGAACTGCGGATCGGCGATCAGCGCCAGGCTCTCGAAGCCGCCCCAGGAGAAGCCGAGCCCGAACAGCTCGAGCGCGTCGAGGAACGCCTCGACCGCGCGCGCGGGCGCCGGCCTAAGCGCCACGCTGAAGACGCCCGCCGCGCCGGCGTAGTCGCGCTTCCAGAGCGCGTGGCCGGGCGCGCCGGGCAGGCCAGGGTGCAGCACCTGCGCGACTTCGGGCTGCCGCGCCAGCCAGGCGGCGACCTCGAGCGACGCGGCGCCGTGGCGCGCCAGCCGGGTCGGCAGCGTGCGCAGCCCGCGCAGCATCTGGTAGGCGTCGTCGCCGGACACCGACCAGCCGAAATCGATGATCGCGCGCTCGAGCGCCCTGTCGATCTCCGGGTTGGCGGTTGCGGCCGAGCCCATGAAGACGTCCGAGTGGCCGCCGACGTACTTGGTGAGCGACTGGACGGAAATGTCGACGCCGTGCGCGAGCGGCTTGAAGATCAGCCCCGCGCCCCAGGTGTTGTCCATCAGGGTGAGAATGCCGCGCGCCTTGGCGAGCCGGGCGATCGCCGGGATGTCCTGCATCTCGAACGTCAGCGAACCGGGCGATTCCAGCACGACCAGCCGCGTGGCCGGGCTCGCGAGCGCCATCACCGCGTCGGGCGAGGCGTCGGCCGCGAAGTAGCGCATCGTGACGCCGAAACGGCCGAGCACCCGGTCGCAGAAGCGACGGATGGGTTTGTAGATGGCGTCGGTCGCCAGCACCTCGTCGCCGGCCTTGACCACCGCCATGATCGCGCCGGCCACCGCGGCCAGCCCGGACGGGAACAGCTTCACCAGCCGCGCGCCCTCGAGCTCGGCGAGCGCCGCGGTCAGCGCCTCTTGGGCTGCGAGGCCGCCGCGGCCGTAGGTCGGGCGCCGGTCGTCGTAGAGCTCCGCCGCCTTGCCGATCAGCACGGTCGAGCCCTTCTGGATAGGCGGTCCGACGGTGCGCACGAGCTCGCCTGGCGTCTTGCCGGCGCGGATCAGCCGGGTCGTCTCCGTGGTCTTGCGCGGCCGGCTCACAACGCCAGCCGCATGCCGCAGCGGCGGCCGAAACCGCGTGCGGCTTCGTCGGCCAGGCGCCCGGCGAGGTGGGCGGGCACGGCGCCCGGCGCCAGCTCGACGAACCCCAGCGAGGCGTAGAACGGCGCGTTCCAGGCGATGGCGCGGAAGGTGGTCAGCGTGACGGCAGCCAGCCCTTCGCGGCGCGCCCAGTCGATCGCAACCTGCATGAGCCGGCGGCCGAGCCCCTGCTGCTGGCGCTCGATCGCGACGCAGACCTGCTCGACGTAGAGCGCGCCGTCGGCCAACTCGCCGGCCAGGAAGCCGACCGGGCCAACCTCGGGGTCGTCGGCGATCCAGAGCAGGCCCGCGTCGAGCACGCTCGCCCAGTGTCCCGGCGGCGCGGGCGGCGAGCCGTCGGCCAGCGGCTGGCCGGCGCGTGCGAAGGCCTCGGCGGCCGAGGCGTCGATCGGATCGAGCAACGCGAGGTCGGCCGGACGGCCGGGGCGGATGGCGACCGCGCTCATGGGCCGGTCGCCACCGGGGTGTCGGCCTGCGCGCCCCACTCGGTCCAGGAGCCATCGTAGACCGGCGTCTGCCAGCGGCCGAGGCGGGCGAGGGCGAGCGCCAGGATGGCGGCGCTGATCCCCGAGCCGCAGGTGGTGACGATCGGCCGGTCGAGGTCGACGCCGGCCGACTCGAACGCCGCGCGCAGCGCCGCCGGCGACTTCAGGCGCCCGCCCTCGATCAGCGAAGCGTAGTGGGCGTTCTTCGCGCCCGGCATGTGGCCGGCGCGCAGGCCGGGCCTCGGCTCTGGGGCCTCGCCGCGGAATCGGGGCGCGCCGCGCGCGTCGACCAGCTGCGCGGCGCCCTTCTCCAGGCGTTCGCGGACGTCGGCGAGCGAGGCAACAAGCTGCGGCCGCGGATGCGCCTTGAACGCGCCGTGCGGCGGCTCGGTCCAGCCGGTCTCGACCGGATGGCCCTCGGCGATCCAGGCCGGCAGGCCGCCGTCCAGCACGAACACCTTGTCGCAGCCCATGGTCCGGAACGTCCACCAGACGCGCGGCGCCGAGAAGATCCCGACGGTGTCGTAGACCACCACTGTCGAGTCCGGGTCGACGCCGAGCCGCCGCGCGGCGGTCGCGAAGTCGGCGGGCTGCGGCAGCATGTGCGGCAGGTCGGTCGCATGGTCGGCGACGGCATCGATGTCGAAGAACGCCGCGCCGGGGATGTGGGCCGCCGCGTACTCTGCCTTGGCGTCGCGGCCCGCGTCCGGCATGTGCCAACTGCCGTCCAGCACAACGAGGCCGGACGCGCCCACATGCGCGGCGAGCCAGGCGGCGGTGACGAGCGGGGAGGCGGGCTCGGCCATCACTCGACCCAGGGCGGCACGGGAAGGCCCTTCTCGCGAAGGAACGCCGCGTTGAAGAGCTTGCTCTGATAGCGCGAGCCGTAGTCGGCCAGGATGGTCACGATGGTGTGGCCAGGACCAAGCTCGCGGGCCATGCGGACGGCGCCGGCGACATTGATGCCGGTCGAGCCGCCCATCACCAGGCCCTCGTCGCCGAGCTCGATGATAGCCCGCATCATCTCCTCGTCGGAGACCCGGTACGGATAGTCGATCGCGAGCCCCTCGAGATTGGCGGTGATGCGGCCCTGGCCGATGCCCTCGCTGATCGAGTTTCCTTCGGCCTTCAGCTCGCCGTGCGCATAGTACTCGTAGAGCGCCGCGCCGCCCGGGTCGGCGAGGCCGATGGCGATGTCGGGCTTGCGCGCGCGCAGCGCCTCGGCGACGCCGGCCAGCGTGCCGCCGGTGCCGACCGCGCAGATGAAGCCGTCGACCTTGCCGCCAGTCTGCGCCCAGATCTCGGGCCCGGTGGCGTCGATGTGGGCCTGGCGGTTGGCCACGTTGTCGAACTGGTTGGCCCAGATCGCGCCGGCCGGCTCCTTGGCCGCGAACTCTTCGGCGAGCCGGCCCGAGTACTTCACGTAGTTCATCGGGTTGGCGTAGGGCACCGCGTCCACCTCGACGAGCTCGGCGCCCATCAGCTGGATGGCGTCCTTCTTCTCCTGGCTCTGGGTGCGCGGGATGACGATCGTGCACTTGTAGCCGAGCGCGCGCGCCACCATCGCAAGGCCGATGCCGGTGTTGCCGGCCGTGCCTTCGACGATCCGCCCGCCGGGCTTCAAGAGGCCGCGGCGCTCGGCGTCGCGGATGATCCAGAGCGCCGCGCGGTCCTTCACCGACTGGCCAGGATTAAGGAACTCGGCCTTGCCGAGGATCTCGCAGCCCGTCGCCTCGCTGGCGCGGTTCAGGCGGATGAGCGGCGTGTCGCCGATGAGGTCCAGCACCGAGCTTGCGATCATGGCGCCGTCATCGCGGCATGGGCGGGCGCGCGCAAGTGGGAATGAGGCCGGCGCGGCGAGCGGCTTGCTCATGTCGACGCGAACGCGGCCGGGGGCGGTCTCGTCCTCGCCGTCGATGACGTAGCCCAGCCTTTGGTAGAGGCGGATGTTCTCCGTCCAGCGCTTGTTGGTGTAGAGCCGGATCCGCCGCTTGCCTTCGCGCCGCGCGATCTCGTCGGCCAAGGCCAGCAGCCGGGTCCCGAGCCCACGGCCCTGGTGCGCCGGCGCCACCGCCACGTTCTCGACGAGCAGCCGCGCTCCCTCGTCCACCGTCTCGATGAGCGCGACCAGCACGCCATCCAGGTAGGCGAGGTCGAAGCGGTGCGCCCGCACCGCCGTCTCGTAGTCGGCCGTCATCGGCTTCGGCTCACGCCCGTCGGCTTCGACCCATTTGCCGTAGGCGGCGCGGGTGAGCGCGCGGATGGCGACGGCGTCCGCCGCCGTCGCCATCCGCAGCTCGACATCAGCGCTCATGCGATCCTCCGTGGCCGGAAATGTCCCGCCTGGCAAAGAACCAACTGCGCCGGAAGGGTGTTGTCCACCAGGAGCCGGCGCATCGGTCCGGCCTGAGGCGAGGCAACGCCATGGTCCAGTTCGCCGTGACCCAGAAGGATGGAGAGTGGACCGTCTTCCGGGACGGCGAGGTGGTGACGACCGGGATGTCGCGCTCGCGGGCGATCGAGCAGGCCGAGACGCTGGCGCACGACGCGGCCGACGCCGGCAATGCGGCGGAACTGCTCGTTCAGGACTATACCGGCGAGGTGATCACCCGCCGCACCTTCTGAATGCCGCACGAGCCAACCACCCGAGAGGCTGCCCTGCGCCAGGCCAGCGGCATCCTCGATTTCCAGACCCGCGGCCGCGGCCTCATGGAGGTGACGCGCGAGATCGAGGCCTGGATCCGCGAGACGGGCCTGCGCGAAGGCTTGCTGACCGTGCTTTGCCGCCACACCTCGGCCTCGGTGATCATCCAGGAGAACGCCGCACTGGCGGTCCGCACCGATCTCGAGGCTTTCTTCGATCAGCTCGCGCCAGAGGGCCCGGGCCGCTATCGCCACGATGACGAGGGGCCTGACGACATGCCATCCCACATCAAGACGGCGCTGACCGGCGTCTCGCTGACGATCCCGCTCGTCGATGGACGCCTGGCGCTCGGGACGTGGCAGGGCATCTACCTTTTCGAGCACCGCCGCGCCCCGCACACGCGCCAACTGGCGCTTCACCTGATCGGGTCGTGAGCCCCGATCGCACCGCCGAGTTTGTAGTCGACCCGCAAAAGCCCTATACGGGCGCATCGAATATCGCCGCGGTTCGCCTGCTCCGCCTCGCGTGGTCTCTCTGCAGACCGTGTTCGGGGCGGCCTTCGTTCCACTCCGAACATTTGATCGGCCAGGCGGCAGCCTGGCTCGACACGCCTCCTTTCGAAAGTCACCGCATGACCACTGGAACCGTCAAATGGTTCAACGCCACCAAAGGCTTCGGCTTCATTCAGCCGGAGAGCGGCGGCAAGGACGTCTTCGTCCACGTTTCGGCCGTCGAGCGCTCGGACCTCGGGTCTTTGTCCGAAGGCCAACGGGTCTCCTATGAACTGGAGCGCGACCGCAAGACAGGCCGCGAGTCGGCGACTGACCTGAAGTCGGCGTAGCCTCTGACGCGGCGCGCTCTATGCCCAAGGAAGAACCCATCGAGTTCGAAGGCCTGGTGGAGGAGATCCTCCCTGGCGGACAGTTCCGCGTCAGGCTCGACGGCAGCGACACCTGCATCCTCGTCTACACCGCCGGCAAGATGCGCAAGAACCGCATCCGCACGGCGGTCGGCGACCGGGTGACCGTCGAGATGACGCCCTACGACCTGACGCGCGGGCGGCTGATCTTCCGCCACCGCGGCGAAGGCTTTTCGGGGCCCGGCACGCCAGGGGCGCGTCGACCATTCAGGCCGAGATGACCGACGTCATCAGCCGCGTCCTGGTCCATTGCCCCGAAACCGGCGAGACGGTGGCGACCGTCCTTCGGCTGCGACCATCGGCCTTCGAGGCGCTGAGGGGCGAGTACGGCTTCCGCTGCACCCGCTGCGGCAAGGTCCACAACTGGCGGCGCGAAGACGCCTGGCTCGAGAAGGCCCGCGGCGCCTAGCCGGGCAGGGCCCTCGCGCTCCGTTCTGGTCGGCCCCGCGGCGCTCAGCCTCAGTGATGGTTGCGCACGTACTCCAGGAACTCGTTGCGCGTGCGTGGGTCGTCGCGGACGACGCCCA
>Ga0134125_10008820_pt1 | contig 11375 bp, 9 predicted proteins | sample KB31751_FD_96464 | JGI IMG/M metagenome (GOLD analysis project Ga0134125, IMG submission 96464) | Terrestrial soil microbial communities with excess Nitrogen fertilizer from Kellogg Biological Station, Michigan, USA - KB3-175-1 | ecosystem: Environmental > Terrestrial > Soil > Unclassified ...
CGGCGATGTTCTTCTGCCAGTCACTCATCCCGGGCGTTCCTTCCACCGAAGTTGGCCGAACAGGACCTGCCGCCGACATCCCAGGCCACGCCGTGAACGTCATCTGCCCACCCGCCGGATCGACCTCGCGGCGGTCGCCTGATCGCTCACACCCTGCCACAACCCAAGGACACTCCCGGCCGACGCCGTCGCGCCCAGCCAGGTCCGATCGATACGAGCCCGGGCGGAACGCCGTTTGACTCTGCCCTTGGGACAACCTCGATGGTTGAAGCCATGGACACCAGTCATCTCCTCGATGAGCAGATCGCCTACTACCGGGCTCTGGCCCCGGATTATCTGGACCAGGGCCTGGATCTTCCCGGCGGCGATGAACTGACCGAAGCCCTTGACGCTTTCCGCCCGGCCGGCAGCGTGCTGGAGCTTGCCTGCGGTCCCGGGGTCTGGACCGGGCAACTGCTCCGTTACGCGACGAACGTCACCGCGGTGGACGCGTCCCCGGAGATGCTGGCCCTTGCGGCGGCCCGCGTCGGCAGCGACCGGGTGCGCTTCATTCAGGCCGACCTCTTCGCCTGGCGGCCCGACCGCCGCTACGACGTGGTCTTCATGGGCTTCTGGCTGTCACACGTCCCGGCCGAGCGCTTTGCGTCGTTCTGGTCGCTCGTGGCCGACTGCCTCGAACCAGCGGGCCGCGTGTTCTTCGCGGACGACGGGTACCGCACTCCGGACGAACTTGTGGAAGGCCCGTCGTCTTCGACCATCCGCCGGCAGATCCCCGGCAGGACCCGTCAGCAGATCTCCGACGGGCTCCACCGGCAGGAACACGCCGGGGCCGCCTACCGGCTGGTGAAGGTGCCCCGCTGCCCGGCGGACCTCGAAACACAGCTACGGCAACTCGGCTGGGACATCACGGTCACTGCCACGGCCGGGCCTTTCTACTGGGGAGCAGGGCGCCGAGACACGGCGACCGGGCCACGCCGCTAGACCCGCACGTCCTGTCCGGGGCGCTGGCCACGGCCGGACCAGTAGTAGCGGGGCCGCCAGCCGAGGACAGCTTCGGCTGCCGAGCATTGGCGCCCTCGGGTACACCCAGTCAACGCGCCGGGCGCCGAGCGCAACGAGTCGCTCGACCTCGGCCCGCTGCTCCTGTTCGCTGCCCACGTGGAGGTCGAGATGGGTCATGTCGGTCTCGTCCAGCAGGAGTGCCGGTCCTTCGCCGCCCGGCGGCACCGACATCGGCAGGGCGGCAACCTTCTGGCGTGGCGCTCTGGGCAGGCCAGCAAGCCAAAGGCCAGCAAGCCAAAGGCCAGGTCAGGCTGACACGTACCTGACCCGGGGATCGAGCACCGCGTAGGCGATGTCGGCGAGCAGATTCCCGATCACGACCGCCAGCGACCCGACCACGGTCAGCCCGAGCAGAACCGGGTAATCCTGCCGTTCGGCGGCCTGGTAGAACAGGTAGCCCATGCCGGGGTAGTTGAAGACCGCCTCGATGATCAGCGCCCCGCCGAGGATCGCGGGCAGGTACAGCCCGCACAGCGTGGCGATGGTGATCAGCGAGTTGCGCAGCACATGCCGGATCAGCACCCGCTGCTCGCTGGCCCCTTTAGCCCGGGCGGTTCTGACGTAGTCCTCGGTGAGGTTGTCCAGCACCGAGGACCGCATATATCGGCTGAACAGCGCGATCGTGGTCAGCGACAGGCAGAGGATCGGCAGGATCAGCGCCTTGAAGTTCGTCAAGGGCGCCGTCACGGCTTCGCTCTGCGGGCCCTCCGGGGGGAATATCGGGATGATGATGGCGAACAACAGGATCCCGACGATGCCGATCAGGAAGTCCGGCGTCGCGTAGAAGATCGTCGACGCGGCGTTGAGTGCGTGGTCGGAGATCTTGTTGCGGCGCACCGCCTGATACATGCCCATCGGGATCGCCACCACAAGCGCGAGCAGGGTGGACAGCCCGACCAGGGCGGTGCTCTTGGGCAGCGCGGTGAGCATCAGGGAGGCCACACTCTGGTTGAGAGTCCAGGAGAAGCCCAGGTTGCCCCGCGCCAGGTTGCCGAGCCACAGGAAGTACTGCCGGTACCAGGGGAGGTTGAAGCCGTAGTCGGCGTTGAAGACCTTGATGGCTCCGGGATCCCGGTAGGCGTTCGTGCCCATCACCGCCACCGCGACGTTGCCGGGGATCATCCGCAGCAGGCCCCACGTGATCAAGGTCACGATCAGCATTATCACGATGGACTGGAGCACACGCCGGATTATGAATGCTGTCAACGCTGCCCTTACTTCCCCGCGGCCACCAGTCTTTCCGTCATCGTGCCATACGCTCCGACCTGCGCCGACACCTGTTTGCCCATTCGGTACCTTAATGAGCTGTCCCGGCGTTGAAGGACCGGGCTTCCGGCCCCTCCGGCCCGTAATATCGGCAAAGTGCCCACCGCGACGCCTCCCGGTCCGCAGGCGAGTGACCGGCTGGTGCCGCCGATGCCGGGCAGCACCGCGTGGGGGTGGGCCGGCCCGCTCCTGGTGACGCTCTTCGGCGCGTTCCTCCGCTTCAACCGGCTGGGCCTGCCGCACGCCGTGCTGTTCGACGAGACCTACTACGTCCCCGACGCGTACGGCATCCTGCGGCACGGCGTGGAGATCGATCACGTCAGCGACGTCAACGCGCTGCTGACCCAGGGCAGCACGCAGATCCTGGAGGGGACCAAGGGCGAGTACGTGGTTCACCCGCCACTCGGCAAGATGCTCATCGCCGTCGGGGAGTGGCTGTTCGGGCTGACCCCGTTCGGCTGGCGGTTCGCGGTCGCGGTGGCGGGCTCGCTGGCCATCCTGATGACGGCGCGGATCGCGCGCCGGATGACCCGTTCGACGCTGCTCGGCTGCGCCGCGGGATTCCTGCTGGCCGTGGACGGGCTTGAGTTCGTGCTGAGCCGTACCGCGATCCTGGACATCTTCATCATGTTCTGGATACTGGCCGCGTTCGGGCTGCTGGTGATCGACCGGGACCGGACCAGGGCCGCGCTGGCAGTCGCGGCCAGCCAGGGGGGTGACGGGCCACGGCTCGGCTTCCGCTGGCCGCTGGTGGTGGCGGGCTTGTGCCTGGGCTGCGCCTGCGCGACCAAGTGGAACGGCGTGTGGTACCTGCCCGCCTTTGCCGCCCTGGTCGTGGCCTGGGACGTGGGCGCACGCCGCGCGGCCGGGTTCGGCACCGGGCTGCGTGGCATGGTGCGCAGTGACGCGCCGTGGCTGCCGGTCTGGTTCGCCGTCGTGCCGGCCGCCGTCTACGTGCTGTCCTGGACTGGTTGGTTCGCCACCAGCTACGGCTACGACCGCAACGGAGCCGCGCTCAACGGCGGCCATCCGGCCAGCACGATCGTGGCGTGGCTGCAGTACAACAAGTCGATGCTCGGCTACGGCCTCGGGCTGCAGGCCTACCAGCCGTACAAGTCAAACCCGCTCGGCTGGCCGGTGCTGGCCAGGCCGATCTCGTTCTACTCCAACTGCCTGCCGGCGGGCAGCAACTGTGGCCGGGTGCCCACCTCCACCGAGCAGGAGGTGCTGGCGATCGGCACGCCGCTCATCTGGTGGGGTGCGGTGGCCGCGCTGCTCGTCTGCCTGGCCTGGTGGCTGACCCGGCGCGACTGGCGCGCGGGCGCGGTGCTGCTCGGCGTCGCGGCCGGCTGGCTGCCGTGGCTCTGGTTCTACTGGCACGACCGCCGCACCGAGTTCTTCTACTACGCGGTGGTGTTCGATCCGTTCCTGGTGATCGCCATCGCGCTCTGCCTCGGCCTGATCCTCGGCCCGGCCCAGGCCGGGCCGAACCGCCGGGTGGCCGGCGCGGCGGTCGCCGGCGGCTACCTGCTCGCGGTCGTCGCCAACTTCTACTACCTGTATCCGGTCCTGGCCGGCGTGACCCTCCCGTATACCTCCTGGCTGGGCCGCATGTGGTTCCCCAGCTGGATCTGACCGCTGCCGCTAAAGCGATTTCATGCCTTACGGACTCGGTGGCAGATGTGGCACCCAGTCGTAGCTCGTGATCCCGGGGAACGCGATGAAAAACATGTCCGCCAGATCGCCAAGCCACGGCACCTGCCGGACCCGCCCGTTGTCGAGGAGCACCACATGAACCGTGCTCAAGCTGTAGTGCGCCGCAGTGCGGGGCCGGTGCTGGTAGCAGGGCAGCAGCACCGTGCGCGCCGACGCGCTGATCCACAGCGGGTCGCCGCACTTGCTGCCCACGACGTTGCCGGGCGTGCCGGGCAGGCGTGGCTCGGTGTAGCGGACCACCGGGGCGCCGCCCGCCGCGGGGAACTGGATCAGCGAGCCGCGCACATCCGGGTGCCCGCCGGCCGTGCCCGGGCCGCCGGTCGCGCAGCGGCGCGGACAGGTGACGATGCCGAACACGGTCTTGCCGTCCGGGCTGATCGTGTAGTCGTCGAACGCCCCGGCCTGGTTGATCAGCGGCAGCACCTGTCTGCTGGCCAGGAGGTTGTGGCCGGGGGAGATGGTATCGAGCAGCCGCAGCGACGACTCCGTGGTGACCTCCCCCGCCGGCCTGTACCAGTTGAACGCGAGCGTCCTTCCATCCGCCAGCCAGGTCATGGAGCCGATCGAGCCGCCTGAATCCCTGGCCGGCGTCTGCCAGCGGTGCTCCGCGCCGTTGGCGGTGGACGCGACCACGAGGTTCTGGACGTCGTTCTGCTGCCCGTGCCGCACATACGTCGAGTACGCCAGCCTGGTGCCATCGGGGGATACGGCCAGCCTGCCGATCGGCGCCATGTCCGCCGGGATCGGCAGCCTGGCCGTGGTCGTGCCGCCACGGTCGGCGGTGAGCCGGACCTCGTAGAACCACGCGCGGGGGCCCCTGACCACGGCGGCGAAGAACGCGCCGGAACTGGCCGCGATGGCGGTCACGTAGCCGGGCAGTCGCGCCTGCGTCACCGTGCGCCAGGTGGCGGTCGAGACGATCGGCAGGATCTGATGGGACCGCAGTGCCGAGGGGATTCCGGAGCCGCCGATGCTGGCGCCGTTGGGCTGCACGCTGTGCAGCGGCGCCGGGTACAGCATGAGGAACGCCGGGAGCCCCTGCGCCGTGATGGGCAGGGGCGCCGCCGGCCGGCTGCCCCCGGGCCGCGCCGTGACCTGCCCGGTCATGCTGGTGGCCAGGGCCACGCCGGTCACCACCGCGACCACCGAGGCCGCCGCGGCCAGCGGCGCGAACGTCCGTGCCCAGCCACGCGGCCGGCCGGTCAGGGCCGCGCCGCGGTGCCACACAAGCCTGGCCGGCGCGGCACCGGCCGTGGTGCGCACCGCGGCCAGCGTTGCCTCCGCGTCGGGGGCATGACGTTCCAGCGTGCGCAGGGCGGCCCGGAGGTCCTCTTCGTCTCGCATCAGGACTCCACCTTGGTTCGCAGGGCCGCCCCGGGCCGTGGGGTCATCTCGACGCGCAACGCCGCGAGGGCGCGGGATGCGTAACCGCGGACCGTGCCGGGGGAGCAGCCGAGCAGTTGGGCGATCTCGGTGTCCGGGCGGCCCTCGTAGTAGCGCAGCACCAGCACGGCTCGCTGGCGCCGGGGCAGCTTGCTCAGCTCACCCAGCAGCGCCTCGCGCTCGGAGTACGCCTGGGCGTGGTCGGGCACCGCGCTGGCACGTTCGGCGAGCAGGTCGCGGCGGGCCTGGCGGGCGGATCGCCGGCGCCAGGACAGGAACTCGTTGAGGATCATCTTGCGGACGTAGAACTCCGGCCGTTCCAGACCGCCGATCCGGTCCCACCGGGAGTAGGCGCGGATCAGTACCTCCTGGGCCAGGTCGTCGGCGGCCGCGCGGTCACCGGCCAGCACCGCGGCGAACCTCAGCACCGCGGCCAGATGCGCCGACGCGAACTCCTCGAAGGTCATCCCGCCTCCGTGTGAGGGATCTCTCGCTAGTACACGCTCGCCGTGGCCCGATGTGTTGTGCGGCCGGCCGAAATCCCGGGCAGTCTGTGGACATGGCTGAACCGCTCGCCGGGCTGTTCCGGCGCCCGGTGGTCGTGGCGCCGATGGCCGGAGGGCCCTCCACGCCCGGCCTGGTGCTCGCCGCCGCTGCCGCCGGTGCGCTGGCGTTCCTGGCCGCCGGATACAAGACCGCCGCCGCGCTGCGGGCCGAGATGGACGCGGTCCGGGCCGGCACGGGCGCACCGTTCGGGGTCAACGTGTTCGTGCCGGGCGCGCCGGCCGCCGACCGCGCGGCACTGGCCCGCTACCTCGCCGAACTCGAACCGGAGGCCGCCGCGCTCGGTGCCCGGGTGGGAGCGGCTGACTGGGACGACGACGACTGGGACGCGAAACTGGCTGCCCTGCTGGCCGGCCCGCCCGCGGTCGTCAGCTTCACCTTCGGCTGCCCCGAGGCGGACGCCATCGCGGCGCTGCGTGCTGCGGGGAGTCAGGTGTGGGTGACGGTCACCGCGCCGGACGAGGCGGCGGTCGCGGCCGCGCGCGGCGCGGACGGGCTGTGCGTCCAGGGCCCCGAGGCCGGCGCCCACCGCGGCACCTTCTCGGCGTCCGCCGGTCCACCCGCCGTGCCGCTGTACCAACTGCTCCGCGATGTCGCGGCGGTCACCGCGCTGCCGCTGATCGCCGCCGGCGCAATCATGAGCCACGCGGGGCTCAGGGCCGCCATGGCCGCCGGTGCGGTGGCGGCCCAGTGCGGCACCGCCTTCCTGCGCTGCCCGGAAAGCGGCGCCCAGCCGTTGCACAAGGCGGCCCTCGCGGATCCGGCGTTCACCGCCACGGCGGTCACCCGCGCGTTCACCGGCAGGCCCGCGCGCGGACTGGTCAACCGCTTCATGCTCGACCACCCGGACGCCCCGGCCGCCTACCCCGAGGTGCATTTCGCCACCCGCCCGCTGCGCGCCGCCGCCGCGGCCGCGGGTGATACCGGCCGGATGAACCTGTGGGCGGGCGAAGGCTACCGCGCTGCGACCGAGCGGCCCGCCGCCGAGATCGTGGGGCTCCTGTCCGACGGCTGACCCTGGACGCCGCTGGCTGTGCGGTTCTGCCCGAGGCGAAGTGGCCAGGCGGACCGGGCGGGCGTCGGCGACGATGGTAGCGGGTCCCACTAACCGGGTGCCGGAGCCAGGATCCGGGAACCAGGGGAACCCGGGGGGTCGGGGGGAGCGGGTACTGGGAGGAGTCGTCATGCGCGTTGCCGTTCTTGCCGACATTCATGGGAACCTGCCCGCGCTTGACGCCGTGCTCGCGGAGGCCGAGGCCGCCGGGGCGGACGCGATCGTGCTGAACGGCGACATGGCCACCGGCCCGATGCCGGTGCAGACCCTGGAGCGGCTGGCCGGGCTGGGGGAGCGGGCCGTTTGGGTCCGGGGCAACTGCGAGCGGGAACTCGTCAGCGCCTGGGACGGCACCCTCGATCCGGGGCTGCCCGAGGTGGCCCGGGTGCCCACCGAATACTGCGCCGCCCAACTCGGCCGCGCCCACCGTGACCTGCTGGACGGCCTGCCGCTGTCGGTCACGCTGGAGGTGACCGGGCTGGGGCCGGTCCGGTTCTGCCACGCGGCCGCGGTCAGCGACACCGCAATCGTGCTCGTCGACTCACCCGTCGACCGCTACCGCACCGGGTTCGCCGGCGTGACCGAGCCGACGGTCGTGCTCGGCCATACGCACATGCCGTTCGACCGGCTCGCCGACCGCCGCCGGTTCGTCAACCCGGGCAGCGTCGGCATGCCGTATGGGACGCCGGGCGCGCACTGGGCACTGCTCGGCCCGGAGGTCGTGCTGCGGCACACCGAATACGACCGGCACGCGGCCGTCGCCACGATGCGTTCCGCCGCGCCCGGGTACCCCGGCCTGGCGGAGTTCCTCGCCGAGAACGTGCTGACCGTGCCGTCTGACGCCGAGGCGCTGGTGGTGTTCTCCGGATCCGGCTGAGCGGGCGCTACGGCATGTCCGAGGCGACCGTGCTTGGCACGCTCGCCGCCTCCGCCTGCGCCGTGGGATCTGCCTCGGTCAGCGGGAAGTGGCATGCGGCGAAGTGGGTGCCGCCGAACGGCCGCAGCGGCGGCTCCTCCATGGCACAGATGTCCTGGGCCCGTGGGCAGCGGGTGCGGAACCGGCAGCCGGACGGAGGATCGATCGCGGACGGCAGCTCGCCCGCCACGCCCTTGGCGACCTTGGCCTTCTCCACCACGGGGTCCGCATTCGGGATGGTGTCGATCAAGCCACGGGTGTAAGGATGCACCGGGCGGTAGTAGACGTCCTCGGACGGGCCGATCTCGACCAGCTTGCCCAGGTACATCACGCCGATGTTGTTGGACAGGTAGCGGACCACTCCCAGGTCGTGCGAGATGAACATGTAGGTCAGGCCGTGGTCGCGCTGCAGGTCCTTCATCAGGTTGAGGATCTGCGCCTGGATCGACACGTCCAGCGCGGACACCGGCTCGTCGGCCACGATGAGCTGCGGCCGCAGGATCAGCGCCCGGGCCAGGCCGAGGCGCTGACGCTGGCCGCCGGAGAACTCGTGCGGGTAGCGCTGGACCGCCGCCCGCGGCAGGCCCACCTCGTCCAGGATCTCGCTGATCTTGGTCTGCTGTTCGCTCCGGCTGCCGCGCTTCTGGATGGCCAGCGGTTCCCGCAGGATCGGTCCCACCCGCATGCGCGGGTCCATCGACGCATACGAGTCCTGGAACATGAGCTGGACCTTGTCGCTGCGCTTGCGCCGGTCCCGGTTGGACAGCTTGGTGAGGTCCTCGCCATCCAGGACGATCGAGCCGCTGGTGGCCTTCTCCAGGCCCACGATGAGGCGGCCGATCGTGGTCTTGCCACAGCCGGACTCGCCGACCATCCCGAACGTCTGGCCGGGGACGATCGCGAAGCTCACGTCGGCGACCGCGCTGACCTCGCCGACCTTGCGCTGGAGCACGGCGCCGGCGGTCACAGGGAAGTTCTTGACCAGGTGATCCACCCGGAGCAGTTCGCCGTCGCTGGCGGCCGGGGGCTCCACGGCGGCCTCTGCGGCCTTCTGCTCGGCTACCTTCAGTTCGGCGAGCCGCTTCTCCCGCTCCTCCTTGCCGACCGGGAAGAAGCAGCGGAAGACGTGCTCCCAGCTGTCCCCCTTCAGTTCCGGTTCCTCGGCGCGGCACTTGTCCTGCGCATACCGGCAGCGCGGCGCGAACCGGCAGCCCGGCGGGGGCTGGGTCAGGTCCGGCGGCATCCCGGGGATGTTGTACAGCCGCCGGGACGAGTCGGCCGCCTTCTCCGGGAGCGCCTCGAACAGCGCCTCGGTGTAGGGGTGACGCGGGTTGCCGAACAGCCGGGTGGTGCTGGTGCTCTCGGAGACCTTGCCCGCGTACATGACCACGGTCCGGTCGGCCCGGCCGGCGATCACACCCAGGTCGTGGGTGACCAGGATCACCGCCATGGACAGCCGCTTGCGCAGGCTGTCGAGCAGTTCCAGGATCTGCTTCTGGATCGTCACGTCCAGCGCGGTGGTCGGCTCGTCGGCGATCAGCAGCTTGGGCTCGCAGGCCAGCGCCATGGCGATCATGACCCGTTGGCGCATGCCGCCGGACAACTGGTGCGGGTAGTTGCTCACCCGCTCCGCGGGGCGGGGCATGCCGACCAGGCCGAGCACCTCGATGGCACGTTCCCGCGCCTCGGCCGCCGACGCGCCCCGGTGCAGCACCACGGTCTCGGAGATCTGATCCCCGATTCTCATCGTCGGGTTCAGCGATGTCATCGGGTCCTGGAAGATCATGCCGATCTCGTTGCCGCGGACGTGACGCATGTCGCCGTCGGACAGGGCCGAGATATCCTTACCGTCGAGAATGATCTTCCCGCCGACGATGTGGCCGCCCGGCGGCAGCAGCCGCATGATGGACAGCGCGGTCATCGTCTTGCCGCAGCCCGACTCCCCCACGATGCCCAGGCACTCGCCCGGGTCCACGGTGAGGCTGACGCCGTCCAGGGCATGCACGGTCGAGCGGCGCAGCCGGATCTCGGTCTGCACGCCGTCAAGTTCAAGCAGGTGAGCCATTCGTCCTCGGTTCTATCGCCGTGCCGGTGGGCCGGCTGGGGATGCGGAGCCGGTGGGCCTTCTAGCGGCGCTGGAGCCGCACCTCGACGGCATCCCGCAGTCCTTCACCGACGAAGATGGCCGCGGTGATGACCAGGATGATGCACAGGCCCGCAGGGAAGATCAGCCACCAGTAGCCGCTGTAGACGTACTGGACGCCGTCGCTGAGCATGCCGCCCCAGTCCTGCTTGGGGGGCGCGATGCCCAGGCCCAGGTAACTCAGCGCGACGACCAGGGCGATCGCGTCGGCCACTTGGAAGGTGGAGTTGACCATGATGGTCCCGATCGCGTTGGGCGCGATATGTCGCAGCACCGCTCTTGTGCCGCCGCCGCCCATGACCTTCATCGCCTGGACGTACTCCCGCACCCGCAGCGAGAGTGCCTCGCCGCGTACCAGGCGCGAGGTGGTGAGCCAGGAGGTCAGCGCGATCACCAGGATCAGGATCGGCGTCGTCGGGACGACGATGGCCACCACGACCAGGGCGAGGAACAGCGTCGGGATGGACAGCATCGCGTCCACGATGCGCATCATCGCCGAGTCGAGCACGCCGCCGAAGTACCCGGCGACCGCGCCCCAGAGCACACCCACGATGGTGGCCAGGGCCGCGGCCGCGATGCCGACCTCCAGGGAGATCTGGCCCGCGGCCATCAGCCGCCCGAGCACGTCGTAGCCGTTGGCGTCGGTGCCCAGCGGGTGATCCGCGCTCGGTGGCAACTCCTGGATCGCGAAGTTCACGTGGATCTGGTCGGTGTGGTAGAAGACCGGCCCGAGGAAGCAGAACAAGACCATCGCGACGAAGATCGCCACACCCGTGACCGCGAGCTTGTTCTCCAGGAACACGTCCAGGCTGCGGCGGAAGGCGCTGCGCGGCTTGCCGACCGGGAGCATTCCCGGCGCGAGGGCCGAGGCTTCGCCGAGCGGTTCTGACGTAACGGTGGCCAGCCCCATGGCCGCAGACTCTGGGCCGGGCGGGGGGTCGGCAGGCAGATTGAGAGTCATGAGCTCACGTACCTCACTCGGGGGTCGAGCACCGCGTAGGCGATATCCGCCAGCAGCGAGCCGACCACTGTTGCCACCGCCACTACCACGGTAAAGCCCAGAAGCGTCGGATAATCCTGCTTGAGCGCCGATTGGTAGAACAGATACCCCATGCCGGGATAGTTGAAGACCGACTCGGTGATCAGCGCGCCCGCGAGGATCCCGGGCAGGCTCAGCCCGAGCAGGGTCGCGATCGGGATCAGCGAGTTGCGCAACACGTGCCGTATCAGCACCCGCCGCTCGCTGGCACCTTTGGCCCGGGCGGTTCTGA
>Ga0134125_10008822_pt1 | contig 11375 bp, 10 predicted proteins | sample KB31751_FD_96464 | JGI IMG/M metagenome (GOLD analysis project Ga0134125, IMG submission 96464) | Terrestrial soil microbial communities with excess Nitrogen fertilizer from Kellogg Biological Station, Michigan, USA - KB3-175-1 | ecosystem: Environmental > Terrestrial > Soil > Unclassified ...
CGGGTGTGGGGAGTCAGCGCGGCGGCGGGGCGAGCCCCGCCTGGGTGACGACGGGCGCGGCGCGCTCCGAGGAGAGGAAGCGCAGCAGCGCCTTTGCCGCCTCCGGCTCGCGGGCATTGCGCGCGAGGACGCCGGCGAATGTGAATCCGGGCTGCAGGTCCTCTGGAATCGCGCCCACGAAGGTCACGCCCGGCACGTGGATGAGCTCGCTCACCTGCTGGAAGCCGATCTCGGCCTCGCCCCGCGCCACCACGGCCGCCACCGGCTCGCCCGACGGCGGTCCCCGGACCTTGCGGCTCTTGCCCGCGACCTGGTCGGCAATCCCCATCCGGGCAAGCATCCGGGTGGAGATGTACGTGCCGCTGCCGCTATCCGAGTAGGCGATGGACCGGGCCTCGAGGAGCGCCTTGCGCAGGGCCTCCACCGTCGAGATGTCGGGCCTGGGAGCGCCCTGCCGCACCACCATCCCGATCTGCGAAAGGGCGAGCACGGTCTTCGTATTCGCGTCCACCAGGCCGCGGCCCGCGAGCTCGTCGGCCATGGAGCCGTCCAGGATCGCGACGTCCGCCGGTTCCCCCCGCGCGAGGCGCGCCGGGATCGCCTCGGGGCTGTCCCCGAGCGAGGGGCCGCGCACGGTCACGAGGCGGTGGCCCGACTCCTTCTCGAAGGCGGGGCCGAGCTCGGAGTAGACGTGGAAGAAGCCGGCCGAGATCATGACGTGGACGTCGGCGGCAAGCGCCCCGGCCGGCCACAGGAACGCGCAAAGGAGCAGCCGGAGCCAGTGCCTCATGGGGGCAGTATAATTTCAGGATCCCGCACGTAAAAGCCCATCGAGGAGATTTTCCATGGCCGCGACCCCCCAAGCCGTCGCCCCGTCCAAGGCGACCGTCCAGACCGTCAAGCTGCTCATCAACGGCAAATTCGTCGAGTCGAAAGCCAAGGCGTGGCGCGACGTCGTGAACCCCGCCACCCAGGAAGTCCTCGCGCGCGTGCCCATGTGCGACGCGGCCGAGGTGGGCGAGGCCGTGAAGGCGGCCGCCGAGGCGTTCAAGACGTGGCGCAACGTCCCCATCGGCCAGCGCGCAAGGATCATGCTGAAGCTCCAGGAGCTGATCCGCCGCGACATGAAGAAGCTCGCGGCGATCCTCACCGCCGAGCAGGGCAAGACGCTTCCGGATTCCGAAGGCGACGTCTTCCGCGGCCTCGAGGTGGTCGAGCACGCCTGCGGCATCGGCACGCTCACGCTGGGCGAGATCGCCGAGAACGTCGCGACCGGCGTGGACACCTACTACATCCGCCAGCCGCTGGGCGTATGCGCCGGCATCACGCCGTTCAACTTCCCCGCGATGATCCCGCTCTGGATGTTCCCGATGGCGATCGTGTGCGGCAACACGTTCGTGCTGAAGCCCTCGGAGCAGGACCCGATGACGCCCATGGCGCTCGCCGAGCTCGCCCTGGAGGCGGGCATCCCCCCGGGCGTGCTGAACGTCGTGCACGGCGGCAAGGAATCGGTCGATGCGATCTGCACGCACCCCGACGTGAAGGCCGTCTCCTTCGTGGGGTCGTGCCACGTCGGCGAGCACGTCTACAAGCTTTCGAGCGAGCATGGAAAGCGCGCCCAATGCATGATGGGCGCGAAGAACCACGCGGTGGTGATGCCCGACGCGAACAAGGAGCAGTCGCTGAACGCGCTCGTCGGCGCGGGGTTCGGCGCCGCGGGCCAGCGCTGCATGGCGACTTCCGTCGCCGTCCTCGTGGGCGATGCCAACAAGTGGATCCCGGACATCGTCGCCAAGGCGAAGAGCCTCAAGGTGGCCCCCGGCACCGAGAAGGGCGCGGACCTCGGCCCCGTCATCTCGAAGCAGGCCAAGGCCCGCATCGAGGGCTTCATCGAGCAGGGCGTGAAGGAAGGCGCGAAGCTCGAGCTGGACGGCCGCAACCCCAGGGTGGCGGGCCACGAGCAGGGCAACTTCATCGCGCCCACGGTGTTCTCGGGCGTGAAGCCCGGCCACAAGATCTACCAGGAGGAGATCTTCGGCCCGGTGCTGGTCGTGGTGAGCGTGGACACGCTGGACCAGGCGATCGACCTCATCAACAGGAATCCGTACGGCAACGGCACGGGGATCTTCACCCAGTCTGGGGCCGCGGCGCGCAAGTTCGAGAACGAGATCGACGTGGGCCAGGTGGGCATCAACGTGCCGATCCCGGTGCCGGTGCCCTACTTCAGCTTCACCGGCTCGCGCGGCTCGAAGCTGGGCGACCTCGGCCCCTACGGCAAGCAGGTGATCCAGTTCTACACGCAGGTGAAGACGGTGACCTCGCGGTGGTTCGATGACGAGACTGTGAATCCCGGAATACACACGACGATCAGCCTCAAGTAAGACGCGAGACGCGAGAAAAACCAAAAGGGAGGCGCGCGTGAAGATCGGGTTCATCGGCCTGGGGCACATGGGCAATCCCATGTGCCGCAACCTGCTGAAGCACGGGCACAAGCTCAAGGTCTACGACGTGGTCGCGGACCTCGCGAGGAAGCTCGAGAAGGAAGGCTGCGAGCTCGCCTCCTCGGCCGCCGAGTGCGCCCGCGGCGTCGAGGTGGTGATCACCATGCTGCCCTCCTCGCCCCACGTGCGCAGCGTCTATCTCAGCGAATACGGCGTGCTGAAGGGCGCGAAGTCCGGCACGCCGCTCATCGACTCGTCCACCATCGATCCCCTCACCGCGCGCGACGTCGCGATGGAAGCCAAGGCGCGCGGCTGCCCCATGGTCGATGCGCCGGTCTCCGGCGGCGTGGGCGGCGCCGAGGCGGGCACGCTCACCTTCATGGTGGGCGGCGATGCCGCGGACTACGAGGCCGCCAAGCCGATCCTGCAGGGCATGGGCAAGAACATCGTGCACTGCGGCGGCATCGGCAACGGCCAGGTCGCCAAGATCTGCAACAACATGATGCTCGCCATCGAGATGATCGCGACCTCCGAGGGCATGACGCTCGCCTCGAAGCTGGGGATGGATCCGAAGGTGTTCGCGGCCATCGTGAACACCTCGAGCGGCCGCTGCTGGAGCTCCGACACGTACAACCCCTTTCCCGGCGTGCTGGAGAACGTGCCCGCCTCGCGAGGCTACTCGGGCGGCTTCGGCGCGGACCTCATGCTGAAGGACCTCACGCTCGTCACCGACGCCGCGAAGAACGCGAAGCAGCCGGTCGTCCTTGGCGCCCTGGCCCAGCAGATCTACCAGAAGCATTCCAACGACGGGCACGGCGCGAAGGACTTCTCGAGCGTGATCCTCCAGTACATGAAGGAAAAGGCTTGAGAAGCAAGGCGCGGGGCACGAGGCGCGAGGCATGAGGCACGAGGTAAAGGGCCACACCGCCTTCGTCACCATCGACAATCCGCCGGCCAACACCTGGACCCCGGAGAGCCTGGTCGCGATGGAGGCGCTCGTCGCGAGGCTCGATGCCGACCGCTCCATCTACGCGATGGTGATCACCGGCGCGGGCGCAAAGTTCTTCTCCGCCGGCGCGGACCTCAAGACCTTCTCCGGCGACAAGGCCGTGGCGCGCCATTTCATCGCGCGCTTCGGCGCGGCGTTCGAGGCCCTCATGAATTCGCGCTTCGTGACCATTGCCGCGGTGAACGGCTACGCCATGGGAGGCGGCCTGGAATGCGCGCTGTCCTGCGACGTCCGCATCGCCGAGGCCCACGCGCAGATGGCGCTGCCCGAGCCCGCCGTGGGGCTGCTGCCCGCCGGCTGCGGCACGCAGATGCTGCCGTGGCTCGTGGGCGAAGGCTGGGCCAAGCGCATGATCCTCACCAACGAGCGTGTCGATGCGGCCACCGCCCTTCGCATCGGCCTCGTGCAGGAGGTGGTGGAGACCGGCAAGTCGCTCGCCGCGGCCACCGCCATGGCCGAGCGCGTCGCCACGCTCTCGCCGCGCTCCGTGGAGTTCTGCAAGAAGCTGATCCACAACGCCCGCAACGGCATCCCGCGCGCCGCCGGCCTTGCCCTCGAGCGCGAGCGCTTCGTGGACCTCTTCGACTACGCCGACACCGCCGAGGGCGTGAACGCGTTCCTCGCCAAGCGCAAGCCCGAATGGAAGAACGACTGAGCGCGGCGAACGGCGAGATCCTCGCCGGGATCCACGCGGGCGTGGCGACCGTGACGCTGAACCGGCCCTCCGCGCTGAACGCCCTGTCGCTCGGCATGCTCGAAGCCCTCGCGAAGTGGCTCGACGCGTGGGAGCGCGACGAGCGCGTCCGCCTCGTGGTGCTGCGCGGCGCCGGGGAGAAGGCCTTTTGCGCGGGCGGCGACATCCGCGCCCTCCATGCGGGCATCAAGGCGAACGACCCCGGCATCTATCGCTTCTTCGAGGTCGAATACGCGCTCGACTACCGAATCCACACCTATCCCAAGACCATCGCCGCGGTGATCGACGGCATCGTGATGGGCGGCGGCATGGGCATCTCGCAGGGCGCGGACGTGCGCATCGTGGGCGAGCGCACGCGCATGGCGATGCCCGAGACCGCCATCGGCCTCTTTCCCGACGTAGGCGGGAGCTATTTCCTCTCCCGGGTGCCGGGCGAGCTGGGCACGTACCTGGGCCTCGTGGGGCCGACGTTGCGGGCGGCCGATGCGATCTACTGCGGGCTTGCCGACATCCATGCCGGCGCGGCCCCCCCGGGCGAGCCCGAGCTGGAGGCGCTCCACCCCGCGATCGACGAGCATTTCGCCGGCGGGAGCGTCGAGGCGATCATCGATTCGCTGCGCCGCGAGGATCGCCCGCACTATCGCGAGTGGGCGGCGAAGTCCCTCGAGGCGCTGGCGAAACGCTCGCCCACGATGCTCGCAGTCACGCTCGAGCAGCTTCGCCGCGGGGCGCGCCTGTCGCTCGCCGATTGCCTGCGCATGGAATTGAACCTCATCCACGGCTGTTTCGAGCAGGGCGACATCCTCGAGGGCATCCGTGCGCTCCTCGTCGACAAGGACAACCAGCCGCGCTGGCGCCCCCCCGGGCTCTCCGGGGTGGCGCGCGGCGCGGTGGACGCTTTCTTCGCGCCTCGTTGGCAGCCCCCACAGCACCCCCTCGCATTCCTCCAATGACCTCCCCGAAAGCACCCATGAAGCTCGCCACTTTCTCCCCCCTGCCCTCGGGCAACCCGCGTCCCGGCCTGGTGGTCGGCGACAAGAGCATCGTCGACATCCCCGCCGCGCTCGGCGCGGGCGACGAGACTTCCACCATGCTGGGGCTCATCCGCGCCGGCGCGCCGATGCTGCAGCGCCTGCGCGAGCTCGCCGGCAAGCCTCCCGCGAAGGCCCTCGCGCTCGCCGACGTGAAGCTCCATGCGCCCATCCCGCGGCCCGCCAAGAACGTGTTCTGCGTGGGCTGGAACTACCTCGAGCACTTCGAGGAGGGGGCGAAGAAGCTGCAGGAAAAGCGCGAGCTTCCCGTGCACCCGGTGTTCTTCAGCAAGGCGCCCACCGCCGTCACCGGCCCCTTCGACACGGTGCCCTTCGCCGCCAAGGTCTCGACCTCCTACGACTGGGAAGTGGAGCTGGGCGTGATCATCGGCACCTCGGGCAAGGACATCGCCGAGGGCGACGCCATGCGCCACATCTGGGGCTACACGGTGGTGAACGATGTGTCCGTGCGCGACGTCCAGCGCTACCACGGCGGCCAGTGGCACAAGGGGAAGAGCTTCGACGGCACTTGCCCCATGGGGCCGTGGATCGTCACCGCCGACGGCGTCGATCCCAACAACCTGCGCGTCACCTGCCGCGTGAACGGCGTCACCAAGCAGGACTCGAACACGAAGTTCCTCTACTTCAAGCTGCCGCGCCTCATCGCCGAGCTCTCCGCCGGCATGACCCTGGAGGCCGGCGACGTCATCTCGACGGGCACGCCGGAAGGCGTGGGCTTCGCCCGCACGCCCCCGGAGTTCATGAAGCCCGGCGACCTGCTGGAGACCGAGATCGAAGGCATCGGGACGATGAGGAACCCCATCGGCTAGAATGCCGTCGAAGGGAGGGAATGGGGGATGGTGAACAAGGTACCCCCGGGCCGCGCGGCCCTCGGGCGCATGCCGCTCTACCGGATGCTGGCCGACCTGGGTCCCGTGCGCGCGAGCTATGCCCGCAAGTTCGCCGTTGCCGCCTTCGTGGGCGTGCTGATCCCGCTCGCCGTCTTCGTCCTCTATCTCCTGGTCTCACGCTCGGACCTGCGCACGATGTACCCGGTGATCGCTGCGCTGCTCCTCGCGTGCTTCGCGGGCTTCCTCGGCACCATGTGGATGCTGCGCGAGCTGCTGGTGCCCATCGACCTCACCGCCGAGGCGTTGCGCGCCTACATCGACAGCCGCAAGGTCCCCGACCTGCCGGTGCACTTCCCCGACCGCGCGGGCCGCCTCATGGAGGGCACGCAGTACACGCTCTCCCAGCTCCACGAGACCATCAACCGCCTGGAGCGCGTCTCCGACACCGACGACCTCACCGGCATCTACAACCGCCGCGCGGGCGAGAAGCGCCTCTCGGAAGAGGTGGCGCGCGCCGAGCGCGACCTGCAGTCCTTCCAGATCGCCTTCTTCGACATCAACCGGTTCAAGGACATCAACGACCAGCACGGCCACAGCGCGGGCGACGCGTGCATCTCGCACGTGGCGGCGCTGCTGCAGCTGAACACCCGCCGCGGCGACTGGGTCGCGCGCTGGGGCGGCGACGAGTTCGTGGTCGGCCTGCATCGCAACCGGGCGCTGAAGATGGTGATGGAGCGCATCATCAAGGCGATCGAGACCTCGCCATGCGAGATAGGGCCGGGCCTCGAGACGCGAGTCTCGGTGAGCTGCGGCGTGGCCGAGTACCGCTTCGGGGACGGAACCTCGGGCGTGCTCGCCGACGCCGACAAGGCGATGTACGCCGCGAAGCAGATGTCGCACGAGGACGGCAAGTCGCACGTCTGTTACCGCAACGAACTGGAGATGCGCAGCGCAGTGACCGCATAGCTCGACTTACCCGCGCGGCACCGCGCCGCCGCGCCCCGGGAGGACGTCATGACGAGACTCGCCTGGTTCCTTTCCTCGATGCTCGCGATCGCCGCGGGCGGCGCCTTCGCGCAGAGCCCCTTCGCCGGGACCTGGAGCGGAGCCGAATCCGGCAACGAATCGCTCACCTGCAGCTGCAGCGGAAGCTGCGGCGGCGTGGGGACCATCACCTCGTCCTGCACGTACAGCACGCCGTGGACGGCGACCGTCGACGCGCAGGGCAACCTCGTGATCACCACCGGCACGGGCAGCGGCAACTGCAACGACGGGTCGACGTTCTCGATCCCGCCTTCCGCGCCCATCGCCTCGGGCCAGGTGCCCGCGAACGGGACGCTCACCGTGCCCTCCGTCACCGATAGCGAGACCGATCCGGGCGGCTCGTTCAGCATCAGCTGCTCGGCCTACTCGATCCAGTTCGCCGCAGGGAAGGTGACCGGGAACGGGAGCTGCAACTTCTCCTCGACGTTCACGTTCACCGACCCGACGAACGGCTTCACCCAGACCTGCCACGGGCCGAGCACCTTCTCGCTATCGGGGAGCCAGGGCGGATCGGGCGCCACGACGCCCATCTTCCCGATCAGCGTGGTGAGCAACATCACGGCCACCACGGCGAGCGCGACCGCGCAGGTCTCCCCGCCCGCCGCGCAGGTGGGCACCATGGGCAGCGTCTTTGTGTTCGCCCACACGCGCCAGAGCAAGCTCACCCCGGCATCGATGGACCAGAAGGGCATGATGATGTCTCCCCGGCCCATCCGGCAGGCCGATGGCGGCGGGCCCGACCCGTGCGTGCTCGCGCAGCTGGGCCCCGGCGGGCAGCTCACCGCGGCCTCGGCGTCGAACCTCACGGCCTACGCGACGGGCATCCTCTCCTCCCAGGGCCAGAGCGTCACGATCCTGGACAACGTGCCCACGCCCAACGTCTCGGGCGCCTCGTTCTTCGTGGGATACGGAAGCTCGTCCTCCTCGATGATCTCGAGCGGCACCTACGAAGGCGCCGTGAGCGTGACGGGCACGTCGGCCTGCTCCGCCGCCCTGCTGACCGGCGCGGCGCCCCTTTCGCCCGCCGCGCTCTCGGGCCTCTGGTGGAATTCGAACGAGTCGGGATGGGGCATCAGCTTCACGCAGCGCCGCAACGTGGTCTTCGGCGCGTGGTACACCTACGACTCGGCCGGCAAGCCGAAATGGTATGTCGCCCCGAACTGCGCGATGCCTTCGGGCGTGACCGGCACGAACGGCACCTGCACCGGTGCGCTCTTCCAGGTGACGGGGCCGAAGTTCTTCGGAACGGCGTTCAACCCGGCACTCGACACCGTAGCCCAGGTGGGCACTCTTACAGTCGCCTTCACCAATGCGGGGAGCGCCACGATGACCTATTCGGTGAACGGGCAAAGCCGCACGGTCCCCATCGTGCGCCAGCCCCTTGCCAACGGATCGACGACGCCGGCGGTGGACTATACCGACCTGTGGTGGAACCCCTCGGAATCGGGCTGGGGCATGGTCATCACGCAGCAGTTCGGCGAGATCTTCGTCGCGTGGTACGTGTACGACAACAACGGCAACCCGGTGTGGTACGTGGTGCCCAACTGCAGCGTGGTGGGAAGCAGCTGCTCCGGCGATGCGTACAGCACCACGGGCCCGCCGCTGGGCCCCGGATTCGATCCGCACGCCGTGGTGGCCACCAAGGCAGGGAGCCTCACCGTCACCTTCTCGGACGCCAACAACGCGACCGTCAACTACACGGTGAACGGAGCGACCGGCTCGAAGTCCATCACCCGCCAGACCTTCTAGGCGGCGAGCGCAAGGACGCCCAGCACCGCGAAGGCCAGCGCGGCGGCCTTGCGCACGACCGGGAGGGGCACTCTCGCGGCGATCGCGCCGCCGAAGAACACCACCGGCACGTTGGCGAGCATCATGCCGAGCGTGGTGCCGGCGACGACCGCGACGAGCGAGGGGTAGCGCGCCGCGAGGGCCACGGTGGCGAGCTGCGTCTTGTCGCCCATCTCCGCCATGAAGAAGAGCACCGCGGTGCTCGCGAAGACGCCGCCCTGCGTCGCCTTCGCGCCCGGCTCATCCAGCTTGTCTGGAACGAGCGCCCAGAGCGCCATCGCCAGGAAGGAGGCGCCGGCGACCTTCGTCATGAGCTCGAGGCCCACGACGCGCGCGATCCACGCGCCCAATCCACCCGCGGCGGCGTGATTCACGAGCGTGGAGACGAGGATCCCCGCCACGATCGGCCAGGGCTTGCGAAAGCGGGTGGCGAGGACGAGGGAGAGGAGCTGCGTCTTGTCGCCGATCTCGGCGAGCGCGACGAGCCCGGTGGAAACGAGGAAAGCTTCGAGCATCGGGAGCGCGCGATCTTATCATCCGGGACATTCGCATTCCTTACTGCGCGAGCTTCTCCTCGAACGACTGGATGAGCTGGGGACCGACGTCCATGGCCCATTCGGTCGCGCGCGGATCGACGCTCGCGCCGTGCACCGCGGCGTTCAGCAGGTGCACGAGGTCCGAAAGGACAGACTCCTCGTCCTCGGAAAGTATTCCGCGGCGCGCGAGCTCGCGAAGGAGCCGCGCCATGCCCTGCATGTGCGTGCCGATGTCGTGCGCCTCGGCAAGGCGCACCAGGCGCTTTTCCAGCTCGATGCGAAGGCCCGCGAGGGCGAGGTTCGGATCCCGGTCCGCGACGGATTGGAAGGCGTACTCCGGCTCGGGCGATACCGGGGGCGAGAGCAGCCCCGCGTCGTCGGCCTTCGCGGCGACCTTCTGGAGGTCCTGGAACTCCACCTTCCAGCCGCCGGGAAGCTGCAGGGACTTGAAAAGCGGCGCGAGCCACGGCACCACGGCGACGATCACGAGGACCAGCGCCACCGCGTCGATCGCGAGGCCGGGAAACACCACGTGGACCAGGGCGATGCTGAGGGCCCCCAGCGTGACCCACTGCCTCAGGCGAGCGACATCCATGCCCCGAGGATAGCGGGCGACAGGCTCATGGCGTGAGCCTGCCGACGGGCCTCAGAGCAGCCCATCCTCCACGGCGAGCACGCTTTCCGAACCGCGGGTCACCGCTGTCGAGAGCGACGGCGCCTGCGACATCACATGATCGGCAAAGAAGCGCGCGGTGAGGATCTTGCCCTTCAGGAACGCGGAGTCCCCCTCGCCATCGGCGAGCTGTTCGGAGGCGATCTGCGCGGACTGCGCGAGCATCCACCCGCCCAGCGTGATGCCCATGAGCTTCAGCACGTACACGGAGCCGGCGGCGACCGCGGCGGGCTGCACGGGGAAAGTCTTCGAAACCCACGCGACTGTAATCCGCAGGCAATCGAGGGCCACGCGAAGCGACTCCCCGATCCCGCGCAGCGCCGCGTCGCTCGAAGCGGCGAGCTGCGGCACGGTCTTGTCCATCTCGGCGATGAGGGCCAGCGCCGTGCGCCCCTCCTCGCGGCCCATCTTGCGGCCCACCAGGTCGTTCGCCTGGATGCCGGTGGTGCCCTCGTAGATCGTCGTGATGCGCGCGTCGCGCAAGTGCTGCGCGGCGCCGGTCTCCTCGATGAAGCCCATGCCGCCGTGCACCTGGATGCCGAGCGAAGCGACCTCGATGCCCATCTCGGTGGACCAGCCCTTCACCACGGGAATCAGGAGATCGACGAGCGCCTGGGCGCGGCGCCGCTCGCTTTCATCCGGGTGCTTGCGCGCGCGGTCCAGCTGCGCCGAAGTCCAGTACGCGAGGGCGCGCATCGCTTCGGTCGTCGCCTTCATCGTGAGGAGCATCCGCTTCACGTCGGGATGCTGGATGATGGGCGCGGTCTTCGCGCCCTGCACGCCCACGGGCTTGCCCTGCATGCGCTCGCGCGACCAGGCGAGCGCCCGCTGGTAGGCGCGCTCGGCCACCGCCACGCCCTCGAGACCCACCGAGAGGCGCGCGGCATTCATCATGATGAACATGTACTCGAGGCCGCGGTGCGGCTCGCCCACGATATATCCCACGGCGCCGTCCTTCTCGCCATAGGCCATGACCGCCGTGGGGCTCGCATGGATGCCGAGCTTGTGCTCGATGGACACGCACTTCACGTCGTTGCGCGCGCCGAGCGAGCCATCCTCGTTCACGTTGAACTTGGGGACCGCGAAGAGCGAGATCCCCTTCACGCCCTCGGGAGCGCCGTCGATGCGCGCGAGCACCAGGTGCACGATGTTGTCGGTGTAGTCGTGCTCGCCGTAGGTGATGAAGATCTTCTGGCCCTTCAGGCGATAGGTGCCACCGGGCTGGGGCGTAGCCTTGGTGCGCACGAGCGAGAGGTCGCTCCCGGCCTGGGGCTCGGTCAGGTTCATGGTGCCGGTCCACTTGCCCGA
>Ga0134125_10008823_pt1 | contig 11374 bp, 9 predicted proteins | sample KB31751_FD_96464 | JGI IMG/M metagenome (GOLD analysis project Ga0134125, IMG submission 96464) | Terrestrial soil microbial communities with excess Nitrogen fertilizer from Kellogg Biological Station, Michigan, USA - KB3-175-1 | ecosystem: Environmental > Terrestrial > Soil > Unclassified ...
GCCCAAGATCCTCCTGCCAATGAAAAATGAGAAATGGTTATTGGAAAATGGAAAATCTAGACCCTAAGGTGACCGCCAGATTTCCATTCTCAAATGTTCATTCTTCATGGGCATCTAGGACCCTCGCAGGCTCAACGACGCCCAAGATCCTCCTGCCAATGAAAAATGAGAAATGGTTATTGGAAAATGGAAAATCCAGACCCTAAGGCTGCGCCCAGATTCTCCATTCTCAAATGTTCATTCTTCATGGGCATCTAGGACCCTCGCAGGCTCAACGACGCCCAAGATCCTCCTGCAATGAAAAATGAGAAATGTCTAATGGAAAATGGAAAATCTAGACCCTAAGGCTGCGTCCAGATTCTCCATTCTCAATTTACAGTCCATTGGAGTGTAGAGCCTTCGTATGTTCGACTACACCCCACACCCTACACCCCAACCTTATCGTCGAATGGTGCGGCGGCTATCCGGAGCTTCCGTTAAGCGAACCGGCACCGTCATCCGCCGACTGTTGCGAAGAATCTCAACCTTGACTGTGTCTCCGAGTTGATGCTTTTCAAGCAAGCGCGAAAGGTCGTCCGCGTTGCCAATCTTATCACCGTCAATGGCAACGATGATGTCACCCAATTCGACATCGCCATTTTCAGTTTGGGTCAACCCCTGCAAGCCGGCGTTGGCAGCACTGCCGCCCGGTGCTACTTCCCAAATAACCACACCGTCTGAGACAGGTAGGTCAATCTGGTTCTTCAACATAGCCACATCGCGGCTGCTGATCCCAAGCCTGGGCCGGCGCACCGTGCCAAAACTTACCAACTGCGGAACGATGCGTTTCGCGATGTTGACCGGAATGGCGAAACCTACGCCGGACGAGGCCCCTGAAGGCGACAGAATCTGCGAGTTAATTCCAATTACCCGACCGTGCGAATCGAGGAGTGGTCCACCCGAATTGCCCGGGTTGATTGAAGCATCCGTCTGAATCGCGCCTTCAATCAAGCGGTTGTTACGCGCGCGAATGGGGCGCTGAAGCCCGCTGATGACTCCAGTCGTCAAAGTCCGATCCAGCCCGAACGGGTTTCCTATCGCGAGCACTTTCTGGCCCACGATCAATTTGTCAGAGTCACCCAAACCAATCACCGTCAGGGGACCGCGCGGCTTTTCGATTAGACGAATGACCGCCAGATCCGTATCCGGATCGCCGCCCACCAGTTTGGCGGCGTAGACTTTCTGTCCACCCAGGCTGACCGTAAGCTTCTGAGCTCCTTCGACCACGTGGTAATTAGTCAGAATGTTTCCATCCTGGTCGAGAATCGAGCCTGAGCCGGTACCCTCACGGGGCTCGACGAATCCGAAGAAATCACGCGCGTAAGATGTAGAACTTATGTTGACTACGCCCGGCGCGACCGCCCGGTAAACCTCGATGTTGTTGTTCTCGTCCGTGGATGTGGCCGGATCAGTAATCCCGGCCGGAGCATTTTCGGTGAAGGCTGAGCTCGACGGTTGCAGCCGATTTGAAATTCGATCAAAGACCGCGACCCCGGTAGCTGCAAAGAGACCCGAGATCAAAGCAATTACCAATATTTGGCGTGCTGAGAGTTTATACATGACACTTCTCCAAGCTTATGAATTTATCCGCGAATAACGCTTGCCGATAGGATGCTGCGGAAATTATCGTGGTTGTGTCCGTCATTCCGCTACAACCTTTCGGACTGGCCCGTTTAGTTAAGTAAATTTAGGCCGTTTAGCTCGGCGAGGCAAGCCTGCAAGTTCCCAGAGTAAAACGCTGATGCCCCCGGTTTGGTTGCAATTTCTGCGGTTATTAGATGAAGAAGGAGAAGACGGATTGGTGAAGGTGGGCAAAGTAAGCCAAAACAACTTCCGGCGCGTGCCAGCCCAGCGCTGAAAAGCCAGTCACCGCGTGTACGACCATTAGTGCGAAGTAAATTCCGAGGACCAGTTTTAGGCCTCTGCGCGCGATAGGCAGGTGTGCGCAGCGGTAAAGAACGTAAGCCGCAAAAGCCCCAATTGCCAGTTTGGTGAAGAGGAAAGTGCCCTCGCCCAGCTCGAGCACGCGGGCCATCAGTCCATTGCCCTCGGTTGCGATGTTCAAGCGCACCCACAGGATTGTCAGCTGCGCATCAAGCCAATTCATCGCGAATAAGAGAATGCTTTTACTGAGCGTGCTCACTTAGTATCCCTTTTTCCGTAACATCGGGCAGATCTATCTTTTTACGCCAGAACCCCTAAACCGCGCGGCCCAGGGGTTCTGACTTACGGGAGGAACGAGACTCGTACCGTTGTGCTTAAGATAAACTTCCAATGGCACTGCCCTTCCGCTTTCCACGTCCGACAAAATTCTTGCGGCAAGGAGCAAACGCAAAGAGCATAGCGCTGTGACAGGGAAGGAGGTCTCCCAAAGGACTCGGCTTTATGCCCCTTGTCCTTTGCTCTTGGCTCTTTGCCGCAAAGTCGGACTCAAATCCGCTGACTAGAAAATGTGCGAGTATTATAGAACCTAACCCCGATGCAGGTAAAAGCCGGATGAGCGAATCCATCGCCGAGACATTGCTGAAAGCCACCAGGACACTAAGTGCCGCCGGCATCACCGAAGCGCGGCTCGACGCGGGGCTGTTGCTGGCTAACTTCCTGGGCAAGGACAGAACTTTTCTGATTACTCACTCCGCCGACCTTGTGGATGACGAACAGAATGCCGCCTTCCAGGAACGAGTGCGACGCCGAGCTGAAGGTGAACCCCTACAGCACATAACAAGCGTTCAAGAGTTTTATGGATTGACTTTTGAAGTTAGCTCAGCGGCGCTGATTCCGCGTCCCGAAACTGAATTGCTCGTCGAATGCGCTTTGGAGGCGATCGACAAACTCGGTGAGACACCGTTTGTTCTCGATGTCGGAACTGGCACTGGCTGTATTCCGATCGCACTTTTGCATGAGCGGCCCAGCATTCATGCCGTCGCGGTCGATCTGTCACCTGCAGCTATCCAATTGGCCCAGCGAAACGCGATTCGAAATTCTGTCAGGGAGCGAATCCCTTTTCTGGTTGGGGACGCGCTTTCTGCTTTTCGCGACAGGCCATTCTTCGACGTCGTCGTTTCCAATCCTCCCTACATCCCGGACGCGGATTGGGAGACTTTGCAACGAGAAGTTCGTGACCACGAGCCCCGGCTGGCACTGACGTCCGGCAACGACGGCTTGGACATGATTCGTAGGCTATTGACCGAAACAGCGCCCCATATTCGGGAAGATGGATATTTCATTTTCGAAATCGGCTACGGCCAACTAGCTGCGGTAGAACAGATGATAAATAACCAAGTCTGGCAAACCATCACCGTTCGATCCGATCTACAACGCATCCCCAGAACACTAGTGCTAAGAAAAAGGCCTTAGGTCTTGGGCCTTTGGTCTCACTTGTTTAGCCTTATCGTTAGCTGGCAGTGGTACGGTTTGGAATTTCTGCTCTCATTCACACCGCGGCTTTAGCCCGGTGACCTCAGCCACTTGTGAAAATCAGAACCGTTTCAACAGTTTTTGTTTGAGGTGGCAATATAAACCGTTAAAACGGTTGCTAAGAAAGGCGGCCGTTGTGACCACCCAGTTGAAACTGGGTGTGAATGAGAGACGTCAAGACGAACTGTAACCACCGCCGGTTAGCGTCGACCTCCCCTGCACAAACAAAGACCTAAGACCTAAGTACAAAGACCAAAATCTAAATCTCAAAATTTATGTCACATCACGAATGACAGTGGTGTCTATCCTGTCAGAAGCACGGGAAATCAGCTCATTAAACCAGCGATATCAATTCGAATTTCAGGAGAAACCGTCATGAAGAAATGCCTCGGATACATTTTACTTATCCTCGCAACTATCAGCCTGACCAGCGCCGTCAGCCTCGCGCAGAAAAAGGGCGAGGGCCCCATGGAATGCCGCGATTCATGGATGAATGATCGGCTACAGAACCACTGTGAAATCAGAGAACAAGTTGTGCCCGCGGGCGGCACCATCGACGTAGATGCGGGCCGTAACGGTGGCGTCGCTGTGAAGGGTTGGGACAAAAATGAGGTGCTGGTGCGCTCTCGAGTGCAGACCGCAGCTCCCACACTCGATGAAGCACAGGCGCTGGCGAAGGAAATTCGGATCGATACCGGCGGTTTGAAGATTCATGCAGAAGGCCCGTCAGATCGACGCGACTTTAACTGGTCCGTCAGTTACGAAGTTTTTGTTCCGCGCCGATCGGATTTGAGTCTCGCTTCTCATAACGGCGGCATCGCAATTTCAGATGTAAGTGGAAAGATTGAGTTTAGTGCAATGAATGGCGGCGTTTCGTTGCGACGAATCGGCGGCAATGTCCAGGGTTCAACGACTAACGGTGGCTTATCGGTAGAATTGAGCGGCGACCATTGGGATGGTGAAGAGTTAAACGTACGGACCACCAACGGCGGCGTTAGCATGTCGGTGCCGGCGAACTATTCCGCTCATCTTGAAACGGGAACAGTAAATGGACACGTCAATGTTGATTTTCCGGTTACGGTCCAGGGACGCATCACTAAAGAGCTTTCCGTTAATCTCGGTTCAGGCGGCGCTACGGTGCGGGCAGTAACAACGAACGGCGGCATCCGTCTCATGAGGTCCGCCACGAACTAAGTTCGAGGTAGCGCGGACTTCAGTCTGCGTTCGACCTTCTCGTGCGAGCCTTAATTGAGTGCGGCTACCGTGTGTACGACATAGTCCACGGCACTCACTTTGGGTGGCGAGGTAATCAGACTTTAGTTATTCCAGTCAACGTCTGGATTTTAGAAGGCAACTCAGACTGAAGTCTGAGCTACCAAGCGGGTGAGCACCTTGACGCTATCGGGTCTGGTGCGTATTCTTTGGCAGAGTTCTTCGGTTGGTTTGAAGATGACCAGAAATCACAGCAGCCATCGCTATTATTACTACTACGGCCCGCTCTCCGCGTGGAGGGACGGTCGGGCGATGGGCTGCCGCGGTCTAGTCATCTAGTAAGCGAGCAAGTTCCGGAAACCGGCCACCGGTCCTTCCCATGCGGAAGGATCGGTGGCCGGTTTTTGTTGCGTAGACTTCAGTCTGCGTTCATGCAAACGACCGAGGCCATGATTTGAGTGCGAATTGAGTTTGTCTTGCAATCAAAACTCGCTCGATTGGCCACAAGAACACCGACTGAAGTCGGTGCTACGACGGAGGAGACATGAACACACAAACAAGAGATTCGATACTGGCAGACCATGTTGACGCGCGCATGATCGCGATTGAAGATGACAACACTGCTGATCGCAACACGCTTGTACAACTCGATCCCGACCACCCCGGATTTCGCGATGCCGAGTATCGAGCCCGGCGCAATCGCATCGCCGAAATTGCCTTAAAGTACGAACCAGGCTCCCCGATACCTGACGCCGACTATACCGACGAAGAGCACTACGTCTGGCGCGTGATTTGGGAGGCGTTAGGGCCGGCACATCAAAAACATGCGTGCGCTGAATACCTGACAGCTCTCGGTCGCTTGCAGTTCGACCCGACACGAATTCCGCAGCTCAGAGCGGTCAATGAAAAGGTACAGGCGATCAGCGGCTTTCGGCTCGAGCCGGTGGCAGGACTAGTCGCGCCTCGTGTGTTTCTCGAATCTCTGGCCCAGGGAGTATTCCTTTGTACTCAATACATTCGACATCACTCGACGCCGCTCTACACACCTGAGCCCGACGTGGTCCACGAAATCATTGGACACGGCGTCACACTGGCCAGCAAGCCGCTAGCGCAGCTGAATCGATTGTTTGGGTCCGCAGTGAGAAGGACCACATCTTCCGAAGCATTGGAGAGACTCGCGCGGATTTACTGGTTCACGATTGAGTTTGGTGTGTTGCGAGAGAACGGAGCGGTGAAGGCTTACGGAACTGGCTTGCTGTCTTCAGCAGGCGAGTTGGAGGCAATGCACAACGCGGAACTGCGGCCTTTGGACCTTGAAGAAGTAGGGGAACAGGATTACGACCCCACCAGATTCCAGCCGGTACTCTTTTGTGCTGATTCTTTTGAGTCTATGTACGGCGAGTTAGCAAAGTATCTTGAGGCGGAGGACTAATCGCGATGAACAGGCGTTTAGAGTTCAAACTTTAGTTTGTGATGTCGCAGCGACACAATCTAAAGATTGAACTCTAAACGCCTGTGTTGCAGATGACCTTAGTCGCCGGAGGCGTGGACGGGTTCGTGAGCGACGGGCTTCAAATGATGCAGTTGAGTCGCATCGACCATATTCAAGCCCGGCTCGCGGACGCTGTGGAAACCAGGAAGGATTTCCTTGGTGAACGGCTCCATGCCCTGATTGGTACGTCTGTAGCCCGTGAAATCCAGGTACATGTGCTTCTTAATGAAACGATCCGGCACGCCGGCAAACCGAGCCAACGGGTACTTGATACCGCGGCCAAAAATCTTTTTGCCGAGCATGTTGTAGTAGATCGGCACACCAATCGAAAACTTCGCGTTAGCTCTTGAGCCGCGATACCAGAATTCCAGGTTGTACTTCCAGCAGGTAAAGAAAAACTCCCACTGCAGGTCGGTCATCTCGAGCAACTTCGCGCCATCCTTCTTCTTCATCCGCGTATCTTCAAGCGGCACAAAGAAGGTTGGCACGAATGTGCCTTTCGCATGACGCAGATCGTAAAGCAGGTCGAGCGACTCTTTCGTATCCTGATCGGTCTCTCCGGGCAATCCGATAATGAACGTGCAGAACGGGAACCAGTTGTGCTTGTTCAGGGTTTCCATTCCCTTCAAGACGACATCACGCCATTGATGCGCCTTGTAAGGATAAGCCTTGCCTTTCATGTAGGTATTGAAAAGCCGGGCGCTTCCGGTTTCCAAACCAATGATTGGATCTGCTGCACGCTGGTCCGGATCGGTGGAGTATCTATGCTGAACGTGCGAGTACGGCACCAGCAACGGCGTCAGTCTTTCGATGATCGACGGATCCTTCACTACTGGAGCCATCGTGATATGAGAGGTCTGAATCGTATCAATGCCGGGAACGCTGATGATGCTCTTGAACAACTTCTCGAGGGCTGGAGTGTTGGTTTCAAAGTTTGGCAGCTGCTCGTAGAGGAACATGTCCTCCGACGAAATCATAATCTCCGTAGCGCCTTCTTCGGCGTTGACTTTCACGCTCTCGACGATGTGATCGAGCGGGAAGGAGCGGCCAACCTTGGTAGCCGGACCGCAGAACTGACAACCACGACCACAGCCGCGCGTGATCTCAACAACTCCAAATGTCGAGCGATGACGTACGACGGGAATTTCTTCAACCGTCGGCTGCATGTCCTTGGACAGTTTGATTATGCGAGGCAGGCTCGGATCGCCTTCCATGATGCGGCGGAATAGATCGCCAAACACACGCTCAATTTCACCGTCAATCAAATAATCGATTTTGAACTCGTCCAGCCGATTCGCGCGTTCCAACTGCCAGGCTCCCGGTCCGCCCACAACAATCTTTGGTTTGTACTTTTCGATAACCGGATGCTTGACGATGCGCAGGAATTGATGCGCATTCAACGGCATCTGATTGTCACCGAAAATCTTTGCGTAGATATCCGTTGCATAGGAAATGCCGAGCGGGTTATGCGCGTGTATCGCGATGACCTTCGTTTCAGGACCGATGAATTTTTCCAGATTGTCGACGTAACAAGTGACCACGTCGTCTTCGGGATACTCGCGCAGCAGGAGTGTCTCGACCATGCGCAGGCCGTTCGGAACATACTTGGCTCGACCGTCGGGCCATGATTCGTTCTCGAAGGTAACCTTGTTAAAAAACGTATGTGCGAACTTCTGCGGAACTGTGGCCGACATCATCTGTTGCCAGATGCTGTGATGCCACTCGCTGGCTTCGGTTGATGAGGCCGTCAGTACGATTAATGGTGAACCCACTGGGGGAACCTCTCCTCGAAAATGAAGCTGACTAAACGTTCAATTCGGTAAAAGCCCTCTGCCTGGTCAGACCCTGGGAACTTATCTTAACGAGCGCGCAATTCTAGCATCACAACCCAACCTTGCCAATGAATAAAACGTGGCCCAAAGGCCTTCATTTTCTAGACTTCCTTGCTTTCTGGAGGCAGCGGAGCGTGCATTTGCCTATAACACAAGAAAAGTCCGATGACGAACATCACGGCCCCTAAAATCGCCGGAGCCAGGTGTACGAGATCGTTGTAACCCACCAAAGGGTGAATACCAATTGCCGTAGCAAACCCAACCAGGCCGGAAAAGCAGAGCACCTGCCACAAACTCCGTGAGGGTCGTCCGCACCAGACACAGAACAGAACCGTAATTCCAACAGTACAAATAGCCCCTCCGAACCCAGCGCGATCGTGCGCTATCAGAGGTAAGAGCCGGGGACTTACTGCCTGGATGTCGGCGGTCGTCAGCCCCATAAACTTTAAGTCCTGAGGCACAAAGACTCTGGTCATACCCACCGTCATGACTGTCAGTCCTCCGGCTATCATTCCGGCGGCTACTGCAACCAGGAGGGCTTTGCCGATGCCAAAAGCCGAACGCCATTGGACCAGCGAGCCGGGCTTCAGAATGCTGCTGATTCCTCGAGCAGTGTCTAAGCGTGAAAATGTCTTACCCAACCCAACAATGAAGAATGGGAGGAGGACTAGCGTACCGGCTCCGTGCCACGTATCGAGATAACCGTAGCCCAAATATGAGAGGAAGCTGGCAAATCCAGCCAGGCCGCTCAAGAGGAACAACCACCACGCCCACGATTCACCATTGCGCAGAGGGAACTCCGTCATCCACAGGTACAACGCCCCGACCGCTATCAACGCGCCGCCGAATGACACTCGATCGTGGAACATGAAGTGGACAATCCGGCAATTGTTGAGACCGCAAAGCTCCTCCGCCGTTAGACCTAAGAACTGCACATCATGAGGAAGAAACTGGCGGGTCGCAGAAAGGAATAGCGCAAAGGCGCCGCACATGATTAGTCCGAATCCAAGAAAAACCAGTACCGGTCGACCATCGCCGACTAATGCTTGCAGAATGCCTCGATTGTCTGCGGCAGTTGGCTTCATTGGCTCGCTTCAAGCCCAATGCGGCTGGAGAAGTAATGCTTAGCTTGATGATCTGGCGATCGCGGCGGCCAGATGATTTATGTCGTGCTCGCCGTCAGCAACTATGTGCAGTTGCGCAAGCTCATAACATTGACGACGCTCAGTGTACAGGGCCCTTGCCTGTTCTTTGTTCGGCGCTAAAGGTCTTTCACTTCCAGTGCGGGCAATGCGCTGCCAGCATAGCTCGAACGGTGTATCGAGCCAGACTGTAAATCCATTGTGAGCGGCAATCAGGTCTCGATTCGTTTTCAAGGTCCAGGCGCCGCCGCCTAATGCAATCACTTGTGGGCGGTCGAGCGCAAGCACTTGTCGCAAGCAACGCGTTTCTATTTCGCGAAATGCTGCTTCACCTTCAATGACAATAATGTCCTTGGCAGAGCGGCCCTGCTTCTCTTCAATGAATGCGTCCAAATCCACCGAGACACATCTCAGGAGCTCAGCGACAGCTGCCGCCACGGTGGTTTTTCCCGCGCCCATGAATCCAGTGATTACTACCGGATGGTCCATACGTGCAATTAACGCTCAACAACCGAATCAAACAATTCAAAGAATTCAGGGAAAGATACGTTGACGCAGGCGGCGTCATCGAGCTCCGACTCTCCGTCCGCGATACAAGCAGCGATGGCGAAGGCCATGGCAATGCGATGATCACCTAACGACTGGAGTTTCGCCCCGCGCAATCTCGTTGGCCCGGCCACGGCTAAGCCATCGTCAAATTCGTCCACCTCCGCGCCCATTGCTCGCAGATTCAAAACGGTTGCCGCGATGCGATCGGTTTCCTTGAATCGTAGTTCCCTGGCTTCTCGGATTTCGAGACCGCTCGGCAACTGACTTCCAACAACCGCAAGCAGCGGCAGCTCATCGATCAGATCCGTGATTAAACTTCCCTCCAGCCGGACCCGATTGCGAGAGCTCGCAGCAATATCGCCCCCGCGAATTCGAATACTCCCGATCGGCTCGTTGGAAATCTCGCGCTCGTTATTCACTTCAATCGAAACGCCAAGCGACTGGAGCAAGGTCAGCACTCGCGTACGAGTTGGATTCAAACCAACTCCTTCGATCAATAGATCCGAATTGGGAACCAAAGCTGCGGCAGCTATCAAGAATGCGGCGGATGAAATATCGCCGGGAATGAAAACATCCCTGCCTCGAAAATGCACTGGGCCATCCAGACTAATCTCACGGCCCGAAGCAGTTGTTACTGACACTCCAAACCATTGCAGCATGCGCTCGGTATGGTCACGCGTCGAGCCCCGGGTCTCGATTACTTCCGTGCGTCCCGTTGCGTTGAGTGCGGCCAGCAGAATGCACGACTTAACCTGAGCGCTGGCTACCGGCAGTTCATAACGTATTGCCTTCAACCGAGTAGAGCCGGAGATTCGCAACGGCGGTCGCCCGTCGTCGCCTGAAACAGTTGCGCCCATCAAACGAAGTGGATCCACGATCCGGTTCATTGGACGCCGGCGTAAGGAATCGTCGCCGGTCAAAACCGATTCAAATTCCTGGGTCGCGAGCACGCCAGCCAACATTCGCATCGTCGAACCACTGTTTCCGCAATCGAGGGGCGCGCTCGGCTGAGCCAGGCCTTTGGTTCCTCGACCTCCAATGCGCACTTCATTTCCAGCTTGCTCAACCGGCACGCCGAGCTTGCGTAAACAATTGAGTGTGGCTGCACAATCCTGACTGGTCGAGTAGTTCTGCAAAAGCGAGGCGCCTTCAGCGAGCGAAGCGATGATGGCTGCTCGATGAGAAATAGATTTGTCGCCCGGAACGCTGACATTGCCGGAGATTCGAGTGGCAGGTCGAATTACCATGTTCGCAATCTTAATCTGATACTAAAAGCCTATCTACAGATTACACCGAACGGGCAAAGAGCAAGGAGCACGGGGCAAAGCGGCGAAGGCGCAATCCTCGGGCGCGGGAGAGACCCTGGGAGAATACTGAAAGTGGTTCTACCCTTTGCTCTATGCGCTTTGCTCTTTGCGCGTTCGGCGAGCAGCTAGCCAGTGCGCCAAGAAAAAGTAGGTAAAGCATAAATGGTGAACTGAAGCCTTAGCCGATACCACAGGCTGGCCCTGTGGTGTTTCATGTTCCCAGCTACAAAAACAGGCTGATCCATCGGTTCGCAAGAGGCTACGGGCTGGCCCCGTGGTGTTTCACGTTGCCGCCTGCCAGCAGCATGAAGCGTGAACACTCCACGGGACGAGCCCGTGGCATCACCAAAAATCTCGGCCCGCCTCTGTTAGCGACCAACGTGA
>Ga0134125_10008824_pt1 | contig 11374 bp, 7 predicted proteins | sample KB31751_FD_96464 | JGI IMG/M metagenome (GOLD analysis project Ga0134125, IMG submission 96464) | Terrestrial soil microbial communities with excess Nitrogen fertilizer from Kellogg Biological Station, Michigan, USA - KB3-175-1 | ecosystem: Environmental > Terrestrial > Soil > Unclassified ...
GCCACGCGCGGTTTCCTACGGCCTGTGGGCGCAGGCGGAACTTGTCGCGATGGCCACCGACCTGGCCGAGTTCGTCGGCGCGGCGATCGGCCTGAACCTGTTGTTCGGGCTGCCGCTGCTGCCCGCGGGGCTGGTCACCGCGGTGGTGGCGTTCGGCATCCTGGCCATGGAGCAGCGCGGCTACCGGCGTTTCGAGCTGGCCATCGCCGCGCTGCTCGGCCTGGTCCTGCTCGGCTTCGCCTACGACCTGGTGGCCGTCGGCGCCAGCCCGGCCGCCGCGAGCCACGGCCTGGTCCCCGCGCTGGGCGGCGGCCGTCTACTGCTGACCGTGGGCATCATCGGGGCCACCGTGATGCCGCACGTGGTCTACCTGCATTCGGCGCTGACCAAGTCGCGGGTGCCCTGCCGGGACGACGCCGAACGGCTCCGGGTACTGCGCTTCCAGCGGCTCGACGTGGCCATCGCGCTCGGTGCCGCCGGGCTGGTCAACCTGACGATGCTGTTCGTGGCCGCGTCGCTGGCGCGCCAGCCGGGCGGGCAGGGCGCCGACACGATCCCGGCGGCGCACGAGACGCTCTGCAGGCTCGCCGGCGGGGGTGCCGCCCTCGCGTTCGCGGTCGCGCTGCTGGCCTCCGGGCTGTCCTCCTCCAGCGTCGGCACCTACGCGGGCCAGGTGGTCATGCAGGGCTTCCTCGGGCGGCGCATCCCGCTGTTCGTGCGCCGTGGGCTGACCATGCTGCCCGCCCTGATCGTGCTCGCCGCCGGGCTGCCGCCCACGGCCAGCCTGGTGGTCTCGCAGGTGGTGCTCTCGTTCGGCATCCCGTTCGCGCTCGTGCCGCTGGTCCTGCTGACCCGGCGCGCTGACATCATGGGCCCGCTGGTGAACCGGCGCCCGACCAGCGCCGCGGCCGTCGGCGTGACCGCGGTGATCGTGGTGCTGAACGGGTACCTGCTGTACCTCACCCTGGCGTCGTGGGGGTAGACCGACCTGACCCGGCCTGCCGGGCATGGACCGGCGCCCGAGCGGGAACGGTCGAAGGTATCGACGGAGGAGCAAACGATGGGCCTGCGTTCCTGGTTCCGCAACCGCGACCTCGGAGACGGGCCGGGCTTGTTCCAGCGCCTGGTCATGCCGCGGGGCCATCGTCCCGACCCGAAGCTCGACGAGCTCAAGCGGGCGGTCACCGCGGACGTGGCCGAGATGGAGGCGGAGGACCGCAAGTACTTCGAACAGGACAGCCCCGGCAACACCGAGGACGACCTGTGAACTCGCTCCGAGTCACGCCCACCGTTGATGATCATGGCGATATGGTCGCTATAGCAGCCAAAACGCCATGATCATCGCTCAGGATCAGATGGGTGGACCTTAACCGGCAGAACGGGTCTCGCCGAGGAGGATCGCGATGCAGCAACTGACCGGCCTGGACGCTGCCTTCCTCGCCCTGGAAACGGCCAACGCCACCGGCCACGTCGGCGGCGTCTCCGTGCTGGACCCCAGGGACGCGCCACAGCCGCTGACCCTGGCCCGGCTCACCGACGTGATGGCGGACCGGCTGCCGCTGGTTCCCGTGCTGCGCCGCAAGCTGCTCAACGTGCCACTCGGCCTGGACCAGCCGTACTGGGCCGACGACCCTGACTTCGACATCGAGTACCACATCCGCGAGATCGCGCTGCCGCGGCCGGGCTCGGATGCCCAGCTCACCGAGCAGATCGCCCGGCTGCACGCCCGGCCGCTCGACCGCAGCCGGCCGCTATGGGAGATCTACCTGATCACCGGGCTGGCCAAGCGGCGGGCCGCGGTGTACACGAAGATCCACCATGCCGCGATTGACGGAGTGTCCGGCGCGGAGCTGCTGACCGTTCTGCTCGACCTGAGCCCGGCGGGCCGCGAGGTGCCGCCCAGCGAGCCGTTCACGCCCGGCAGGCCGCCCGGGCCTGCCACACTGGCCGCGCTCGCCGCCGTGCGGCTGGCATGGCGGCCCGTGCAGACCGTTCGTATTGCCAATGAAATGGTGCGCGTGCTGCCCACCCTGGCGCCAGGCGCCAGCAGCCTCGTCGGCGGGATCCTGGGCCTGAACCGCGGCGACGGCGAGGTGATAGCGACCGCCCCGGGCCGGGCCCCGGCCACGCCGTTCAACCAGCCGATCACGCCGCACCGCCGGGTGGCGTTCCGCAGCGTGGACCTGGATGTGGTGAAGGCGGTCAAGAACACCTACGGGGTCTCGGTCAACGACGTCGTCCTGGCGATGTGCGCGGGCGCGCTGCGCCGCTGGCTGGCCGACCACGAGGCGCTGCCCGAGTCGCCGCTGATCGCGATGATCCCGGTGTCCGTCCGGGACCCGGCCAGCAAGGGCGCGCTGGGCAACAAGGTCTCCGCCATGCTGGCCGCGCTGCCCACCAGCACCACGGACCCGGAGAACCGGCTGGAGCTTGCGCACGCCGCGACGCAGGCCGCGAAGGCGCAGCAGGCGGCCATACCGCAGGGGCTGGTCGACCAGATCAGCGACTTCGCGATGCCCGCGCTCACGGCCAGGGCAGCACGGGTGGTGTTCGCCACCGGGCTGCTGCACCGGCTGCCGCCGTTCAACGTGACCATCTCCAACGTCCCCGGCCCGAACGTTCCGGTCTACCTGTGCGGCGCCAAGCTGCTCGCCCATTACCCGGTGTCGGTGATCACCGCGGGGCAGGGGCTGAACATGACCGTGGTGGGCTACCTCGGCAAGCTGCATTTCGGGCTGACGAGCTGCCGCGAGCTGGTGCCGGACCTCGAAACGCTCGCCAGCTACCTGGTCGACGAGCTGGAACTGCTGGCCAAGGCCGCCGCGCACCGTTCGAACGGCACGAAGGCCTGACCGGCCGGGCGGCACGCCGCACCGGCCGGCTGACCGGGGTTATCGCCTTACGCTGCCGTGGGCTTCGCCGGACGGTAGATCAGCAGCAGCACGTCCGGGCCTGCCTTGCGCGACTCGACCAGTTCCAGGTCCGTGCCGGCGTTCTCCTCGCCGAACAGCCGCTTGCCCTTGCCGAGCACGACCGGGTGGACCATCAGCCGGTACTCGTCGACCAGGCCCAGCCTGGTCAGCGTGTGCACCAGGGTCGCGCTGCCCGCGACCAGGATGTCGCCGGAGTACTGCTGCTTCATCCGGTTGACCTCGGTGGCCAGGTCGCCCGAGATGATCGTGGTGTTGTTCCAGTCCGCCTCGGTGAGGGTGGTCGAGACGACCACCTTCGGCATCGCGTTCATCTTCTTGCCGAACCCGCCGGCGGTGTCCTCCATCGCTGGCCAGGCGGCGGCGAACCCTTCATAGGTGACCCGGCCGAGCAACTGGGCGTCGGCGCGCTCCAGTTCCTCGCCCTTGTACGCCTGGCCCTCGTCGGCCGGGTGACGGAAGCTCCAGCCGCCCTGCTCGGTGCCCTCGGCGCCGCCCGGGTCTTCGATGATCCCATCGAGGGAGATGAACTCGGTCACGACTAGCTTGCCCATGATGATCTCCTTGTCCTGCGGCCCGCGTCCTGACCGGCGAGCTCACCCTGGTCACGAACGCCGGCCGCCGGAATCGACACCCCAGGAAACATTTTCGCGCCGCGCCGTCTGCAGGGCGCCATCCGAGGTGCCCGCATGCCGGGCCGTGAGCCGGGCGACAGGCCCGCGCCGCCGCCAGCGAAATCGCAAGCGCGTACGCGGCGAAATTGTATCCCGCGGGCCGCCGGAATTGTATCCCGGCGGCTGCAATCCTTTGCGTTACATCAAAGCGGGTGGAATGCGGGGCGTAAAAAGAGGCCGGCTGACCGCCCAAGCCCGGCCTGCGAGCTGCCGTGGTGTCACGGTGCCCTGCGGATGAGCGCAGGCCACGGCCTGGCGTATTGGCCCTAATTACTATTTTTCTTAGAACTTCCACCAAGGGCAGCTCTTTTATCCCGGGGTGTGGTTCGTTTATACCAAAGGCGGGACCGTATTATCGAATTTCCTCCTAAAGCCGGTTCCCTCTACGACAGTCTCACCGGCCTGGCGAACCGCCGCATGCTGGTGGAGCGGCTGGAGCAGGCGCTGAGGCGGTTGGCGCTGGACCGCAAGACGCACGCGCTGATCTTCGTGGATATGGACCGCTTCAAGAGCATCAACGACAGCCGGGGTGTCGGTGGGCATCGCCCTGACCGAGCCGGGGCCCGCGAGGTCATGAAGAAGCTCAACCGGCTGGGCGTGCGCCTGGCCATCGACGACTTCGGCACCGGCCATTCCTCCCTGGCCTACCTCAAGCAGTTCCCGGTGCACGAGGTGAAGGTGGACCGCACATTCGTCCAGGGCGTGGCGGAAAGCGCGGCGGACTCGGCGATCGTCCGGGCCGTGATCGACCTGGCCGGCGCGATGGGCATCGCCGCGTGGCCGAGGGCGTGGAGACCGAGAGCCAGGTGGCCGGGCTCAAGGTGCTCGGCTGCCAGGTAGCGCAGGGCTTCTATTTCTCCCAGCCGCTGCAGGCCAGTGAGTTCGACGAACTTCTCATCCGCCACTTCGCACCGGTCGACTGTGCCGTCCCGGCGGTCGCGGAGTTAGCCGCGGCGGCCTCGCCGGCATGGTGGTAAGCGCCGGGCGCTGACTGCCGCCCTGGGCGAAGTGTCCCGGTCTTCCGTTTTGCGGGAGCGCGGAGTCATGCTGGAGGCTACGCCGCCGCGGGCAACCGGCGGCGCCAGCACGGCAAGGGGCAATCTTGAAGTACGCGGTGCGAACGGCCGACGGCAGGCGACTTTCGACCCAGGTGTATGGAGACCCCGACGGCAGACCGGTATTCCTGCTGCACGGCACCCCAGGAAGCCGGCTGGGCCCGCACCCGAGATCGGCGGTGCTGCACCGGATGGGCGTCCGGCTGATCTCCTTTGACCGGCCGGGCTACGGCGAGTCGGACCGGCTGGAAGGGCGCCGGGTCGCCGACGTGGCAGCCGACCTGCTGGCGATCGCCGACGCCCATGACCTGGAGCAGTTCTCCGTTGTCGGCCGGTCGGGCGGTGGCCCGCACGCCCTGGCCTGTGCCGCGCTGCTGCCCGACCGCATCGTGCGCGCCGCGGTCCTGGTGGGGATCGCCCCGCACGGCGCCGACGGGCTTGACTGGTTCGACGGCATGGCGCAGTCCAACGTCACCGAGTACACCGTGGCGGCGAACGGCTATGCGGACATCGTGGCCCACACCAGGGAGGTCGCCAGTGCCGTCCGGGCCAACCCGGCCAGCCTGATCGCCCGGCTGCACGCGGAACTGCCCGATCCGGACCGGCGCGTGGTTGCCGACCGCGGCATCAGGTCGATGCTGATCAAGAGCTACGCCGAGGCGCTGCGTACCTCCGACTTCGGCTGGGTCGACGACGTGATGGCGTTCTGCTCGCCCTGGGGGTTCGATCCGGCGAGCATCACCATCCCTGTCCTGCTCTGGCACGGGGCCAGCGACGTGTTCTCCCCGGCCAGCCACGCGCGGTGGCTGGCCCACAAGATCCCGAGTGCCACGGTGGTGGTGCAGGCGGGCGCCGCCCATTTCGGCGCCCTGGACGTGCTGCCGGACATCCTCCGGTGGCTGTGCACCTACCGGACCACGGACTATGACCTGGTGAAGCACAAGCGATCAGCCGCGGGCTAGGGACCTCATATCTGCTGCGGTTCCAGGTCGCGGTTGATCCGCTGCCACTTGCTGAGCTGTGCGCAGTCCGGATGGCTCGCCCCGAGGACGCGACTGAAGTCGGTTATGAGCCTGGCCCTGAGCTCCTCGGCGTCGGCGTCGCGCCCGGCCTGGCGCAAGGTAACGGCGAGGTTCGCCTGGCAGACCAGGGTGTCCGGGTGCTCACGGCCGAGGGTCTCGCGCAGCAGCGAGAAGGTCTGCCGCTCCAGCGCCTCGGCGGTTTCGGGGTCTCCCGAGTCGCCCCGGCAGTTGGCCAGGTTGACCGCGCAGGACAGGGTGAGCGGATGGCCGTCGCCGAACTTGCGCTGCATCCGGCACAGCGTGTCGTCGGCCAGTTCGAGCGCCTCGTCGAGCCGGCCGATGCACCGCAGATAGCACGCCAGGTTGTTGGCCGCGACCAGGGTGTTGGGATGATCTTCGCCCAGGCTGGCCTGGTGGGCGGCCTTGACGTCGGTCACCAGTTGCAGGGCCCTTGGCATGTCGTCGACCGCCGCATAGTCGCAGGCCAGGTTGAGTGCGCACGACTGCGCGTCCGGGGCGTCGGTGCCATAACGGCGCTTGTACCTGTCGTAGGTGTCCTGGGCCAGGTTCATCGCCTCGGACTGCTCGCCCGCCTTGCGCAGCGAGACGGCCAGGCTGGTCGCGGCGCGCAAGGTGTCGGTCATGTCGTCGCCGATCACCTCCCGGTACTTCTCCCAGGTGTCGCGGAGCAGGTCCACCGACTCCCGGAACGCGCCAGCGGCGCGCAGGTCATGAGCCAGGCTGGCCGCTGACAGCAGCGTGTAGGGGTGCTCACGGCCGAGCACATGCCGCTGCCGGTCCAGCGTCTCCTCGTCCATGCGGCGGGCCGCGAAGCAGTCGCCGACCAGGCGGTAGGAGGCGGCCAGGTTGTGCGCCGAAGTCAGTGAGCGCGGGTAGTCCTCGCCGAACTGGTCCTTGAAGCTTTCGTACGTCTGCTGGTTCAGGGCTAGTGCCTCTTGGAAGTCACCGAGCGCGTGCAGGTCTGCGCCCAGGCCGTTCGCGGTGATCAGCGCGTGCGGGTGGTCGGGCCCGAGCACCGCGCGCTGCCGTTCGAGCACGTAGGTGTCCAGCTCGCGTGCCTCACCGAACCGGCCCTGCGAGCGCAGCACGTTGGCGATGTGGAACTGCAGGTACAGGGTCTGCGGGTCGTCCGGCCCGAGCTGGTGGGTCCACAGCGTCTCCAGCCGGCGGGCCAGGCTCAGGCAGGACTCGAACTCGCCGTGCTTCCACTGGTAGCGCACCCAGTCGATGAGCAACTGCCGGGTCCGCGGATCGTCGCACTCCTCGGCCTGGGACGGGCCAAGATGAGGCCAGATGATGTCGTAGGTAGACCAGTTCGCCGGGTCGTCGGTCTCCCCCTGGCGCGGCCGGGCGCCGGAGAGGATCTTGTGCACCTCGTGCTTCGCCTCGGTCTGCTCCTCGTCGGTCATCTGCGAGCGGATCACCGCCTGCACCAGCCGGTGTATCTGCATGGAGTTGCTACCCTGATCCACCTTGACCAGGGCGAACCGGCTGATATCCCGGATCACCCGGCCGAGCATCAGCTTCTCGGTCAGCGCCTCGTCGAACGGCAGCAGCGATTGGTTCATTTCGTCGCTGTAGAGCAGGTCCATGGAGATGGGCCCGGGGGAGAAGAACGCGCACAACTGCAGCAGCCGGACCGCTGCCGGTGACCGCTTTTTGAGCCGCTCGAAGGACAGATTCCAGGTGGCCACCACGGGCATCGGGTAGTCCGGCGGCTGGTTCAGCGCGAGGATCCGGGTGGACTGGCTGCTCAGTTGCTCGACGTAGACGCGGGCCGGCGTGCCGGTCTGCTCCAGCCACGCGCTGGCCTGCTCGACCGCAAGCGGCAGGTGCCCGAGGGCGTCGGCGACCCGCTGTGCGTCCGCGATGTCAAGTTCGGGCACGTGCCGCAACAGGTGCGCCACGCTTTCGTCCGGGGTGAAGACGTCCACCTCGAGCGGCTCGGCGGAGTGCGTCCAGGCCTGGTTGCGCGACGTGATCAGCACATGCCCGGATCCGGTGGGCAGGTAGGGCTCGAGCTGCTTGGGGTCGTCGGCGTTGTCGAAGATGAGCAGCCAGTGCGGGGTGGTGTCGCGGCGCAGCTCCTCCAGCGCCGCCTCCGCGGCTTCCGCCACGTTGTCGCCGGTCTTCAGGCCCATCTTGCGAGCCAGGTCCGCGAGCGCCGCGCTGGTCTCCTCGGGCCGCTCCGACGGCACCCACCAGACCAGGTCGTAGTCGGCCATGAAGCGGTGCGCGTACTCCAGGGCTAGCTGGGTCTTGCCGACGCCGCCAAGCCCGTACAGCGCCTGGGCGACCACCACGGCCCGGCCGCCCCCGGCGAGCTTGTCGCGGAGCAGTTCCAGCGTGGCGCCGCGCCCGGTGAAGTCGGCGTTGCGCGGCGGGACGTTCCAGATCGGCGGGATGGTGCCGGGGAACCGGGGCTCCTCGGCCTGAACCGCCATGCTCCCGATCGGCTGCGCGGGCCGGTCCAGCGCCCAGAGCAGCTTCGCGGTCGCCTGCGCCGCGTCCATCCGCGCGAGGTCCACCACGGGGTGCTCGTTGAACGGCTCGGTGACCCTGACGTCGCTGATCCGGACCGGGATCAACTGGCGATGCAGATCGGTGGTGTCGGCGGACGAGAGCGTCTTCCAGATCGACCGGGCATCGCGCGAGTGCATGTACGCCGGGGAGAGCACGGCGATGGCGCGCGGAGCATTCTGCAGTTCGTGCTCGGCCTGGATGCTGCCGTGGGTGTCGTCGCCGGTGGCCGCGGTTGTCACGGTGCTGCGCGGCAGGACGCGGAAGCCCGCGCGGGTCAGCACGGCTTCTATCCAGTCGGCCCACATGCGGTCTTCGGGCACGTAGCTGACGTAGACCTGGGTGGAGGCGGCCGGCTGTCTGCGGGCGAAGGCCTCCTTGTACTGCAGCCGGAGGTCCTCGGCTATCGGCCGCATAGTGGTGACGTCCCCGTCGGTGATGCTGTCGGTGACCCGCTCGAACGAGGCGAGCAGCGAGGCCGGCGACCCGGGATCGTCGCCGAACGTCGCGAGGGTCTCCTCGAAGGCGTAGAAGGGCTTGTAGGGCACCTCCACCGAGGCCCAGTGCAGGGCCGAGCTCTCCGCGGTCATCCCGGCAGGGAAGCCCTCGAACTTCATCCGGGCGAGGGCGCGGCCCACGTCGAGTTTCTCCTTCTCGCCGTCCTCGATGCGCATCGGGAACGGCAGCACCCGGATGTTGCGGTCGCGGTAACGCCCGCTGATCTGCCGGGCCACGTTCGCGGCACCCTCGATGCTCTGATCGCTGAGGGTAAAGCAGATAGCCAGCACGTCGGGGAGTTCGATGGTGCAGATATCCGCGACGTCGCTCAGCCCGGTGCGGCTGTCGATCAGCACGTAGTCATAGTTCTGCTTCATGTCCGCGCGCACGGCGCGGAAGAACCGGCCGCCGCCGAGGCGGTCGTAGAAGTTGTCCCAGTCGAGCGAGCAGACCGCCGCGGAATAGTCACGGTTCTGCCGTCCCGCCGAAAGGAAGTCCAGCCGGCCACCTTCGGGGAAGACCCATTCAAGCGAGACGGCGTGCCGCTGTACTTGGGCGAACTCTAAATGCCAGTCATCACCGCGCGGCCCCGGGTCCACGGCGGCTGAGGCGTAATCGTTGATTATTTCGATAACCCCGGGAGTGGCACTTACCGTGGACTCGTCAAGGAAGGGGTGGAAGAACTTGTGCAGCCCGGGCGATTCGAGATCCCAGTCGACGGACAGGACGCGCTTGCCGTTGCTGGCGAGTATCCACGCGACATTGGCAAGCGCCATTGTCCGGCCGGTGCCCCCCTTATACGAGTAGAACGTAATGATCTGGCCCTGGCTGGTCTCGTTCATCGGGCTCCTCCAGCTTCCTGGGGGTCGGCTCTCCTCAGCCGCGGGCGCTCGACGATGGGACCTGCGGGCGGATGGGCGGTGGCTTCCTTGCGGAATCTCTTCAGCATGATCATCGTCATCTCGGGCAGAAGCTGACCAAAATCTTGGAGGGTGGGTATTCCATTAGCGGCCATCTGGCAGCGCCTCGGGACCCCGGCGAGCTTCCGGCCCAGGCGCTGCTGCAGATTCGCGCGAAGATCGTCCCTTGCCGTGCGCATGCCCAAGTCCTGGCTGTTCCAGGGGATCAGCACGCTGACCCAGGGCTCGGTGACCTGATCCAGGCGGCTGAGCTGTTCCTGGTGCTGCGGCGACAGGCTCACCCACGCATCCACCAGGCACAGGCACGGCGGCATTGGATGGCCATTGCCGCCGTCCGGTTTGCTGACGTCTTCTTCGAATACCCCCACGAGCGGCTTGCAGTCCAGGCATTTCTTCGCCAGTTCCTGCGCGTAGTCGGCCACCGGCTGGGGGTAGTCAGGCCGGTACGGACTCCAGGTATGTGGCGTTGTTCCGTAATAGTCGGTGGCCCGGCCCGGGGGAAGCGACGAGGTATCGTGCGCCAGCACCGCGATCTGAAGCTGGCTGTCCGCGGTACGCCTCGCGCTCGCCGGGCCGAAGGCGCTCGGCAGCGAATCGAAATCCGAGGGCGCCATTTGGTGGGCCGTGGCATCGTCCGCGGGGGCGGCGCTCTCGTCGCCAATCGCGATGATGCGTTCGGCGAGCCGGTGCACCGCCCGCTGATAATCGGCGCGGTAGTTCTGCAGCTTCATGATTCCGTAGAACCCCTCGGTGCAGTAGCGCTCACCAAGGAAGTTGTGGTCGAACTGCACGGCCCGCGCCACGTTCGGGAGCTTGTCCCGATCTATCCTTGTCCACAGTGCTGGGACGATGGCGTCCACGACCTGGCCGCCGCGGGCCCGCCTGGTGGCCTCGCGCCGGGCAAAAGCGAACCATTCCCGGCCACAGTTGTCGCTCTCGAAGTAACGCCGGGAGTAAAGCGGGACGAATACCCGGCACCGGGCGAGCGAGGTGGTCAGCTCCGGCGACCACTCGGTGCCGATCTTGTTCTCCCTGTCCATGAACCCAGCCTCTTCCGGCCGGGCATCTGTCATTTGTAAAATTGCCCCACACAGATCCTTGTAAAGCCGGTACACCCAGCGGTCCGGATCATCGCGATCGGATGGATCTCGTTTGGGCGTCCTCGCGTAACTAAGGAAGAAGTAAGGCCTGTCGTCGCGCCCTGAAACCATCGGCGCCTTCCCCTTATCAAACTGTGCCCACCGACCCAGTGGCCCCCGCCCGGCATCGGCGCCATTACCGCTAGCAGCAACCTGGGCGAATTGATGATATATGAGATCTTTGCCGGTTACCAGGGGGTGGGCGGGCGGCTAGGAGCGGGCCGAGTCCCGCATGCCCTCGACGAACGACGTCCCGAGCGAGGTCAGCGAGCCGGAGCCCGCCAGGGTCTGGATGGCTTCGAGGGTGCTCGCCCGCCACTGCGGGAGTGACCGCGCCGCGGTAGGCCCGGGCGCGGACTGCTGGCGGGCTTGCCAGAACCGCGTGCCCGCCAGGTGCGCGTAGGTATCGCGGAACAGGCCGTCCAGTTGCTGCTTTCCTTCGCCCCAGGGCGCCGGAAACATCCGGTCGTCGGCTGGGTCGTAAAGGTCATAGAGATCCGTCACCGCGTCGAGCTTGACCTGCTGGAAGCCGCAGATGAGCAGCAAGGCCAGGGTGACAGGATCGGCAGGCAGGGCCAGCGCGACCGCGCCGGGC
>Ga0134125_10008825_pt1 | contig 11373 bp, 13 predicted proteins | sample KB31751_FD_96464 | JGI IMG/M metagenome (GOLD analysis project Ga0134125, IMG submission 96464) | Terrestrial soil microbial communities with excess Nitrogen fertilizer from Kellogg Biological Station, Michigan, USA - KB3-175-1 | ecosystem: Environmental > Terrestrial > Soil > Unclassified ...
GAATCCCCAGATGGTCGAGAACCAGTTGTTCTCCAGGGATTCCGCCCAGTCGACAGTGGCAAACGTGATCGTGAACACGTAGATAAGCAATCCGGGAGCGCTTATTCTGGCGAGCCGCTTTTCCAATCCGCCCTTCTCGTCCTGCTCAAGGGACCATTTGTTCAGGAAATACATAAAAATTCCCCAAACAATGAAGTAAACGATGGCCCTTCCGATGAACATCGAGGGGTTCATGTAAATGTGGCGATGGCGCAGAACGTATTCATTCTTGACCAGATCCGAGTGGGCCCAGTCGTAAAGCCAGGGCATTCCGACGGCGACGGGAATAAACAGAAGCGCGCATAACGGAAGAGTCCGGCTTGCGGATTCGAGCGCGCGGCGCGTCATGATTCCCCAAGCGCCGGCGGTCAAATACTGAAGCATCACGATACCCATGCATCCCAGCGTCAGCCCGAGCCAGAACAGGTATCCCATCAGATACGAGTGAAAGAAATCGCCGGGGCTGTAAATGCCGCCGATGATTCCGGCGATTCCCAGAAGAATTCCGGCACCGAGCGCTGGCGTGAATACGCGCTTGAGATCGCGCGCCAGTTCGGGCGATACATCGAAAGCAGAGGTCGTCGTCATTGCCTGGAGCCGCCTGTCTGCGGTTGATTTCCGGCGGTCAATTCGCCTCGCTGATCCGCCGGCACATCGTTCACGGTGGCGTCCCGGCTAAGCTGTAAAGCTTTCACGTACGCGACAATCGCCCAGCGGTCGTTCACCGGAATCTGGTCTCCGTAATCGCCCATCGCTCCGTAGCCGTTCTTAATCACCTGGTAAATGTAGCCAGGCGGCACGGAGCGGAGCCGGTCTGTATGAAGGTCGGCTGGGATCTTGAGGCCGCGTTGAGCAACCATTCCGTTACCATCGCCGGTATATCCATGGCACGGACTGCAGTAGATATCGAAGCGCGCTTGGCCACGATGCAGCAGTTTCGAATCGACTTTCAACGGAATCGTGTCGAGAAACGCCCCGTTCGCAGCGCCGGTGTGAAAAGAATCGGTGTTATTCAGCTCATCGCGAGCGATGGTTCCAGCCGGAATGGGCCGCGCCATGCGGCCATCCGCGAAAAAGCGGCTAACCCCGAGCGGTTTGTATTTGGGCTGGTCCTGCATATCCTGGCGGCACGCGGCCGTCAACAACAGCAGCAGCGAGATCGCGGTGGCGCTAAACGTTCTCAACTTCCCAAACTCCTATTGGATTGAGCTCACGAAAAAAGGCTGCGGTCAGCTCGGAATCGTACAGCGGATCGCGTCTTTCGATGCACAGGAAGAAGCGGCTGCTGCTTGCGCCGCTGAATTCGGGCAAATTGAATAACGGGAAATGCGGCCGCGGAAGGCCGCACAGCGCCAGCGTGCCGACAAACGCGAATGTTCCGGCAAACAGAACTGTCAGCTCAAACAAGATGGGGATGAACATCGGCCAGCTATATAGCGGCCGCCCGCCCACATTAATTGGATAATCGATGGCGGCGATGTAATACTCCATCGTCCACGCGGTCGCGGATCCTATCAATCCACCGATCAAGACAATGGGAGGCACCAGATTCCGGCCCGGAATAATTTCTTCCAGATCCTTGATTGCGTATGGCGTGTAAGCCTCAAGCCTGCGATAGCCTTTCTTTTTTATTTCGTGGGCTGCCTCTACCAGATCGGTGGGGTTATCGAACTCGGCCACCATACCGTACGTCCCGAACTCGTTCATTTCTCGGTTCCTCCGCCAGGCCGTGAGAACGGGAGCAATTCGCGAACCTCCGACATCGGGATCATGGGAAGGAAGCGCACAAACAGCATGAACAAGACGATGAACATGCCGATTGAGCCCCAAAACATGGCGTTATCCCAGAAGGTGGCAACAAAATTCGACCAGGATGAAGGCAAAAAATCGCGGTCGAGGGCCGTGACGATGATCATGAAACGTTCCACCCACATCCCCACCAGCACGACCATAGATACGGTAAATAGCGGGATCACCCTGGTGCGGACCTTGTAGAACCACAATGCTTGCGGAATCACTACATTCAGCAGAATCACAAGCCAATAGCTCCACGAATGCGGTCCAACGGCACGATTGTGAATCGTGTACATCTCAAACCCGTTGCCGCTGTACCATGCCGTGAACGGTTCAATCAGATAGGTGTAAGCCAGAAAGAGACCGGTCACCAACATCAGTTTTCCGCAGTTGTTCAAGTGCCGGACCGTGATGAGATTGTGCAGTCCGTAGACCGACCGGAGCGGAATACCGAGCACCAGCACCATCGCGAACCCCGAATAGATCGCCCCCGCGACGAAGTACGGCGGAAAGATTGTCGAGTGCCAACCGGGCAGAATCGCGATGGTGAAATCAAAGCTAACAACCGTATGAACGGATAGCACCAGCGGCGTCGCGATGCCGGCAAGCAGGAGGCAGGCCGTCTTGTGCAGCTTCCAATGATGCGAAGATCCCCGCCAGCCGAAAGAGAGCACGCCATAAAAGCCCTTCTTGAAGCCGCCTTCTGCGCGGTCCCGCAAGGTGCCGAGATCGGGAATCATTCCGATGTACCAGAACAAGACCGAGATGGTGAAATAGGTTGACACCGCGAAGACATCCCAAACTAAGGGGCTGCGAAAGTTCGGCTGCGCGGTCATCGTATTGGGATAGGGGAGAATCCAGTAAAAGATCCAGGCGCGCCCGAGGTGAAACAAAGGGAACATCCCCGCGCACATGACGGCAAAGATGGTCATCGCTTCCGCGAACCGGTTTATGGAACTGCGCCAGGACTGATTCATCAGCAGCAGGAAGGCGGAGATCAGCGTGCCGGCATGACCGATTCCGATCCACCAGACGAAATTCGTAATGGCGAAAGCCCACGCGACTGGAATTTCAACGCCCCAAATGCCGATTCCTTTCGCGAGCAAATAGGTGATCGCGATTCCGAACACGACAAAAAGGAACAAGCCGAACCCGAACGTACACCACCAGAACAACGGCACCTTGCGGGTGAGCACAATCGAACTGATCTGTTCGCTCACCGTCTCGAAGGTCGTGCCCGGCGCTACTACTTCCAGCGGATTGTTAGGATCCAGCCCCCGGGCCGCGTGGCGTTGCCGTTCCTCCAGCGCAATTAACTCAGGCACCCTGAAACTCCGGATTTTGATTGCGAAGCTCAGCCAGATATGTGGTTCGCGGACGCGTATTCAGCTCCGCGTACATGGCGTAGTTCAGCTTTTCAGCTTTCAGCTTGGCCACTCGATTACCCTGATTGTTTTTATCGCCGAAAACGATCGCTTGCGTGGGGCAAACCTGCATGCAGGCGGTTTGAATTTCGCCATCGCGGATGAAGCGCTCCTCGTTTGCCGATTTGATTTCGGCTTCCCGAATGCGCTGCACGCAATAGGTGCATTTTTCCATCACTCCGCGGCTGCGGACCGAGACGTCCGGGTTGCGCTGCATCTTCCAGGTTTCGGTCTTCCAATCCTGAAAGAGCATGAAATTAAAACGGCGCACTTTCCACGGGCAGTTGTTGGAGCAGTATCGCGTTCCGATACAGCGGTTGTAGACCATGTCATTCAGGCCATCTCTGCTGTGATTGGTGGCCTGGACGGGGCAGACCAGCTCGCAGGGCGCGTTTTCGCATTGCATGCACGGCACCGGACAGTAATACGCAGTCGGATAGCTGAGGTCACCTTCGTAGTAGACATCGATTCGGAGCCAGTGCATGGCGCGCCGCGCTAGCACCTGCTCTTTCCCGACCACCGCGATATTGTTTTCCGCCTGGCACGCGATGACACAGGCCTGGCAGTTGACGCAGGCCGTCAAATCGATCGACATGGACCAGGCGTAGCCTGTGTAATTCCATTGCGGATAGAGCGTGAGGTTGGTGGGCGGCTCGTGCTCGGTTTGCTTGGCGAAATCAGGATTATCCTTATAGCCCTGCAGCGTGTTTCGAATCACCACGTCCCGGTGCTCCATGGACTGATTCATTTGCGTGGTGGCTAGCGGATACGGTGTGTCGAGCTTCCGAAGCTCAACACCGGTTCCGGTCCATAGCGCATCGGAGGTGCGAATCGCATAGGCATTAAAACCCGCGCCGTTGCCAGCGCGTCCGGAATGCCAGCGGCCCCAACCGAGATGCACGGTCACCGATTCATCGGGTTGACCGGGTAAAATCCAGACCGAACCCTGTACGGTGCGGCCCTGGTATTTCAACTCGACATGCTGTTGATTGTCGAAACGAAGCCGCCTGGCCGTTTTGGGGCTTAGAAAAATGGCATTGTCCCATGTGAGCTTGGTCATGGGGTGCGGCAACTCCTGCAGCCACATGTTGTTGGCATAGCGGCCGTCGTACATGTAGATATCCGGGCGCATGACGATCTCCATGCCGCCGGAACGCGCCCCTCGCGGAGCGCCGAAATTATTGTTTGGCGTCACCTCAATTGCCGGCAAGGCTGAACCGGCAATCAAACCGTCGTGCACTGACTTGCGCCACCATGCCTCAAAGTCTTTTGCGCCGCTGTGTTCGGACCAGTACGCGCGAACAATTTCATAGGAAGAGCGCCCGGGAAATCTCAGCACGGTATCGAGAATCTGAAGCTGTGAACGCGAGCCGGGATATAGCGGTGCAATCAGCGGTTGGATGATACTAACGGTGCCATCGAGCGATCGCGCGTCGCCCCAGTCCTCCAGAAAATGAGGCTCCGGAATGTGCCAGGTCGTCTTCAGCGAAGTCTCATTGAACTGAGTCGCAGCGTGGATGGAGGTTTTGACTCTCTCGATTCCGGCGGTAAAGTTGAAATCCGCGGGAGCGTTATAGACGGGATTGCCTCCCATGATCAGAAGCAGATCGACCTTTCCATCGTTCATATCGCGCGTAAGCTCGCGCAATGATTCGATCTGCTCCACCGGCTGAACCTCCAGAGGGTTCGTGTAGATGACCGTCCGGCCGCGGTTGCCGAGCGCGGCATTCATGGCGTGGCTCAGGGCATGCACCGCCGGTGATTGGTGCTCGCCCGGAATAATCACGCAAGCACCTTTGTGCGCCTGAAGATCGCGCGCCATGCGTGTTACCCAGGATTGATATGCGCCATTACTGGGACCTGCGCCGCCGACCCCGAGGGCAGCCGCCAACTCGCGTGCAAACTCTTCTATTTCGGCATAGGGCAAAGCCAGCCGGTGGTCGGCCTTTCCGCCAGTGGCGGTCATGGTGCTCTCGATCGCGTAGAGCCGGTTCATGTCCAACCGGTTGCCTTGCCTTCGCCGGGTCGAAAAGTCACGCGCATAGCGAGTGGATCCGCGACCGCACGCCAAAAAATCCGCGTCGAGCGAGACTACGACATCGGCAGTTGCGAATTTGTAATACGTATGCACCGGCTTGCCGAAGACCATCTGCGATGCGGCACGCGCGGAATGCGGCCCGGCGGGGTCGAACTGATGCCATTTCGACGCTGGAAATTTCTGAAGCACTGCTTGTAGCTGCGCTCCCAGGGTCGGCGACACGACGGTCTCGGTGAGAATCCGAAATCCCGCTCCATGGCGCTCCCGAATCGGGCCAATAGCCCGCTGCCAGTCGGACTGAAACGAATCCCAATCCGTCGGCAGCCCGAGGTGAATAATCTCGCGCGCGCGATCGGGATCGTAGAGATCCATCAAGCAGGCTTGCGAGTGAACGCTGGTCGCTCCCAGGCTGGCGGGATGATCGGGGTTGCCCTCCACTTTGGTTGGACGTCCGGTATGGCTCTCGACAATAACTCCTTCGGCGATGCCATTTACCGACGCCGCCGTGGCGTAATACTTCGGCCTGCCCGGGATCACGTCCTCCGGCGGATCGACATAAGGCATGATTGTCTCTTCCGGCTGCCGGGTGCAGCCGCTAAGTCCCGCCAACGCCATTGAACCGGCCATAAGCGAAAGGAAACGCCGCCTGCTGGCTCCGGAAAACTCGATGCCTTCTTCGGAAAACTCTTCCTGCTCGATTTCCTCGGCATGCCCATCGAACTCCTCCGGCGTCCGCCACAGTGCCGGTTTCCGGTTCTGGGTGAGCGCTTCTATCGGAACGAGATCGTGATTGGGCATGTTCTTCATCGGTGGCAGGTGGAACAGCTTGTGAGGCTCTGGATGTGGTATTCGCGGACCAATCGCTTCCCGAGGGCGATCTGGTCGGGGGGCGGCGCGTAGTCCATCGAAAACACCTTGTCGCGCGGCCGCACGAATTGCTCAGGATGTCGGTGGCAGTTCAGGCACCACTCCATCGTTAAAGGCGCGGCCTGCCACGTCAACGGCATCTTGTCCACGCGGCCATGGCATGTGGAGCAGCCGATTCCGTGATGCACGTGAATACTGTGATCGAAATAAACGAACTCGGGTAGATCATTTACGCGCGTCCACTCGATCGATTTGCCAGTGCGATAGCTCTCGCGCACCGGTTCCAGCATTGGGCTGGTGGCCCACATCTGCGAGTGGCAGTTCATGCAGATCTTAGTTGCCGGAATGTTGGCGAAGGACGAATTTTCGACCGTTGTGTGACAGTACCGGCAATCAATGCCCAAGCCGCCGACGTGATGCTCGTGGCTGAAAGGTACAGGCTGTTCGCGGGGAACGTCCTGCATCATTTCGTATGGCGATCGGACGATCAGATAGCCATACCAGCAAACCCCGCAAAGCGCCGCTACGAGTGCAAGAATCGTAATTCTTGAAAACGAATTCGCGCTGCGCGAAAAGTATTGAGGCATCGAATGCTGCCTGCTAGGTTGAAAATGTATCACAACCCGAGCGAGGAACTCTTACGTGCGCTTAAAGGGACTAATTCTGCAAAAGAATGTTTCGCGAGTTGCTGGTAAAAGTGAAAAAATTCTTGTGAGGGACGAGAATGGGGTTGCTTCGAAGGTGTAATTAGGCCTCAGGCAACCGACGTGCAGCCGCCGCTGCTTCGCGGAACCGGCGTGCGCGGGCCGTGATCAGGCCGTAGTCGCCCGCCATCACGGTTTTGGTATCGATCAATTCACTGCCGACCCCGACGGCTGCGCAGCCGGCCTTCATAAAATCACCGATCGTATCAAGGTTCACTCCGCCGGTGGGAATGAGTTCGATGTGCGGGAAAGGCGCTTTGAGAGCTTTGATATATTTTGCGCCCCCAAGGGCGCTGCATGGAAAAACCTTGATGCCATCCGCGCCGGCTTCCCAACCGGTAAGCACTTCGGTGGGCGTGAGACCGCCTGGGAAAATAGGCTTGCTGTAGCGCCTGGCCATTTCCACCGTCCGGACGTTCAGGCTGGGAGTGACAATAAACTGAGCTCCAGCGAGCATGCAAGCACGGGCTGATTCAGGATCGAGAACGGTTCCCGCACCCAGCAGAACGCGGTCACCGTAACGATCCGCAACCAATTCGATCGCTTTTAGCGCGTTCTGCACCGTTAGAGTGATCTCCACGCATTCAATACCGCCCTCGAGCACTGCTTCTACAGACGCGATAGCGGTTTCGGCCGTTGGTGTCCGCACGATGGGGACCACGGCCAGTTCTTTGATGCGTGAGAGGATCTCGCTTCGGGACACGGGTCAGCTTTCAGCTTTCTTCTTGTTTACCTTGAGGTCGATGTGAATGAGTTTATGGCTATCAAAGACGCTGATGTTCTTCGTTTTACTGGTCATGCCATTTGCTTGAGCCCGCAGTTCGTAATTGATGTCGGAACTCAGACCGTAGAAATGGTACTTTCCATCCTCCTGTGCGATGAAGGAACGAACCTGCAGCGATTTTCCGTTTTTCAGGAGTACGTGGGCCCCGGGAATGGGAGCGCCCGCCTGGTTAAGTACGGTACCTACGATGGAACGCGTGGTAGTTCCAGTCTGCCCCACAACCGGCGGCTGAACCTGGCCGAGGCACAATGGAACGAGAGACAGGAGCGCCACAGCCATCGAAATGGCAGCGGCTTTTGCGGGGATATGCGGCGGCATGTGCGGCGGCGCGCTAATGCCAGTCCTCCTCCTCTTCCTCCTCATCTTCGTCCTCGTCCTCTTCATCTTCGTCGTAGTCGAAATCCTCGTCTTCATCCTTGTCCTCGTCCTCAGAACTGAGTTCGACGGGATTGATGCTGGCAACGGTCAGGGAGGCTCCGCATTCATCGCAGGAGAGGACGTCACCTTCGTCGAGTTCGTCTTCTTCTACGTCGATAGGAGCGTCACATTTTGGGCAACTAACCATAAATAAATCCTTGTCGGAGTCAGAGAGTGTCGATTGAAGCGCCAACTGCGCAGACAACCCATTTCTAACATGCGCGGGTGCAGGCATCACGACCGAATGGATTATGCGGGCTGCGGAACGGTTACACTCGTCAATTGCTGATCGTAAGCTGCTATTTCTTCGGGGGTTAGGGTCACCAGAGTTTTTTCCATGTCCTCTGAGGTCTCAATCATGCGGCGGAGATGGGCGGCGGCCAGGCGCAAACAGTATGAATCGGAGAGCTTGCGGCCACGCCGGGAGGTGAGTTCCAGGAGGGCGGGATGGGGCAGCGCGATGACTTTTTCTTCGGGTTCTCCACTTTCGGGCGCGGCGAAGAATTTCACATCGACCGTATCCGCGTGGCGGATGGAAATTCCCGTCTGTAGCCAGCGAAACTGCACGTTCCACATGTGTCCAAAGGGGTCCGGGCCAGCTTGAAAAGAGCGGCTCTGGTCACTCATGACCCGATGCTAGCATGCACGGAGGCACGTCGTGGAAAGCCGGTCCGCGAAAATGCCCAGGTGATTGGGGCGCTTCAGATGGCTCTGGCGCGCTGGCCGATCAGGGACAAAAATTCGTTACGCGTTTCCCGATTGTCGCGGAATGCGCCCAGCATGGCGCTAGTAATTGCGCCCGAGTGCTGTTTTTCCACACCGCGCATCATCATACAGAAATGGCGCGCTTCAGCGACAACGGCGACGCCGCGGGGGTGAATGAGATCCTGAATAGTGTCAGCCACCTGCTGGGTAAGCCGCTCCTGGATCTGCAGGCGGCGTGCGAAAACATCTACAATCCGCGGGATCTTGCTCAGCCCAATCACCTTCCTGTCAGGCAAATAGGCAACCTGCACCTTCCCGAAGAACGGCAGCATATGGTGTTCGCACATGCTGAAGAATTCGATGTCGCGCACGATCACCATTTCGTCGTATTCAACATCGAACAGCGCGTCGTTCACGATCTGGGTCACATCAGCCGAATATCCGCTGGTGAGATAGCGGAGGGCCTGCTCGACGCGTTCCGGCGTGCGGACCAGGCCGTCGCGGGCAGGATCTTCACCCAAATCGCGCAGCACCTCCTTCATATGCGAAGCAATCGAGAGATCACCGGTCTTGCGCTGGATCTCAATCAGCGAGCCTTGCTTTTTTAGAGGAGCTTTAGCCATGGACTAATATCCTTTCCGCCCCGATGCGGGCCTGAGATTTGCCGGCAGCCGCGGGCAATAAAACTTCGAATCCATTCCGGCGGGTCTCCTGGACGTGGACTCTTTGTACCCGCGCTGGAATCGCGCCGAACGAAGCGGCCCAGTGTTGTTGAATTAACCCGGCAATCACAAGCGCGATGTTTTCTGTAGTCGCGACCAGCCTGGCAAACTGCGGCAGGTCGGCGTTGATGTTCCGGTTGGCGAAGAGCTGCAGAATGTGTAGCCGGACGAACCGGTCGAGTGCCGATGTGGAAATGATCAGACCGGTGCGGGGGTCGACCGGACCGGTGACCGCGATCTCCAGGACGTAGTCATGGCCGTGGCCGAACGGGTTGTTGCATTTTCCGTACACGCGGGAATTAGCAGCGTCGCTCAATTCAGGAGAGTGCAGGCGGTGCGAAGCGGAGAACCGGTACCGGCGCGCGAGAGTCATCATGCAGCCAGATCCTCCGCGGTCACATCCACGTAAAGATCTTCGGTTTCGAACAGGCGCACACGCGCCAGGCGCGTAGAGGGAGAGGCCAACTGGGGTTCGAGCCGCCGCCAGATCTCGCAAGCGAGGTTCGCCGTCGTCGGAACGATGGTCTCAAAGGGCGGAACTTCGTAGTTCAGAAAACGATGATCCATCGGCTCAATGACGTGCTGTTCGAGAATATTCTTCAGATGCTTCAGATCGACGACCATGCCGGTCACGGGATCGGGATCGCCTTCCACGGTGACTTCAACGATGTAATTGTGGCCGTGACCGTTCGGATTGGCTTCATCACCGAATAGCTGGCGATTCTCTGCGTCGTCCAACGCAGGCAGCCGGCAAACGTGAGATGCCGAAAATTCGGCCTTGCGGGTAACAAACATCGCCAAGTGATTGGATGCTCGGGTGCTGTCGTTGGATACTGGTATTTACAGGCAGTTTAGGGCATCTGCGGGAGCTTTGGCCACCCGGGGATACGCAGTATCAGGAAAGTGAATACAAATAATAGTTTACGCGCGCTTTTGGGTGCGCTTACCGTGGCCTTCGTAGGCTTGATCGTGTTTAGCTTGCGTGACACCTCGGCGAAGGAAGGCGGCCGCGCGCCGGAGTTTTTGATCACGACGGACCAGGGCCAGCGAGTGACACCGGTTTCTTTCGGCGGCAAGGTGCTGGTGCTCAATTTCTGGGCGACCTGGTGCTCGCCTTGCGTGCAGGAGATTCCCTCGCTCAATCAATTTCAGAAGAGATTTGCGAAATCGGGCGTGGTGGTGGTGGCGGTCAGCATTGACAAGAATCCACAGAAGTATCGCGCTTTTCTGGATCGTATTCACGTATCCTTTGATACCGCCCGGGACCCAAGCGCCGACATCAGCGCAAAGTACGGGACCTTCCAGTACCCTGAAACGTACATCATCAAAGATGGCCGGGTGATGCGAAAGTTCGCTGAAGCCGAAGATTGGGTCAGCGATGATATGACCCAATACGTGCAAAGCCTGTTGTAGAACATCCGAACATGGCGATTGATCCGGCGGTAGTGGCGGCAGCGGAGTCGCAACTGGGCGCGCAGGCCGTTTTGTCCCAAGCGCCCGACCTGAAGCTGTATGAATACGACGGTGGGGTAGACAAATCGCAGCCCGAGCTGGTTGTCTTCCCGCGCAGCACGGAGGATGTGGTCGAGCTGGTCAAACTGGCGCGCGCGCATAACGTTCCGATTGTGGGGCGCGGGGCGGGTACCGGCCTGAGCGGGGGCGCTATTGCCCGGGCGGGCGGGATGATGATCTCGTTCGCGAGGATGAATCGGATTCTTAAGATCGATATTGAGAATGAACGAGCCATCGTTCAGCCGGGCGTGGTGAATCTTGATATTTCGGCTGCGGTGCAACCGTTCGGGTACTTCTATGCGCCGGACCCATCGAGCCAAAAGGCGTGCACGATCGGGGGCAACGTAGCGGAAAACGCGGGCGGACC
>Ga0134125_10008826_pt1 | contig 11373 bp, 6 predicted proteins | sample KB31751_FD_96464 | JGI IMG/M metagenome (GOLD analysis project Ga0134125, IMG submission 96464) | Terrestrial soil microbial communities with excess Nitrogen fertilizer from Kellogg Biological Station, Michigan, USA - KB3-175-1 | ecosystem: Environmental > Terrestrial > Soil > Unclassified ...
CTGACGGCCACTGCGACCCCTCCACGCAGATCTCCCTCAGCTGGGGGGCAGCCACTGACAACGTCGGAGTGACCGGCTATCGGGTGGAGCGCTGCCAGGGCGCCGGATGCTCGACGTTCGCTCAGATCGCGACGCCGACGGGGACTACCTTCAGCGATAGCGGGCTCACTTCGGCAACCACTTACACGTACCGAGTGCGCGCGACCGACGCGGCGCAAAATCTGGGTCCATACTCCAACACGTCGGCGGCGACTACCACCGCCGCTGCCTCCGGTCTGGTGGCCGCATACGCCTTCGACGAAGGCTCCGGTGGGGTCGTCAACGACCTTTCCGGCAACGGCAACAACGGCACGATCGTAAACGCCACCTGGGTGCCCAGCGGCGGCCGGTACGGGAGTGCCTTGTCGTTCAACGGCACGAACGCCACGGTGAACATTCCGGACGTTCCGTCATTGCGGCTGACCTCGGCGATGACGCTGGAAGCGTGGGTGAACCCACAGGTCGTGGACAGCAACTGGCGCGATGTCATCTACAAAGGCAATGACAACTACTATCTGATGGGGACATCCGTCAGCTCCGGGGCGCCCGCCGGGGGCGGCACGTTGTCGACTCCGCTGTTCGGTCCGACGGCCCTGACGGCGAACACCTGGACGCATCTGGCTACGACCTACGATGGGTCGACGCTCAGTCTGTACGTCAACGGGACCCTGGTGGCCAGCCAGCCGGTGAGCGGACCGCTGGCGACCTCGGCAAACCCGTTGCAACTGGGTGGCGACTCCATCTACGGTCAGTTCTTCCAGGGCCTGATCGATGAAGTGCGGGTGTACAACTTTGCGCTCACCGCGGCGCAGATCCAGACCGACATGGCGACTCCCCTGGGAGCGCCTCTGCCGCCTGACACGACTCCCCCCAGCGCTCCGGGAGCCTTGACGGCGACCGCCCTTTCCTCCTCACAGGTCAGCCTCAGTTGGGGCGCTGCCACCGACAACGTCGGCGTGACCGGCTATCTTGTGGAGCGCTGCCAGGGAACCGGCTGCTCGACATTCACTCAGATCGCGACGCCGATCGGGACGACATTCACCGACACCGGCCTGAGCGCGACGACCAGCTACACCTACCGCGTCCGGGCGACCGATCAGGCGCAGAACCTCGGTCCGTACTCGAACAGCAGCACCGCAACGACGACTGCGGGCACGACCGTCGCGGGCCTGGTGGCGGCGTACTCCTTCGATGAGGGCATCGGCTCGCTGGTCCACGACCTTTCCGGTAACAACAACAACGGCTCGATCGTCAATGCGGCGTGGGGCCCGGGAAAGTATGGCAACGCTCTGTCGTTCAACGGCGATAACTCGTGGGTGACGATCAACGATTCGGCCTCGTTGCATCTGACGAAAATGACGCTCGAGGCCTGGGTCAACCCCGCCGTCGTCGCTACCGACTATCGGGATCTCATCTACAAGGGGAACGACAACTATTACCTGGAGGGAGCGACCAACAACGGCAGCAAACCCGCCGGCGGCGGCACGTTCGATGGCGGCAAGGACACCTTTGGCGCGGCGCCCCTGCCGATAAACACTTGGACGCACGTGGCGGTCACGTACGACGGTGCCAAGGTGACCCTGTATGTGAACGGCGCAGCGGTATCCAGTACCGCCGCCACCGCTGCGATTGCGACCTCGACCAATCCGCTGCAGATCGGGGGCGACCTGTTCTACGGCCAGTACTTCCACGGATTGATCGACGAGGTCCGCGTCTACGACGCGGCGCTGACGCAAGCTCAGATACAGGCGGATATGGCAACCCCGCTGGGCGGCGGGGCTCAGCCGCCGCCGGATACGACGCCGCCCACGGTATCGCTCACTGCGCCCCTGGCCGGACAGACGCTTTCCAACACCGTGACGTTCGGCGCGTCGGCCTCTGATTCGGGGTCCGGCGTGGAGGGAGTCCAATTCCGCGTCGACGGCCTCAACGTGGGACAGGCCCTCGCCACGAGCCCCTATACGCTCTCCTTCAACACGGCGCAGTTCGCCAACGGCAGCCACACCGTCGAAGTCTATGCGTGGGACAACGCAGGCAATGTGACGAGCATTACCAGCATAACCGTGACGTTCTCCAACGCCTCACCCGGCAATCCGGCGCAGACCGGCTGGTGGTCCGGGCTCTACGACTGGCCGATCGTCGCGGTCAACGGCAATGTCATGCATGACGGCCGCGTGCTGGTCTGGGACGGTCAGACGGACGGCTTCGACGCCCGGGTGTGGGATCCGGTGACCAGTACGTTCGTCGGCGTTCCGAGCCCGCAGAACATCTTCTGCTCCGGCAACGTCGAGCTGGCGGACGGCCGTGTGCTCGTCATGGGCGGCCACATCCAAGCGCACGTCGGTCTGAACATCGCGCAGGCCTTCGATCCGGCCACCATGCAATGGACGCCCCTGCCGAACATGGCGTACGGCCGGTGGTATCCGACGGCCACACGGCTGCCCGACGGGCGTGTGCTGGTCAACAACGGCGAGATCAACTGCGCGGACTGTAACGCCACGATCCCTGAGATCTACGATCCGGTGGCCAACACCTGGTCGCAGCTGACCAACGCTCCGCTGAACATCAACTTCTATTACCCGCACGTCTACGTCCTGCCCGACGGGAGAATCTCCGTGGCGGGCACCTCTGAAGGTGCCATCGCTAGCGAGGTGTTCGACCCCACCAGCCAGAAGTGGAGCCTGGTCGACAGCGCCCACGTGGACGACGGCGGTACTTCCGTGATGTACCGGCCGGGCAAGATCCTCAAAGCCGGCACGAGCGTGGATCCCGACAATCCCGGCCCCACCTCACGCAACACCGCCTATGTCCTGGACATGACGCAGGCGTCGCCGGCATGGCAGCAGGTGGGCTCGATGGCTTTCCCACGCACCTATGGCACCCTCACGGTGCTGCCGGACGGCAATGTGCTGATGACCGGTGGTGGCACCACGACGGGGGCTGTCGACGTCGCGAACGCGGTGCCCCAGGCAGAACTGTGGTCACCCACGAGCGAGACCTGGACGACGCTCGCGTCGATGCACGCGCCGCGCCTGTACCACTCGATCGCTCTGTTGATGCCCGATGCCCGGGTGCTCATTGCCGGCGGCGGCCGGTTCAACGGGGTGGGCGAGTCCACCGATCAGCTCAGTGCCGAAATGTACGCCCCGCCGTACCTGTTCAAGGGAGCGCGTCCGAAGATCTCGGCGGCTCCGACCCAGCTCACTTACAACCAGAGCTTCACGGTCACGACGCCCGATGCCGCGCGGATCGCCAGCGTAGTACTGATCGGGGACAGCAATACGACCCATACCATCAACATGGGTCAGAGGTACGTGCCCCTGAGCTTCACGGCCGGGAGTGGCAGCCTGACCGTGACCGCGCCGGTCGATTCCAACTCGGCGCCCGTGGGCTACTACATGCTCTTCATCGTCGACAGCAACGGCATACCGTCCATCTCGGTCCCCGTGAAGTTCTGATGCCTCGCGGGTGCGGGGAGGGGACCGGACCAGGCGCGGCCAGGGAAAGGCTGGCGCCGCGGCGGAGCAGGTGGCAAGGGCCACTTCCCCCGTCTCGTGGCAGGAATGCAACGCGGCCGGGGAGGGGTGGACGCCCCCGGGCGCGGGCGGAAAATCGACGGTTACGTCACCTTCCGCCTGCAGGACTTTTGGTAGGCTCACGGAACACGTGGGGTCCCTCAACGCCGGGATGCCCGCCCGTTCACTAAACCAAATATAAAGAGGCGCATTGGCACCATGAAGGTATTCGTTACCGGCAGCAACGGTTACATCGGCACGCGGCTGGTGCATTTCCTGTCCGCGGCAGGCCACGAGGTTCTGGGGCTGGACACCGGCTACTACCGCGATGGCTGGCTCTATAGCGATAACCGCGCAATGCTGGATAGCCCGCGAACGCTCAACAAGGATCTGCGTGACGTGACGGCCGAGGATCTGGCGGGCTGCGACGCCGTGGTGCACTTGGCCGAGCTGTCCAATGACCCGTTGGGACAGAACAATCCCGAGGTCACTTTCAAGATCAATCATCTGGGCTCGGTCCGGCTGGCGGAGCTGGCTCGCAAGGCGGGGATCCGGCGGTTCGTCTACACCTCTTCGTGCAGCGTGTATGGTGCTGGCACGGGTGACTTTCTCGATGAAACCGCTACCACCAACCCGCAGACGGCCTATGCCAAGTGCAAGGTGCTGGTCGAGCGCGATGTAGCCCCGATGGCGAGCGCCCAGTTCAGTCCCGTGTTCTTGCGCAACGCCACGGCTTTCGGGCCCTCACCGCGAATGCGTTTCGACATCGTGATCAACGACCTGTGTGCCCTGGCCTGGACGACCAAGCGCATCGGCATGGTCAGTGACGGCAGTCCCTGGCGCCCCGTGGTGCACGTCGATGACATCTGCAATGCCATCGTGTGTTGCCTGCACGCGCCGGAAGAGGCGATTCGCGGAAAGATCTTCAACGTGGGTCAGAATTCCGACAACTACCGTATCCGCGAGCTCGCGCAGATCGTCGCGGAAGAGTTCCCGGGATGTGAAGTGAGCGTCGGACCCCCAAGCGGCGACACACGCAGCTATCGCGTCAATTTCGACAAGATCCATCGCGAGCTGCCCGGCTTCAAATGCAACTTCTCCGCGCGCGATGGCGCTCGGCAGCTGCATCAGATGTTCAAGCGAATCCAGATGACGCCGGAGACTTACCAGTTCCGGGCCTTCACACGGCTGAAGGAACTGCAGTATCTGCAGGCGACGAGCCAGATCGACGGCGAGTTCTTCTGGACCTGAAGCGCCAGGCAGGTACGGTATGAAGGTGGTTCTATTCTGCGGAGGCCTCGGCACACGGTTGCGGGAGCACTCCGACACGATTCCCAAGTCGCTGGTCAACGTCGGGTATCGGCCCATCATGTGGCACTTGATGCGCTACTACGCGCATTTCGGCCACACCGAATTCATCCTGTGCCTCGGGTACCGCGGAGATATGATCCGCGAGTACTTCCTGAAGTACAGCGAGGCGATGACCAATGATTTCGTGCTCTCCGACGGCGGGCGCACGATCGAGCTGCTCGGCCGCGACATCGATTCCTGGCGCATCACGTTCATCGACACCGGCCTGCACAGCAACATCGGACAGAGACTGATGCGCGTGCGCGAGCAGGTGGGCAACGATGAGCTGTTCCTGGCCAACTATTCGGACGGGCTCTCCGATCTGCCCTTGGACACGGTGATCGAGGACTTCCGCTCGCGCAAGCTCGTCGCCACCTTCGCATCGGTGCGGCCGGCGCAGTCGTTCCATGTCGTGCAATCCACCCCGGATGGCCTGGTGTCGCGTATGGGGCCGATGCAGTCCGCGGAAACACGCATCAACGGGGGCTTCTTCGTCCTGCGCCGCGAGGTGTTCGACTACATGCAGCCGGGCGAAGAACTGGTCGACAAGCCCTTCGGCCGTCTCATCGAGAAGCAACTGCTGGGGACCTATCGCCACGACGGATTCTGGCAGGCGATGGATACGTTCAAGGACAAGATCGCCTTCGATCGCATGGAGGCACAGGGCAACTGTCCGTGGATGCTCTGGAATCGGCCGTGACGGGGGGGCTGCGCGGTGAGCGAGAGCCGGGAGTGGTGCGGTGCGGGAGCTGACCTTCTCGGGAACGGGGGGCAGAGGCGGCAAGGCACTGCGGATCCTGTGCATCGGCGCGCATTGCGACGATATCGACATCGGTTGCGGCGGGGCTCTACTGGCGTTGCTGCAGAGGTATCGCGGCAGCCAGGTGACCTGGGTGGCCTTCAGCGGCTCCGAGCCGCGCCGCCGCGAGCTCGAAGCGAGTGCTTCCCGGTTTCTGCGGGCGGCCTCTGCCAGGCGCGTCATCGGCCACGCCTTCAGGGACGGGTACTTCCCAGCGCAGTTCGCGCAGATCAAGAGCGCCTTCGAGCAGCTGAAGCGCTTGCCGGTTCCGGATCTGATCTTTACCCACCACACGCAGGACCTGCACCAGGATCACCGCCTGCTGGCGCAGTTGACCTGGAACACGTTCCGCGATCATCTGATCTTCGAGTACGAGATTCCCAAGTACGATGGCGGACTGCGCACGCCCTCGGCGTACGTTGCCTTGACTCGCGCCCAGGTGGAACGCAAGGTCCGCATTCTGCTCGAGTGCTACCGTACGCAAGCGGTCAAGCCGTGGTTCACCGCGGACACTTTCCGCGGTCTGATGCGGCTGCGCGGCATAGAGTGCGCCGCTGCGTCGGGGTGGGCCGAGGGGTTTCATGTCATGAAGGCGCGGGTCCTGTGAACGCCGCGCCGCCGTTTCGAAGGAAATCAGCAGCATGATCTTTACGCCCACCCGCCTGGAAGGTGCCTACATTCTCGATCTCGAGCGCCGGGAAGACGACCGCGGTTACTTTGCGCGCGCGTTCTGCCAGCGTGAGTTCGCAGCCCACGGGCTCAAGCCCGTCATTGCGCAGGCCAATGTGGCCTTCAACAAGAAGAGAGGCACGCTGCGCGGCATGCATTTTCAGTTTCCGCCCGCTCCGGAGACGAAGTTGGTGCGCGCCACGCGCGGAGCGATATTGGACATCATCGTGGACCTGCGTCCCGAAAGTGCAACGTATCTGCAGCACGTCAAGGTGGAGCTGAGCGCGGAGAACGGTCGCGCACTGTACGTGCCCGAGAGGTTTGCGCATGGCTACCAGGTGCTGGAAGACAACACCGAGACCAGCTACCAGGTTGGGGAGTTCTATACACCCACGGCCGAGAGTGGCCTGATGTACAACGATCCTCGATTGGCGCTGGAGTGGCCACTGCAGGTTGCGGTGATGTCGCCGAAAGATGCGGTGTGGAAGCCGTTGTCGCAGATCGAGGGAGAGTTGCGCGCCCGGATGTCCGTGAAATGATTGGGGCTCGATCCGCAGGGCAGGTTACGCTGCAAGAGAGGATTCCATGATCATCGTCGATCAAGCACTGAAAGCGCGTGCCGCGCAAGGCAAGCCCATCCGCATCGGCATGCTGGGCGCCGGGTTCATGGGGCAGGGCCTCACCAACCAGGTGCAAAACAGCGTGCCCGGCATGCGCATGGCGGCGATCTTCAACCGTCGGCCCGAGCGGGCCGTGGGCGTCTATGAGTACGCCGGAGCGCAGGACATCGCGCACTGCAGCACGCAGGCGTCGCTGGATCAGGCGATCCGTGCGGGGCGGGCCGCAGTGGCCGAAGACCCCCTGACTCTGTGCCGCTCCAGCGAGATCGATGTCATCGTCGATGTCACGGGCTCGGTTGAGTTCGGCGCACACATGATCCTCGAGGCGTTCCGTTACGGTAAGCCCGTGGTGCTGATGAACGCGGAGGTCGATGCGACGATCGGGCCGATCCTGCGCGTGTATGCGCGCCAACATGACGCCATTCTTTCCGCGTGCGACGGTGATGAGCCGGGCGTGCAGATGAATCTGCATCGCTGGGTGACCGGCATGGGGTTGATTCCGCGGGTCATGGGCAACATCAAGGGCCTGCAGGACCCATACAGGAACCCGACGACGCAACAGGGATGGGCGGAGCGCTGGGGCCAGAATGCTTCGATGGTGACCTCGTTCGCCGATGGCTCGAAGATCAGCTTCGAGCAGGCGATCGTGGCCAATGCCACCGGCTTCAAGGTGCGCACGCGCGGCATGTCGCGCGGCTTGAAGTACGACGGCAACATCATGGATATCCACAAGCTGTACGACCTCGAGGAGATCCGGGCACTGGGCGGAATCATCGACTACACCGTGGGGCCGGCCGGCGTGAAGGTGTTCTGCCTGGCAGAGCATGTCGACCCCAAACAACGGCACTATCTGAATCTCTACAAGATGGGCGAGGGGCCGCTGTATCCGTTCTGGATTCCCTATCATCTGGTGCACTTCGAGACTCCGTTCTCGATCGCGCGTGTGGTGTTGTTCAAGGATGAGCTCGCTCCCCCGTTGGGCGGTCCGGTCGTAGAAGTCTGTGCCGTGGCCAAGCGCGACCTGAAGGCCGGAGAGACTCTCGACGAGTACGGCGAGTACATGACCTACGGAGAGGCGGCCAACGTCGATGAGATGAGCAGTCGCCGTTATTTGCCCGAAGGCTTGGTCAAAGGATGCCGGCTCAAACGCGCCGTTCCCAAGGACCAGGCGCTCGTGTATGCAGACGTCGAGTTGCCCGCGGGCCGTCTTGCGGATCGCTTGAGAGCCGAGCAATACAAGCACTTCCGCCGGGAAACCTGGCTGGAGGAACTGCTCGAGGTCCCGCAGGCGACCTATCGTCCGGCAAGCGTAGCGGCATAGCGGCATAAGCGCAGCGGACTGCCGTGCTTCGGGGGGTACTGTCGCTGATCGCGCTTTCCAGCTCGCTGCTGGTGGCGTGCTCGGCGTCGGACCACGCACAGCCAGCGGCCGGCGCGGACCGGCCGCTCTTCTATCGCAATCCCATGGACCCCTCCATCACTTCGCCCACCCCAGCGAAGGACAGCATGGGGATGGATTACGTTCCCGTGTACGCGTCGACTTCCGCCTCCGGTCGTGGGGACGTGCAGTTGAGCCCTGGACAGTTGCAACGGTTGGGGGTGCGAACCTCGGCGGCTCAGTACGGCCGGCTGCCGAGTCAAATCATCGCTCCCGGCATCATCCGCTTCGACCAGCGTTCCAGCCGCGTGATCTCCGCCCCCCTGGGTGGCTGGGTTCAACAGCTGTCGGTGAAGTCCGCCGGTGATGCCGTGCGCTCGGGCCAGGTGCTGTTCGAACTGTATTCTCCGCTCCTGACGACTGCCGATGAGCAGTATCTGCGTGCCCTGCGGCCTGATGGTCATGCACTGGACAACCCGTATGCCCTGGGGCTGCGATCGCTGGGTCTCAACGACGAGCAGATTGGGGCCATTGCGGAGAAACGCCGCGCCGCCGGCCATATCCCGTTCACGGCCCGCTCGCCGGGTGTCGTCGAGGAGATCGGGGTCGCCGAGGGTGCCTACGTGGCACAAGGGACGCCGGTGATCCGGCTGGTCGGCACTGATCCGGTGTGGGGCGTGGTCGAATTGGCCGAGGGCGCGGGACCTGCGCCACGCGCAGGCGCTGCGGCTTCTGTGAGCTCTTCGGCCTATCCCGATCGCAACTTCGATGCTCATGTCGATTACGTGTATCCATCGGTGGACCCGGCAACGCGTACACTGCGCGTTCGGCTCGTCTTGCAGAATCCCGACGGGCTGTTGAAGGACGGCATGTACGTCTCGGCGCGGATCGATGCGGGGGATTCGGATCCGGTCGTATACGTTCCGCGCGAGGCAGTGATCCGCGGAGGCCGCACTGATCAGGTCATCCTATCCCTGGGCGATGGCCGCTTCTCGCCGCGCGAGGTGAAGGTGGGGCGGGAGAGCGGCGAGAGTCTGGCGATTCTGAGCGGGCTGGAGACAGGACAGCAGGTCGTGACGGGCGGCACGTTCCTGATCGACTCCGAGGCCAACCTGCATGCCGCGTTGACCAGATTGTCCACCCCATGAGCGGCTGAGCGGCCGTGTCCGCAATGCCTGTGGATGGATGGGTGGCGCGCGTCATCCGCGCCTCCCTGCAAGCCAGGTCGCTGGTGTTGCTGCTCGTGGCTCTGTTGGTTGTCGTGGGTGCGTGGACTCTCACCGACACCCCCATCGATGCGCTGCCCGATATCAGCGACCGACAGGTCATCGTGCAAGTGGTCTATGAGGGACAGGCACCGCGGATCGTCGAAGATCAGGTGACCTATCCGCTCTCCCGGGAGCTGCGCGCCGTACCGGGTGCCACGGCCGTTCGCGGTTACTCCTTCTTCGGCGAGTCGTTCATCGACGTGCTGTTCGCCGATGGTACCGATCTCTATACGGCACGCACGCTTGTGCTGGAGACACTGGATCCGCTGCTGACGCGCTTGCCTCCCGGCGCGCATGCGAGCATGGGACCGCCGGCTACGGGAGTAGGTTGGATATACGAGTACGCCCTGGTCGACCGCACCGGGCGCCACGACCTGGCGCAGCTGCGTTCTCTGCAGGATTGGTTTCTGCGCCCTGAGCTGCAATCCATCCCGGGCGTCGCGGAGGTGGCCACGGTCGGCGGCATGGTCAAGGAATACCAGGTGGTGCTCGATCCGATGCGCATGCAGGCGCTCGGGGTGAGCGTCGCCCAGGTCCGCGAGGCAATCGAAAACGGCAGCGGCGAGAGCGGCGGCGCGGCGATCGAGCTGGCGGAAACGGAGTACATGATCCGCACGCGCGGCTATGTGAGCCGCATCGAGGACTTGCGCCAGATCCCGGTCGTGAGCCCGCGCGACAGTGTGCCGATAACACTGGGCGATGTAGCACGTGTGCAGGTGGGGCCGCAGATGCGACGGGGTATCGCCGATCTGGACGGCGACGGCGAGGTCGTCGGCGGCGTCGTCGTGATGCGCGACGGCGCCAACGCGCGGGATACGCTCGGGAGGGTGAAGCAACGGCTCCGGGAGCTGAGCGCCTCTCTTCCCCAGGGTGTGCAGATCGTACCGACCTACGATCGCTCCGGCCTGATACACCGAGCGATCCGCAACCTCGCCGGCAAGTTGCTCGAAGAATCGATCGTCGTCGTGTTGGTGTGTGCCCTGTTTCTGATGCACGCCCGATCAGGGCTGGTTGTGCTGGGGGTGACGCTTCTGGGCACTCTCATGGCGCTCACGTTGATGCGTGTGCAGGGTATCACTGCGAACATCATGTCGCTGGGGGGCATCGCGATCGCCATCGGCGTGATGGTGGACGCCGCCATCGTGATGCTGGAGAACGTCCACAAGAAGCTTGAGCCCGGGCCCGTGCAGGGTCGTGAGCGTATCGATCTGATTGCGCGCGCCTGTGCCGAGCTGGCCCCGCCGGTGTGCGCGGCGTTGCTGATCATCGCGCTGTCGTTCCTGCCCATTCTCTCGTTGCAGGGGCAGGATGGCCGCCTGTTCGCCCCGCTGGCCTATACGAAGACCTACTGCATGCTGGCCGCGACGCTGCTCACCGTTACCCTGGTACCGGTGCTGATCGCGTTCCTCGTCGACAGGCCGGCGCGGGTGGAGCGCGATCAACCGGTCAATCGCGCCTGTCAGGCCGGCTATCGACCCATGCTGCGCTGGAGCCTGCAGCGACCCTGGGTCATGCCCGGGCTGGCGCTCCTGTTGATGCTCGCCACGCTCTGGCCTGCGACTCGCCTCGGCGCTGAATTCCTGCCTGCCATGGATGAGGGAGATCTCATCTACATGCCCAGCACTCAGCCGGGCATCGCGCCGGATGTGGCCCGCCAGGTACTGCAGCGGCTGGACCGCTCGTTGCGAGCGGTGCCGGAAGTGCAGTCGGTGTTCGGTAAAGCCGGCAGGGCGGA
>Ga0134125_10008827_pt1 | contig 11373 bp, 12 predicted proteins | sample KB31751_FD_96464 | JGI IMG/M metagenome (GOLD analysis project Ga0134125, IMG submission 96464) | Terrestrial soil microbial communities with excess Nitrogen fertilizer from Kellogg Biological Station, Michigan, USA - KB3-175-1 | ecosystem: Environmental > Terrestrial > Soil > Unclassified ...
CGGCCCCAACTACAAGCGCCCGCCGTTCGTCACGGCAGCGGCATACAAAGAGCAGGACGGCTGGAAACCGAGCGAGCCTGCCGACACCCTCGCCCGCGGCCCCTGGTGGCTCATCTACCACGACGACGTGCTCGATGATCTCGAGTCGCGCGTGGCAATCTCCAACGAGAACATCAAGGCCGCCGCCGCCGCGGTGTTGGAAGCGCGAGCGCTGGTACATCAAGCTCAGGCGAGCTTCTGGCCGAGTCTGTCGGTCAGCACGTCCGCAGAGCGCACCTCGGGCGGAGGCGGCGGCGGATTAGTGATTCCGGGCGGCTCGGGCGGCGCGGCTTTCGCCGCAGGCTCCTCGGCTCGCACGATCTATAGTGCCGGCGCATCCCTCGATTGGGGACTCGACATCTGGGGTGAAGTGCGGCGCAATGTCGAGAGTGCGCGCGCGTCGGCCCAGTCGAGTGCCGCGGCGCTCGCGGCCGCACAGCTCTCTGCGCAGGCCGAGCTCGCAATCGATTATTTCCAGCTGCGGGCACAAGACCAGCTGCAGATCCTGCTCACCGACATCGTGGCCGCCGACCAGCAGGCCTTCAAGATCGCGCAGGCGCGCTATCGCGTGGGCGTTGCGTACAGGGCGGATATCGTCACGGCGCAAACGGAGCTGCTCTCCGCGCAGGCTCAGCAGGTCAACTCCGGCATTCAGCGCGCAACGCTCGAGCACGCGATTGCTGTGCTCGTCGGATCCCAGCCCGCCGTCTTCTCGATCAAGCCCGGATCGCTCGAAACCAATGTGCCCACGGTTCCGCCCGGGGTTCCCTCGATGCTGCTCGAGCGCCGCCCGGACATCGCGCAGGCCGAGCGCAACATGGCGGCCGCCAACGCCAAGATCGGCGTCGCGATCGCCGCGTTCTTTCCGAGTCTCACGCTGTCGGGCTCCGATCAGTATCAGGGAACCGTGTTCGACAAGCTGATTCGCGCCTCCAATCGCGTATGGTCCTTCGGACCCTCTCTCGCCGAGACGCTCTTCAACGGAGGGGCTCGCTGGGCGCAGGTCGCCGCATCGCGCGCGACGTACCAGGCGAGCGTGCATGATTATCGCCAGACGGTGCTCGCCGGTCTGCAGCAGGTGGAGGACGAGCTCGTCACTCTGCGCGTGCTCGAGAAGCAGGCGGTGATCGAGGATCAGCTCGTCAAGGCTTCACGCGAAGCCGAGACTCTGACGCTCAATCAGTACAAGGCAGGCACGGTTCCCTACAGCAGCGTCATCTCGGCGCAGACGACCCGCCTCACGAGCGAGGAGACTGCACTCACCGTGCAGCTCGATCGGCTCACGGCGAGCGTGACGCTCATCGACGCGCTCGGGGGAGGATGGAACGCCTCGCAGCTCGGACACTGAGCCGAGGACGCTCAGGCAGTCGCAAAGAGCTGCCGGGCGATGTCGCGGAAGGATTTGAACTCGAGCGCGTTCCCTGAAGGGTCGAACAGGAACATCGTCGCCTGCTCGCCGGGCTCGCCCGCAAAGCGCACGTGCGGCTCGATGAGAAATTGCACACCGTGCCGCCGCAGCCGCTCCGCGAGCGCCTCCCACTCCCGCATCTCGAGCACCACACCACAGTGCGGAACGGGCACACTATCGCCGTCGACCGGATTGAGATGCGCGGCCAAGCGCCCGTCCCGGCCGAGTGCCGGGTTCAAATGGCAGACCAGCTGGTGGCCGTAGAGGTCGAAGTCCACCCAGTGCTCTGCGCTTCGACCTTCGCCGCATCCGATGATGCCTTTGTAGAATGCGCGCGCCTCGGCGATGTCGCGCACCTGCAGGGCGAGATGGAACGGAGTGAGTGCCATGAAGCCGAAGTATACCTTCCGAGGCGCGGTCGTCCGTGCGAACCCGGATCGCATAAAAGGCCTGCCGATACATGGTCAAAGCACGTCCGGTCCGCCGAAAGTCCGCGTCTCCCTAGAGGTTGCCGGCCGCGCGGGCAAGGGCGTCTCGGTAATCTCGGGTCTTCCTATGCCGGCCCCGGAGCTCGAGTCGCTCGCAGCGCGCCTGAAAAAGCTCTGCGGTGCAGGCGGTGGAGTGAAGGACGGAAGAATCGAGATCCAGGGCGAGCATCGCGATAAGCTCCTCGCGGAGCTCGTGAAGCTCGGCTTCGATGCCAAGCGCGCGGGCGGTTGAGGGCGCACGGCGCGCCGGCGGTCGGTTGCATGGCCGAACGGGTTTCTGTAAGAATCTCGTAAGGAAAGTATTCATTCATTACGACGCGGGGGGCTCATGAGCCACATTCGGCCCCAGAGAGCGCGGTATACCCTAACCGCCTGATGAGCTCGGACGTACCTGACGTACGCAACGCTCTGCCCGACGATGTGCGGGCGCTGCTCCGCGAGCGCATTGAATCCTACGAAGAGCTCGAGGCACTTCTTGCACTCGAGCGCTTGCGCGGCAACGGCAAGACGGTAGATGAGCTCGGCGCGAGCGTTCACGTCGGCGCACCGCTCATCGAGCGCGCCCTGCGCTCGCTCGAGGCACGATCCCTCATCGAGTGTCGGGCTTCCGCTGCCGGGGACCGTGCGCGGCAGCCCGAGCCCCGTTATTTTTACGCACCTGCGAGCCCGGAGCTGGACGGCGCGGTGCAAGCGCTCGCGAAAGCCTACGCAGAGCAGCCGATTCCGATCATCAAGGTAATGAGCGAGAACGCGATCCAACGCATGCGCACGGGCGCGGCGCGAGCATTCGCGGACGCGTTCATATTGCGGAAGGACAAGAACGATGGCTGAGGCCGTGTACGCGCTCTGCGGCGTGACGAGCATCTTATGCGCGATTCTGCTGCTGCGCGGCTGGCGGGAGACCCGGGCACGCCTGCTCTTCTGGGCGAGTCTGTGCTTCATCGGCCTCGCGCTCGACAACATCATCGTGTTCATCGATTTCGTGCTCACTCCCGCGAGCGTCGACCTGTTCTGGTACCGCACGCCGGTCGCGCTCGCCGGAATGCTCGTGCTCGTCTACGGCCTCATCCGGGAAACGAGATAGGGAGTCGCAATGCGAACGTTTCTCTGGGGAGTCCTCGCGATGGCTTGCGTGGTCGTCGCGATCTTCTTCTTCCATTACTGGAGGGTGAGCCGCGACCGCCTGTTCGCCTACTTCACGGTCGCCTTCGCCGCGATGGCGCTCGACTGGCTCGGACACGCACTCGTGATCGCGGCGGACCCTTTCCGCGCCGAAGTCTACTCAGTGCGCTTGTTTGCTTTCGTCGTAATCCTCGTCGCGATCATCGATAAGAACCATCAATCGCGCCGTCGCTGACGGCCGCGGATCCGCTCGCGCTTCGTCTCACCGCGTAATACCGGAACGCGGCAGGGAACTCCCCTGCACGCGCGGGGTTAAGCGCAACGACCCCATCATTGCGCGAGAGCCCGCGTGACCCCTCCTTTCGAGCTCGCAATGCTCGCCGTGTACTTCGGCGCGGTCCTCACGCTCGTCGCCGTGATGATCGGGCTGTCTTACCTGCTCGGTCCGCGGCGCCTGACGCGCGCAACCGTACAACCGTTCGAATCCGGCATGCTGCCGGTCGGCGACGCGCGGCTGAGGTTTCCCGCGCAGTTCTATCTGATCGCCATGATATTCGTCGTGTTCGATCTCGAGGCGGTCTTCATCTACGCCTGGGCCGTCGCCGCTCGCGAGGTTGGCTGGGCAGGCTACGTCGAGGTCATGGTGTTCATCGCGATACTCGCCGCAGCGCTCGCCTATCTCTGGCGCGGCGGCGCACTCGACTGGACGCCGGTGCGCAGCCGCCGGCTAAGAGGGTGACGGCGTGCGCTGGTCGCTCGTCAGCGCGCAAGGGGCCGGAGGCGCTCAACCGAAGCCATCGTCGGGCGGTACCTTCACCGATGCCGTGCGGCGCAACCTCATCCTCTGCAAGCTCGAGGATCTCGTCGCGTGGGGCCGCAAGTACTCGCTCTGGCCCTTCAACTTCGGCCTCTCCTGCTGCTATGTGGAGATGGCGACCGCGTTCACGAGCAAATACGACATCGCGCGCTTCGGCGCCGAGGTGCTGCGAGCGACGCCGCGCGAGTCCGATCTGATCGTGATCTCGGGGACCGTATTCATCAAGATGGCTCCCGTCATCAAATGGCTCTACGACCAGATGCTCGAGCCGCGCTGGGTCATCTCCATGGGATCCTGCGCGAACTCGGGCGGCATGTACGACATCTACAGCGTCGTACAGGGCGTCGATAGCTTCTTGCCCGTCGATGTGTATGTGCCCGGCTGCCCGCCGCGTCCCGATGCGCTCCTGGAAGGGCTCGTGTTGCTGCAACAATCCATCGGCGCCGACCGGCGGCCGCTCTCCTGGGTGGTCGGCCCGCAAGGCATCGAGCGGGCCCCGCGCCCGAGCCTGCGCGATCTGAAACGGGCGGAGCGCGGGAAGCAAACGGAGTTGCGGCCTCCGGATAGCGTCTGACGGAGTCACCGTGGCGACTCGCGTCGATACGCACCCCTCGTGCACCGCGCCCGCGCCGATCGTGGCCGAGCTCGCGGAGCGCTTCGGCTCGGACGCCTTCACCTTGCAGTCCGCGCGCGATGGCGTGCCGACGCTCTGGACGGACCCCGAGCATTTGAAGCCGATGCTCAGGCATGCCAAGGAGGAGGCGCAGCCCTCCTACCGGATGCTCTACGACCTCACGGCAATCGACGAGCGGCTGCGCACGCATCGCGAGGGTCAGCCGCCGAGCGATCTCACGCTTGTCTACACGCTCATGTCGTTCGACGGCGGAAGCGATATCCGCTTCAAGCTGCCGCTCCCCGCAGACCGCGCGAACGTCGCGACGATCTGCGATCTCTGGCCGAACGCGAACTGGTACGAGCGGGAGGCCTGGGACATGTTCGGCATCCGCTTCGCCGGTCATCCGCATTTGAGACGAATTCTGCTGCCGCCGAACTGGAGCGGCCACCCGCTGCGCAAAGACTCCCCCGCGCGGCGCACCGAGGTCGGACTCTACTCGCTCGATGAGGCCGGCGACCTCGCAGGCGAGGACGCGATGCGCTTCCGTCCGGAGGACTACGGCCTCGCACGTCACGGCGACTCGTCCGATTTCATGTTCCTCAACCTCGGCCCGAATCATCCGAGCGTGCACGGCGTATTCCGCATCGTCCTGCAGCTCGAGGGAGAGGAGATCGTCGCTGCGGTGCCGGACATCGGTTTCCATCATCGTGGGGCCGAGAAGATGGGCGAGCGCCAGTCCTGGCACACCTACATCCCGTACACCGACCGCGTCGACTATCTCGGTGGCGTGATGAACAATTTTCCGTACGTCCTGGCGGTCGAGCGACTCGCCGGCATCGAGGTGCCTCCGCGAGCGCGGGTGATCCGCATCCTGCTCGCGGAGCTCTTCCGTATCGCGAGCCACCTCGTCTTCTACGGCACGATGGCTCAGGACCTGGGGCAGCTCTCCCCGGTCTTCTACATGTTTACCGACCGCGAGCGCGTCTTCGAGATCATGGAGGCGATCTGCGGCTTTCGCATGCATCCGGCGTTCTTCCGGATCGGCGGTGTCGCGCTGGACTTGCCGCAGGGCTGGGACCGGATGGTCCGCGATTTCCTCGCCTATTTGCCCAAGCGGCTCGACGAGTACGAAGCGCTCGTCATGAAGAACCGCATTTTCAAAGAGCGCACGCAGGGCGTCGGCGCATTTTCAACAGCCGATGCGCTCGAGTGGGGCATCACCGGACCGCAGCTGCGGGCGACGGGCTTCGCTTGGGATTACCGCAAGGCGCGTCCCTACGGCGGCTACGACGAGCTGGAGTTCGACGTGCCGACGGGGCGGCACGGGGACTGCTACGACCGGGTCGCCGTGCGCGTGGAGGAGATGCGGCAAAGCTTGCGGATCATCGGCCAGTGTGTCGAGAACATGCCCGGCGGCTCTTACAAGTCGCTCAACCCGCTCGCCACCCCGCCGCTCAAGGAGCGGACGATGCACGACATCGAAACGCTCATCACCCATTTCCTCTCCGTGAGCTGGGGACCCGTCGTACCGCCGGGCGAAGCGTGCATCAGTATCGAAGCTACGAAGGGCATCAACGGCTACTACCTCGTGAGCGATGGCGGCACAATGTCTTATCGCACGCGCATCCGCACGCCCTCCTTCCCGCATCTGCAGATGATCCCGTTCCTCGCGCGCGGTGTGCTGATCGCGGACCTCATCGCGATCATCGGCAGCATCGACTTCGTCATGGCGGATGTCGACCGGTGAGCGAGCCGCAATCGAATCCGGCGACGAGCCCCGATCGCGAGCGGCACGCGGCGACCGCCGGCCTCGAGCCCGACGAGCGCGAGGAGCTCGTGCAGCTCACGCATCGCTACCGGGACCGCCGCGCCGCCTGCATCGAGGCTCTCAAACTCGTGCAACGCCGGCATCGCTGGGTCTCCGACGAGCGGCTTGCCGAGCTCGCGGAGCTTCTCGGCATGACGCGCGAGGAGCTCGACGGGGTCGCGACGTTCTACAACCTCGTTTTCCGCCGCCCCGTAGGGCGTCACGTGATTCTCATTTGCGACAGCGTCTCCTGCTGGATCGCCGGGCACGATGCGCTGCTCGGGCATCTCGAGCGCCGGCTCGGTATTTCCCCCGGGGGCACAACGCCCGACGAGCGCTTCACGCTTCTGCCGATCGTCTGCCTCGGGCATTGCGACCATGCGCCGGCAATGATGATCGATGCCGATCTGCACGGTGACGTCGATCCTGCGCGCATCGATTCGCTGCTCGAGAGCTATCGCTGAGCCGGATGCCGGGACTCGAGATGGCGACTCCGCACCCGACCGATAGACCCCTCACCCACAACATCCGTCCGGGCGAGCCGCCGCTCGATCTCGCGGGCTACGAGCGCGCAGGCGGCTATCAGGGATTGCGCAAGGCGCTGAAGACGCTCGCGCCGACCGACGTGATGCAGGCGGTCACGGACGCGAAGCTGCGCGGCCGCGGCGGTGCGGGCTTTCCCACGGGCAACAAATGGAGCTTCGTGCCGCGCGGCAAAGATGTGCCGCACCCGCGCTATCTCATCGTCAACGCCGATGAGATGGAGCCCGGCACGTTCAAGGACCGCCTCCTGCTCGAGGGCGATCCGCATCAGATGATCGAGGGCGCGATCGTATCCGCGTACGCGATCGAGGCCGAGATCGCTTACATCTTCGTGCGCGGCGAGTACACGCTCGCGATCGAGCGCCTCGAGCGCGCCGCGGCCGAGGCCGCCGAGCGCGGCTATCTCGGACGGAACATCCTCGGAACCGCGTTCAGCCTCGAGCTGCACGTGCACTCGAGCGCGGGGCGGTACATCTGCGGGGAGGAGACTGCGCTTCTCACCTCGCTCGAGGGCCAGCGCGCCATTCCGCGCGCGAAACCACCCTACCCTCAAGCGGCCGGTGTCTGGGGCAGGCCGAGCGTCGTCAACAACGTCGAGACGCTTTGCAACGTGCCGCACATCGTGTGTCACGGCGCGGAATGGTTCCGAGGTTTGAGCCGTGGCCTCGATGCCGGAACCAAGATCTACGGCGCGAGCGGCCGCGTGAAGCGCCCCGGGGCGTGGGAGCTGCCGATGGGCACGCCGCTCGGGGAGCTGCTCGAGGAGCACGCGGGCGGGATGTGTGAAGGGTTCCGGCTCCGCGCGCTGCTGCCCGGCGGGGCTTCGACGGGATTTCTCACGCCGGAGCATCTCGATGTGGCGATGGACTTCTCTTCGGTCGAGAAGGTCGGCAGCCGCCTCGGCACGGGCGCGCTGATCGTGCTCGACGATCGCACCTGCCCGATCGGCATGCTGCGCAATCTCGAGCACTTCTTCGCGCAGGAGTCGTGCGGCTGGTGCACGCCGTGCCGGGACGGTCTGCCGTGGGTCGAGCGGCTGCTCGCCGCGATCGAGGCCGGCGAGGGAGAGCTTCGTGATCTCGAGATCCTGGAGATGCACACGCAGTTCCTCGGAATGGGCAAGACGTTCTGCGCGCATGCGCCGGGCGCGATGGCGCCCCTCGAGACGGGACTCAAATATTTCCGGGAGGATTTCGAGCGCCATATCGCGCAGAAGGGCTGCCCATGGCGACACTGATCGCTCGGCGAAAGTCGGCGGTCGCGCGGCGAGGCCGATGACGACTCTGCACATCGACGGGCGCGAGTACGAGGCGCACGAGAAGGACAACCTGCTGCACGCGTGTCTGTCGCTCGGCCTCGACGTGCCCTACTTCTGCTGGCACCCGGCCCTCGGCTCGGTCGGGGCGTGCCGGCAATGTGCCGTCAAACAGTTTCGCGACGAGAAGGACTCCCAGGGCAGGCTCGTGATGGCCTGCATGACACCCGCAGCCGACGGCGCGCGCGTCTCGATTCAGGACCCCGAGGCGAAGGCATTCCGCGCGAGCGTGATCGAGTGGCTCATGACCAACCACCCGCACGACTGTCCGGTCTGTGAGGAGGGCGGGGAGTGCCATCTGCAGGACATGACCGTGCTCACGGGGCATGCCTACCGTCGCTACCGCTTCGGGAAGCGCACGCACCGCAATCAATACCTCGGCCCGTTCGTGAAGCACGAGATGAACCGCTGCATCGCCTGCTATCGCTGTGTGCGCTTCTATCGCGACTATGCGGGCGGGCGCGACCTCGATGTCTTCGGCGCACACAACCATGTCTACTTCGGGCGCGAGTCCGACGGAGTGCTCGAGAGCGATTTCAGCGGGAATCTCGTCGAGGTGTGCCCCACCGGTGTCTTCACGGACCGCACGCTCTCCGCCCGCTACACGCGCAAGTGGGATCTGCAGAGCGCGCCCTCCGTGTGCGTTCATTGCGGACTCGGCTGCAATACTTTGGCAAACGCGCGCTACGGAGAAGTCCGCCGCATCCTCAACCGTTACCACGGCGAGCTGAACGGCTACTTTCTCTGCGATCGTGGCCGCTACGGCTACGACTTCGTGAATGGCCCGGCTCGTATTCGCACGCCCCTCGAGGCCCCGCGTGTGAACAAGGGCCCTACCGCCGCTCAGCCCCTGGCACGACAGGCCGCGCTCGCGCGCGCCGTGGCAATCCTCCGCGAGGGCGATGCGATCGGCGTCGGGTCCCCGCGCGCATCGCTCGAGTCGAATTTCGCGCTGCGTGAGCTCGTCGGTCGGGAGCGCTTTCACCTCGGCATCTCCGACCGCGACGACCGCCTGCTCGCGGCGATTCTCGAGTCGCTGCGCAACGGCCCCGCACCCGCTGCAACGTTGCGCGAGGCCGAGGAGTCCGACGCGGTGCTGATTCTCGGGGAGGATGTACCCGCGACGGCCCCGCGGCTTGCGCTTGCGCTGCGCCAGATGGTGCGCCGTGCAGGCTTCGCGCGCGCCGAGCATCTGAAGGTGCCGCTGTGGCAGGACGCTGCCGTGCGCGATGTCGGCCGCGGCATCAAGAGTCCGCTCCTCATCGCGACACCCGCTGCGACGCGGCTCGATGAGCTCGCAACACTCACCGTGCGCGCCGCACCGGATGACATCGCGCGACTCGGATTCGCGGTGGCGCACGCGCTCTGTGGCGCTGCTGCGGCCGCCGCAGACCTCGATGAAGCCGCACGCGAACGGGCGTCGCGGATCGCCGAGCAGCTCTCAGGGGCACACCGCGCGGTGATCGTCGCGGGTACGAGCCTCGGCTCCGAGGCCCTCATCCGGACTGCGGCGAGCATCGCGCGAGCACTGCGCGGCCGCGGATGCGACGCCCGTCTGCTTTTCATCGTACCGGAGTGCAACAGCATCGGTACGGCCCTGCTCGGGGGAGAGCCGCTCGCGGCTGCGCTCGATGCGCTGCGCGAGGGCAGAGCGCGGACGCTCGTCGTTCTCGAGAACGATCTCTACCGGCGCGCGGAGCGAGGGGCGGTGAACGCGGCGCTCGAGGCGGCGCGCCATGTGATTGCGATCGATCACACGCTCAACGAGACCGTGCACCACGCCGAGCTGGTGCTTCCCGCAGCGACTTTCGCGGAATCGAGCGGGACGCTCGTGAGCAGCGAGGGGCGCGCGCAGCGGTTCTTCCAAGTGCTTTCTCCTCGAGGCGAGGTGTCCGCGGGCTGGCGCTGGCTCAACGAGCTCGCGCGAGCGGCTGCAATCGAGCCGGTCCGCACGGGCACCGCGAGTGCAACCCTCAAACGCTGGCGGTCGCTCGATGAGGCGATCGCGGCGCTCGGTCGCGCCTGCCCGCAGCTCGCGGCGATAGGCGATGCCGCACCGTCGGCAGCTTTCCGCGTGAGCGGCGAGCGCGTGGCGAGCGCGCCAGCGCGTGAGAGCGGGCGCACGTCCGAGCATGCGGATCGGAGCGTGTTCGAGCCCCCACCGCCGCCGCAGCCCGATGCGCCTTACACCGGCTCGATGGAGGGCTACTACGGTGTCATGCCGGGGGCGCTCTATCCGTTCTACTGGGCGCCTTCCTGGAACTCGGTCCAGTCGCTCAACAAATTCCAGCAGGAAGTCGGCGGACCTCTGCGCGGCGGGAACCCGGGCGTGCGGTTGATCGAGCCGCCCGATGGGACGAGGAGCGCCAGCGAGGCTCGCGACGGATGCGGCGAAGACAGCCACGATCGCGACATCCCGCATCCGTTCGAGCCGCGCGAGGGGCTCTGGCTGGTCGTGCCGCAGTATCACGTTTTCGGAAGCGAGGAGCTTTCCGCACTCGCGCCGGCAATCGCCGAGCGCATCGCCGGCCCGACTCTCGCGCTGCATCCCGAGGATGCCGCCGTGCTCGGGGTGCGCTCCCAGGAACCCCTGGAGCTGGTGCTCGACGGCGCCACGCATCGCGCGCTCGCGCAGCTGCATCCCGAGCTCCCGCGAGGCGTCGCGGCTTTGAGCGCCGGCTTGCCCGGTCTGCCTGCATTCGAGCTGCCGGCGTGGCTCCCCTTGCGCCGAGTCGCGTCCGCGGAGCCGCCCCGATGAGCCCCCTCGCCGCGGGCCTCGCAAACGTGTTCGGCATTCTAGTCGCACTGCTGCTGCTCGCGGCCGAGCTCACCTGGGTCGAGCGCCGGCTGCTCGGATTCTGGCAGGACCGCTACGGCCCGAACCGCGCGGGCCCGTTCGGCATGCTTCAGATCGTCGCCGACATGATCAAGATCCTCTTCAAGCAGGACTGGGTGCCGCCTTTCTCCGACCGCTCCGCCTTCGTGATCGCGCCCATGATCGTGATGGTGACGCTCTTTCTCGCGTTCGCCGTCGTGCCCATTGCGCCGGCAATCGGCGTCGCGAGCCATCTCGATGTGGGACTGCTCTTCTTTCTCGCAATGAGCGCTCGCGGTCTACAGCGTCGTGCTCGCCGGCTGGGCTTCCAATAGCAAGTACTCGCTGCTCGGCGGCATGCGCGCCGCGGCGCAGATGCTCAGCTACGAGGTCTTCATGGGTC
>Ga0134125_10008829_pt1 | contig 11372 bp, 13 predicted proteins | sample KB31751_FD_96464 | JGI IMG/M metagenome (GOLD analysis project Ga0134125, IMG submission 96464) | Terrestrial soil microbial communities with excess Nitrogen fertilizer from Kellogg Biological Station, Michigan, USA - KB3-175-1 | ecosystem: Environmental > Terrestrial > Soil > Unclassified ...
AAACCGCGACTATTGCTATTCAAGTAAACGGCAAGCTTCGAGCAAACCTCGTTCTCCCTGTGGATAGCTCAAACGAAGATCTCGAAAAAACTGCTCAAAATCTCCCAGAAATCAAGAAGTGGACAGAAGGGAAGGAGGTCAAAAAGGTCATTGTTGTGCCGAACAAAGTTGTCAATATTGTCACCACTTGACACTTGTAGAGGGGGGTGATACAAATGATGGAATCATATGAGCGAAAAAATCACATTAAGCTTCAAACCAAAGCAGGCAACTAAGCGTTTGCTTTCTGTTCTCACTAAGCGCGGTCAGGACGTCATCGAAAATCGCTACGGTCTCGGTGTGAAGGGCACTCGCATGACGCTCGATGCTATCGGCAAGAAATACGACATCACCCGCGAACGCATTCGCCAGATTGAAAATCACTCGCTCGCTCTCATCCGCAAATCGAAAGAATATAAAGATCTTCAACCGATTTTTATCGAGCTCAAAGAAGTGATTCTTTCTCTCGGCGGCATTGTGTCCGAAAAAGATTTGCTCAAGCATTTAGCAAAAGACGTCGCTTCGCAAAACCAAATTAATTTCCTGCTCGTTATCGGCGAGCAATTTACTCGCGACAAGGAAGACGAGGAATTTACTCATCGCTGGAACGTCGACGGCGAGCTTGCTAAAAAGATTCAGGGCGCGCTCCGCAAACTCTACGCCAAGCTTTCAGACGATGAGCTTGTCATGGAAGGTGATTTGATTAACAACTTCCTCGAAGAATGCAAAGATTTAAACGAAAAATACAAGAACGAAGAAGTCATCAAGCGCTGGCTCTCAATTTCAAACAAAATCGGCAAGAATCCGCTCGGCGAATGGGGCAAGACCTCGTCTGCAAACGTCAACGCTAAAGGCATGCGCGACTACGCCTTCTTGGTCATCCGCAAACACGGTTCACCGATTCACTTCAAAGAAGTGGCTAAGGCCATCTCTCAATATTTCGACAAGAAAGCTCACGTTGCTACCACGCACAACGAACTCATCAAAGATCCTCGCTTTGTCCTCGTCGGTCGCGGTCTCTACGCGCTTGCTGAATGGGGATATATGTCCGGAGTCGTCAAAGACGTCATCAAAAAGATTTTAGAGAAAGACGGTCCGCTCACGCGAGAAGAAGTCATCAAGAAAGTGCTCAAAGAACGCTACGTCAAAGAAAACACCATCATGGTCAATCTCCAGAATCCGAAATATTTCAAGAAGAACAAGGAAGGTCGCTACACAAACGTCTAGCCTCTAGTGTACAATTAAGCAATGATTCAAGCGTTTCTATCGCTCTTTCAAACCGAGCTCGCGAAAGAAATATTTTCGAGTATCGTCGCGACCGCGCCGTTTTGGATTCCGCTTCTCTTCGTTTTTATTTGTTTTGATCTCTGGCTCAGATACAAACAGCGCGAATGGATTAAAGCACAGGGTTCGGTGCTCCTTGAAATTCGCTTGCCGAGCGAGATATTCAAATCTCCGCAGGCAATGGAATTCTTTTTTAATAGTCTTTACAGCACAGGGGTCGGTAGCTTGCTTGATGTGTATCTCAAGGGCCGCGTACGACAATGGTTCTCGCTTGAGATTGTTTCTATTGGCGGACAAGTCCATTTTTATATTTGGGCATTCAAAAACATGAAGGAGCGTATCTCTGCACAGCTCTACGCGCAGTTCCCGAATATCGAAGTTCACGAGGTTGAAGACTATGCGCTCTCGATGCAGCACAATCTCGACGTGTATTCTTTCGGCTGGATCGGGCAAATGATTTTGACCAAGGCCGATGCGTATCCGATTAAAACCTATGTCGAATACGGCCTCGACGCCGATGCGAAAGAAGAATACAAACAGGATCCGCTTGTGTCGATGCTCGAGTTCATGGGCTCACTCAAAAAAGGCGAACAAGCCTGGGTTCAAATCCTCATTCAGCCTCACGGCAAAGAAGGTCTCAAGTACGGACGTATTTTTACAAAACCCGATTGGAAACCTGGAGCAGAAAAAGAAATCAAAGATTTTATCAAGAAGAATGTTCCGGCTGTCGAAGGCAAAGAAAAACAACCAACACACAAAGATCTCACCAAGGATCAGCAGGATGTCATTGCTTCTATCCAGCGCACGGTCGCGAAGAATCCTTTTGACACCATGATTCGCACTGCCTACATTGCCGAAAAGGACGCATTCACCCCCGTCAACATCGGCGGACTGCTCGGCTGCTTCGGACAGTTTTCTTCACAAGCACTCAACGGCTTCAAGCCAGGATTTTTTGCAAGTCACCGTGATTATATCTGGCAAGATCCAACGGGCAGCAAGAGAAGGGAGGATGAACGCAATCTTCTTGAAGCCTACAAGCGCCGAGCTTTCTTCAATACGCCGTTTAGAAATTTTCACGGCAAGCCGTATATTTTGACGACCGAAGAGCTCGCCACACTCTTTCATTTCCCGAGCGCGATAGTGGCTGCTACGCCAACGCTTGCTCGCTTGCCGTCGAAGAAAGCCGAAGCTCCAACAAACCTTCCTGTCTAACATGTCTTTCGAATCTATTCGCGAATTTTTTGAGAAATACAAAACAGATTGGAGGCTTTATGCAGCGGCTGCAGTCGTGCTCGGCGTGATTATTCTCATTATTGCCACATCGTCTCCTAAAAATTTCCCGTCAAAAACTATCATCACTATTCAAACAGGTTTGAGCCTCGAGCAAATATCGCAGACATTGGCGGAAGAACACGTCATCAATTCACCGACATGGTTTCGTATCATGGCCATCACGTTTGGAGGAGAGAGAGGTATTCAAGCGGGGGACTATTATCTTCCGGAACCGCAAAGTATTCCAATCTTGGCCTGGCGCATGGTACATGGCAGCCGTGACTTAGAACTCATCAAAATAACTATTCCCGAAGGCTATACGGTCAAACAAATTTCTGCATTGTTCGACAATCGTTTTCCGCTTTTTGATCACGCGGCATTTGAAGCCAACGCTCCGCAGGGATATTTGTTCCCCGATACGTATTTTATTCAAGTCAACGCGACTGCATCATCGACGAGTGCGTTGTTCCAGAGCAACTTTCATGACAAGGTCGACCCGCTTGCTGATGATATCAAAGCTTCCGGACACAGCATCTACAACATCATCGACGTCGCTTCGATCATTCAGGCCGAAGTGAAAACTCCCGAGGACATGGCGCTTGTCTCCGGCATTATCTGGAAACGCTTACAGCTCAACATGCCTCTGCAGGTCGATTCTGCGCCTGAGACGTACAAGCGCGAAGGCCTACCGATAAGCCCGATAGACAATCCGGGCCTCGCTGCAATCAAAGCTGCAATTTATCCAACCGCTTCGAAGTATCTTTACTATATAAGTGACAAGCAGGGCAACATTCATTATGCTGAGACCCTCGATGAACAAACAGCTAATATCAAAAAGTACCTCTAAGGGCAAACGGGTCTTCGTCGGTCTCTCCGGAGGCGTGGATTCAGCTGTTTCTGCCGCGCTGCTCAAGGAGCAGGGCTACGACGTAACAGGAGTCTTTATCAAAGTCTGGCATCCGGACTTTTTGCCGTGCACATGGAGAGAAGAGCGGCGCGATGCTATGCGCGTGGCAGCTCGGCTCAACATCCCGTTTCTCTTTTTTGATTTTGAAGAAGAATATAAGAAGGGCGTTGCTGACTATATGATTAAAGAATACGCGCTCGGCCGCACGCCGAACCCCGATGTGATGTGCAATCGCGAAATTAAATTTGGTGCCTTCCTCAAGAAAGCTCGCGAGATGGGTGCTGATTTTATTGCCACAGGGCATTATGCTCGCAATGACAGCAATGTTTTAAAAGAAGGGAAGGACACAAACAAAGACCAGAGCTACTTTCTCTGGACGCTCACGCCCGAAGATTTGTCTCATGTGCTCTTTCCGATTGGAAATCTCGAAAAACCTGAAGTCCGTGCCTTGGCAGAAAAATTTAACCTACCGGTTGCTGAGAAAAAGGATAGTCAGGGAATTTGCTTCCTCGGCAAAGTCGGCATTGAGGAATTCCTCTCTCACTTCATCACTGTTGTACCCGGAAATGTTCTCGATTTGAAAGGAAATGTCGTCGGCACGCATCACGGGGCGATTTACTACACGCTCGGCGAGCGGCACGGATTTGAAATTACCAAGAACGCACCCGATTCAAAAGCGTTCTATGTCATCGCTAAAGATATTACAAACAATACAATTACCGTTTCCGACAACCCTGCAGAAATCACTTCGCATCTGCCGACGAAGATGAAGCTCCAGAGCGTCAATTGGATTTCAAATTCCGGAAAGAGCCCTGTAACTGCTCGCATTCGCTATCATCAAGAAAAGTTTCCAGTCAAAGTCGACGTCAATCAAATTGTTTTCAGCACTCCGCAAACCGCCGCTCCGGGGCAATCAATCGTCTTCTATGCCGGCGACGTGTGTCTCGGTGGAGGAATTTTGGTATAATTCCTAGCAATGAATCCACACGCGCACATCACCGTTCTCAAGGCCGATGGAACGAAGGAAGCATTTGATATCGAGAAGCTCCGCGCCTCACTTTTGCGCTCTGGAGCGTCAGGAGAAGCAGTTGAAAGCGTCGTTGAACACATTTTGCCTGAGCTCAAGGACGGCATGACTACGCACGAAATCTACGAGCACGGCTACAAATTTCTAGCTGACTGGAAAAAGCCGATTGCCGAACGCTATTCGCTTCGCCGAGCAGTTATGAACCTCGGACCGGCAGGATTTCTTTTTGAAGACTTGGTAGCAGAAATTCTCAAAGAAAAAGGTTTCGACGTTTTGACTGATCAAACAGTCCTCGGCGTTTGCGTGCCGCACGAAGTTGACGTAGTTGCTTGGAACGATAAAAAGCTCATCATGGTCGAAGCAAAATTTCACAACGAGCTCGGCACAAAATCGGATTTGAAAGTCGCTCTGTACGTCAAAGCTCGTATCGATGATCTCAAAAGCACTACCTTCAACTACGGCGGCAAAGATAGGAAGCTCGACGAAGGCTGGCTCATCACCAACACCAAGTTTTCTTCAACTGCTCTGCAGTACGGAATTTGCAGCAATATGACTATGATAGGATGGAACTATCCCGAGAAGGGAAATTTGCAAGATATGATTGAGGCGAGCCCCCGTCTGATGGAAATTATTTTTAAAGAAGAAAAATCAAAAACAAAATGACTCACGCTTACATCGAGCTTTTAATCGCCTTGATTCTCGGAGCCATCATCGGCGTCGAACGTTCCTTTGCACACAAAACCGCCGGCATGCGCACCTATAGCTTGCTTTCCATGGGCTCATGCATGCTCGTCATTATCGGTACCATCGTCGCGCCGAGTCTCATCAACGGATACAACCCTCTCTATATTGCTGGAAGTCTCATCACCGGACTCGGCTTTCTCTGCGGCGGAGTCATTATTTTTCAAGACAAACATTTGTCTGGTTTAACTACCGCTGCAGGACTCTGGGTTTCTGCCGGAGTTGGTATCGCTGTCGGATACGGCCTCATCTCGCTTGCCGTCTTTGCCACGTTTATTACGCTCATCGTCCTCACCATCTTCTGGTATATCGAACACACTATCACCGAGAGATTCACAGGATCGCACCATGACAGACAGAACTCAAGAATTAAAGAAGATTAAAGAGGAAGTCATCGGGCTCACTCCGTCGGCTCTCGCTCAAGAACGAATCGTCAACAAAGTCTTTCCGGTTATCGGCGAAGGCGACCATCATGCCAAGCTCATGTTTATCGGTGAAGCGCCGGGCGAACACGAAGCGAAGACCGGTAGGCCGTTCGTCGGCAGAGCAGGGAAGTTTCTCAACGAACTTTTAGAATCAATCGGCGTTCCGCGAGAAAGCGTGTACATCACAAACATCGTCAAAGATCGTCCGCCGAAGAATCGTGATCCGCTGCCGGAAGAAATAGAACTCTATGCACCGTTTCTTGATAGACAAATCGCTCTCATCAAACCGAAAGTCATTGCGACCCTCGGCCGCTTCTCGATGCAGTACATTATGAATCGCTATGAGCTTTCGTTCGAGCTCGGTTCTATCAGTGCTCTGCACGGCAAAGTCTTTGAAACCGAAATCGCTGGTGAGAAAGTAAAGATTGTTCCTCTGTATCATCCGGCCGTCGCTCTCTACGATGGCTCAAAGCGCGGCGAGCTTCTCGAAGATTTTAAAGTTTTGAAAACCCTTATTTAGTGCTATATTTGTCCCAATGAATTCCGACGAAATCCGCAAGCGATTTATAGATTTTTTTGAAAAACGAGGACATGCACTGGTGCCTTCTGCGTCGCTTGTACCAGAAAATGATCCGTCAGTGCTTTTTACCACAGCCGGTATGCAACCGCTCGTTCCATTTCTCCTCGGAGAGAAACATCCTCTAGGAAAAAGGCTCGTGAGCATTCAAAAATGCGTACGCACCGGAGATCTCGAAGATATTGGCGACAATCGCCACTTTTCTTTTTTTCAAATGCTCGGGAACTGGTCGCTCGGAGATTATTTTAAAGAAGAGGCGATTAAATGGAGCTACGAATTTCTTACTTCAAAACTAGAAGGCCTCGGACTTGATGCGAATCGTCTGTATGTGACGTGTTTTGAAGGAGACGAGAATGCAGAGCGCGATGAAGAGTCCGCAAGGCTCTGGCAAGAACTCGGTATTCCAGAATCGAAAATTTATTTCCTTGGAGCAGAAGACAACTGGTGGAGCCCTGGCGACAACGGCCCGTGCGGACCGGACACAGAAATGTTTTACGATCTTACTCCGCAAGGATTAGGTGATTTGTCGAAAGAAGAATTCCTCGCCGCGGTCAAAAAAGAAGATCTTGTAGAAATCTGGAACGACGTTTTCATGCAATATGAAAAGATGGAGGGAAAGATTATCGGTAAATTGAAATCAAAAAATGTCGACACGGGCGCCGGCCTTGAGCGTATGACTGCTGTGCTACAGGGTAAAGCAACTGCGTACGAAACAGATTTGTTTGAACCGATTATTTCAAAGATTAAGCAACTCTCTCGAGTGCGAGATGAAAAGGCAGAGAGAATCGTCGCCGATCACATGCGCACTGCTGTCTTCATGATTGCTGATGGAGTCGTCCCCTCAAATACCGACAGGGGTTATGTTTTGCGAAGACTTATTCGCAGAGCAGTACGCTACGGAGAAAAATTAAAGGTACTAGGAACGCTTATAGAAGTTGCAGAAGTGGTGGTCGAAAAATACAAAGCAAATTATCCGAACCTTGAAACAGCTCCGATACACCTTATTCAAGACGAGGAATTAAAATTTCAAGATACCCTTGATGCCGGTTTGAAACAATTTGAAAAAGGTGAAGATCCGTTTATTCTTTTTACCTCATACGGTTTTCCATTTGAACTAACCAGAGAACTCGCGGAAGAGAAAGGGATAAAAGTCGACGAAAAAGATTTTCAAGAGAAATTTAAAGCTCATCAAGACCTTTCTCGCGCTGGGGCGGAGCAAAAGTTTAAAGGCGGGCTCGCAGGACACAGCGACATGGAGGTCAGATATCACACCGCCACACACTTGCTGCACCAAGCGCTCCGAGACGTGCTCGGAAACGAAGTGGGGCAGAAGGGAAGCAACATTACTCCCGAGAGACTGCGCTTTGACTTCGCATTCCCGCGTAAGGTGACGGATGAAGAAAAGAAAAAGGTTGAAGATATTGTGAACGCAAAGATACGCGCCGCGTTGCCGGTCAACAAAATTATTTTGCCGAAGGCCGAGGCAGAAAAAACCGGCGCTCTGCATTTCTTCGGCGAGAAATATCCTGACGAAGTTTCTGTATACTTTATCGGCGACTCGCTCGAGACTGCGTGGTCGAAAGAATTCTGCGGCGGGCCGCATGTTGTAAACACAAAAGAGCTCGGAGTATTTAAAATTCAAAAAGAAGAAGCAGTCTCTGCCGGAGTGAGACGCATCAAAGCTGTACTTGTGGAAAACTAGGTGTGCTACAATTCTAGTATCTATGCCGCGCAACGTTGAAGATATTATTCCTCGAGGTGAACGCCGTTCTATCCGCGATATTCCTATTCCGGCTGGACGAAAGAAAGCCGAAAGCTTGAGCAAACCTGCGCCGATGCGCGAGCCGAACGAAGAACCTGTGTTCAAGGAAACTTCTCACCAGTACGAAAACGTTTACGCCGGAGAAAAGAGAACAAGAAAGCACCGAGCATTTTTCAAATCAAAGAAGATGTGGATTGGAGGAATCCTTGCTCTTGTTGTCATCGGCTTCGCTGTGTTCTCGCTCTTCTCAAGTGCAACGCTTGCGTACACTCCGAAATCGATAGCTTTGACATTCACCAACAACTCCTACACCGCTTACAAAACTGCAGCTTCAGGCCAGCTCGCGTTTAGCGTCATTCAGCTTTCTGGAAACAAAAGCATCAACGTCCCGGCCTCGGGACAGCAGCAAGTCTCGACAAAGGCGAGCGGCACGATTATTGTTTACAACGACAACAGCACGTCCGCTCAAAAGCTCGTTGCCACCACTCGTTTCGAAACTGCAGACGGACACGTCTTTCGTATTCCGAGCGCCATCAGCGTTCCAGGTAAAACAACGGTCAACGGACAAGATGTTCCCGGCAGTATTGCCGTGACAGTCGTTGCCGATCAGCCTGGCGCCGACTACAACATCGGACTTTCAGACTTTACGCTTCCTGGATTCAAGGGAGACCCTCAATACACCACTGTCTACGCTCGCTCAAAGACGCCGATGTCTGGAGGATTTGTCGGGACGACAGCAAAAGTTAGCGATTCAGATCTCGCCACCGCGAAAACGACACTTGAATCAGAAATCAACACCGACCTCCTCGACCAAGCTCGCGCGCAAGTGCCAGCAGACTTTGTTTTGTTCCCTGGTCTTTCAGAAATTACCTACACTCTGCTTCCTCAAGGAACTTCGACCGCTACCAGTGCGATAGAAAACGAACAGGGCAACTTTACCGGCGTGATGTTTAAGAAAGCTGACCTAGCGCAATACCTCGCAACACAAAAACTCGGCGCATCTGCAGTCACCGGACCGGTTGAATTCCCTGATTTTTCAACTCTCACCGCTACGTTTGTCGGGACCAATCCAGATTTGCTTAATGCATCGAGCGTGAACTTTCAAATCAACGGCAACACTCTTGCGCAGTGGGTGACTGACGCGACCGCGCTTGCGGGCGACCTCGCCGGAACCGCGAAGAGCAACCTCGACACGATTCTCAAAAATTATCCATCGATTCAAAGTGCTTCTGCGACTATCAATCCGTTCTGGAAAAGCTCCTTCCCAACCGACCCAACAAAGATTACAATAAAGGAAAAATCATAATGGCAGACAACAAAGAACTCGAGCGCACAGGCACCGTCATGGAAGCGCTTCCAAACATCATGTTTAAGGTGAAGATTGATGGTGACGAAGAAGCTTCTCTCGCGTACTTGTCTGGCAGAATGCGTTTGCATCGCATTAGAGTCTTGGTCGGGGATAGGGTACTTCTTCAGCTCGAACCGTACGGCGGCAAGGCCAAAATCACCAAGCGTTTATAGAACAGCTGCCTAGCCGTCCTTCGGCGGGTTGACACAAAAACAAAGCTCGTTTACAATACACACTCACCTATGAAAGTTAAGGCATCAGTCAAGAAAATGTGTGCGAAGTGCCAAATTGTCCGTAGAAAGGGCTATGTATACGTGGTTTGCAAGGCGAATGCTCGACATAAACAGCGTCAAGGATAACAAATGAGAATCCTCGGTATCACCATTCCAGAAGAAAAGCGTATTGACATCGGCCTCACGGTACTTTTTGGTGTGGGACGCTCCCGAGCCGCTCAGATTCTCAAGGATGCCAAGGTTGACGGTTCAAAAAAGCCGAAGGACATCAGCATCGACGAAGAAAACAAGATTCGTTCGATTATGGAAAGTACGCCGCTTGAAGGAGACCTCAAGCGCGAAATCGCCGCAAACGTTAAGCGTCTTAAAGACATCAAGGCCTATAGAGGCATCCGACACATGCGCGGATTGCCGGTTCGCGGACAGCGCACGAAGACCAACTCTCGCACGCGCCGAGGCAACGTCCGCAAGACCATGGGTACCGGTCGTAAGGTAGCGGAGAAAACATAATTTTCGCTCAACAATTTATATAACAATGGGAAAGAAACGTATTACATCAACCGAAGAGGAAGCAGCAGCTAAGACAACCGAAGGCGCTGTTGTTGCTGCCCCAAAGACAAGCTCGAAGAAGCGCATCGAGTCGGGAATTTTGTGCATTGAGTCAACCTACAATAACACCAAGGTCGTCTTGACCGACGAAAAGGGCAACACGCTTGCATGGTCAACTTCCGGAGCGCTCGGTTTCCGCGGAGCAAAGAAGGGAACTCCGTTTGCGGCTGCAAAGATTGGCGAAACGCTCGGAGAAAAAGCTGGCACCTTCGGCATTAAGGAAGTCAAAGTCGTTGTTAAGGGTGTTGGATCAGGACGCGAATCAGCCATTCGCGGTTTTATTTCAAAAGGTATCAATTTAACCACGATTTCAGACATGACTCCGGTGCCTCACAACGGCCCGAAGCCGCCTAAGCCTCGACGCGCATAATATTATGAAAATCGGACCAAAATATAAACTCGCTCGCCGCCTCGGGAGCCCAATATTTGAAAAGACACAGACCGCTCGTTTTGCCATGTCTCTCTCACGTAAAGAACGCGCTGGTACTGTTCCTCAAAAACCAAAATCTGAATTCGGCAAGCAGCTTCTCGAAAAGCAAAAAGCTCGCTTCAGCTACGGTGTCGCCGAAAAGCAATTCGCTAAATACGTCAAAGCTTCTTCAACAGCTGTTGAACCGACCCAGAAACTTTTCCAGAAGCTTGAGTTCCGCCTCGACAACGTTCTCTATCGCGCCGGCCTCGCCAAGACCCGCCTGCAAGCCCGACAAATCGCCAGCCACGGGCACGCGACGGTCAATGGTCGTCGCGTCACCATTCCGTCAATGACGCTTGGTGAAGGCGATGTTGTTGGCGTGCGCGCAGGCAGCGCCGCAAGTGCTCTCTTTGCGGGTGCGGAAGAGCGCATGAAAACAGCGGCAGTGCCGGCCTGGCTCACAGTGACCTCAGATAAGCGCGAGGTCAAAGTGACGGGCGTGCCAGTCTACGCTCCAGCCGAACAAGTGTTCGACTTGGGCGCAGTCTTCGAGTTCTATAGCAGATAAATAATTTTCATAATTTAAAACAAAAATTTATGGCTGATCACGCAATTCTTCTTCCATCGAAACCAAAGATTATCTCCGAAGAGGGGACAGTCGGGGTGTATGAAATCGAGGGTCTTTATCCTGGATACGGACACACACTCGGCAACAGTCTCCGACGCATCATTCTTT
>Ga0134125_10008830_pt1 | contig 11372 bp, 27 predicted proteins | sample KB31751_FD_96464 | JGI IMG/M metagenome (GOLD analysis project Ga0134125, IMG submission 96464) | Terrestrial soil microbial communities with excess Nitrogen fertilizer from Kellogg Biological Station, Michigan, USA - KB3-175-1 | ecosystem: Environmental > Terrestrial > Soil > Unclassified ...
CGACTTTCTGCTCCATTCTTTGTAAGCAGAATCTACCGCCTTAGCCCAGTCTTCAACGCATTTACACACCCAGTCTCCTAAAACTCATTTATCCTGCATTTCTCAAGTACATAGTTCCGAAAACCATGCCCCACGTACGTGTAGCACATCAGCACTGCGCATTCGCTATCAAGTGAGCAGTCTAGGCCAAATGGGTCGTGCACTTATACGATTCGTGTGACCTCCGCAGACATCCCTGCCGGCGACATTCTTCCCCTGAACTAACGACTCTCCCGAACTAGGAGCTAGCCCTGCTCACTTCATAACGACTATTTACTCACCTTCGGCAGCAGATACCAGCCCAAAGTACGCCGGATTTCCTCGTTGCTCGGAGGAGTCTCCTTGCGCTTTACCTGATCTGCTAGCCGATTGCGCACTTTCTGCTTGCTGGGCTTGGTGATCATTTCAGCACTCCAATCGGCAGGCTGCGAAACAGGCCAATCGTAAACCAAGTGACGAAAATCCCCCACGCAGCAAGAAGGCCCAAAATGATCAGCAACCAGAGCGGCACGAACATTTGAACCTCCAAATGCAAGAAGCCCCACTCTTGGCGGGGCTTCGAGGTATTGCAAATTTACAGCGAAAGCGATTCCATCAACTGTGGGCTACGCCCCTACGGAGCACTACCCTGAAATGCTCGAATTATGCGAGTCTATCAACCGATCTACACGCAGTAGCGTCATTATCGTTCATGGAAATACGAATAGAAATGAAGCTTCTGCATTACCTGAGAAGTTATTTCTCCTTCTCGCAACAGTCATAGCTCCATATCCTTCGCAAGCTTCTTCATCGCCCGCCCTGCCGCCGAACGAGACATGTCCTCCATCTCTTCCAGCATGTCGAGAATGTAGTCCTTCCAATTCGACTCGCATACCAAGGGCTTCTTTGTCGATCCCTGACAGCATTTGCACGGCTCATCTGAAAGTACCGGATAACCCGGCAGCATCTCGAATCCCTTACCGGAGCAGGCCTCACAAATATCGTTCAACCAATAGCTCAAAGATATTTCCGCTACTTTCTTCGCAGAGATATGTTTGGGCCACTGGCGATTCTCCGATTTCCTTACTACCTTCTGCTTCCATGTTTCAAAAAGCGCGTTGTAGCTCGTTGCGTCTAGTCCGTACTTCACTCGGAATAGCGTTCCACCGAAATCCGAACTTAACGCTACTGCGGCCAGATTATCCGTGTCGAAGTGATACTCGTCCGACTTAAGATTACTGCTATTGATGCTTCTGCTATACCTCTCAACAATTCCCATTGCGACCCCCTTTATATAGAATATGGATCGCAGCAACTTTTTGGCCTCGTCCTCTTTGGGTGAGGCCTTTTTATTTCTAAAACTTGTTATTCCCAGTTCGATTGCAGAAGATCGAATTTCGCCAACTCCAACGCGCCAACCAACATTGTCACGCTTGGAACATTGCTAGTTCTAACCATTAGTCTTCCGTTTTTCATGGTGAACGCCACTATCATCTCCGGAGAATCGTCCCTAACCTCTTCGAGTACCTCTCCTATCGTGTCTCGGTATATCTTTACGACGTTATTCATCCAGTCACTCCTTCGCGGGCGTTGCGCCCCTCTCTATCAACTTGATTTTCGCTTCGATTTCCAGCTTGGCCATCGGTATCCGCCTTCTTCTGTATGCTAAATTTCTATGTCGTTATGTCGTACCCGCGCTGCTCAAGTTCTTCAATCAGGCTAGGGTCGAAAGCGACGGAATGCCCGCCATTGTCTTCCCGCTCCTTTCCATATACCGTTCTCTGCCTCTTGCAGCAGAGGATGTAGTGAAGAAGATTCCCATCTCGCTTGCTGGTGCCCTCGCCCCAAGCGATTACCATATCCGGGTCTTCATATGGAAGTTTCCCGTACTGCATTTTGAGTTCCCCCGGCCTCGCTCTCGGTGATCGCCAACGCCTCATCCTCTTTACCTCTACTGGACCGTTGGAGCGACATCCGGCGCACGACCCTTCATCCGATGTATCGCCGCCATAACGCGCCCCAAGTCATCTATGGTTAGCAGGATGTCGCCATCCGGGCATTCATCGGTTCTTGCCAGTAGCGTGATCTTGTAATTATCCGGTAGAAGTTTCTGGATATGATCCAAGTGAATCTCAATGTTCTGCTGCAATTCTTCCAAGGCGTTAAACATATTTCTCCCACTTTTTCATTTATTGAATATTTCTACTAACGGGAAGCGGAGTAGATGGAGGAATAGGAGCCCCGGACGCCGCCTCTAAATCCTTCTTAATTGCCTCAAGCGTCTCTCCGTACACAATCATGATGTCGTCCTTTCCGCCCAACTCGGCCAATGACAAGAGGATCGGCTGACCATCTTTCAAATTCCGGACATTCTCAGCGTCGAGGCCTAAAATAAAGACCCCATTGCTTGCTCGTGCTCGTAACATCATTGCTCCTATTTCTTGTTCCAAGGTTTAAAGGACATCATTTCTTTGGCGGTCGGGAATGAGCCGGTAAAGCAGATTGCCCTGTCATCGATCGTCAAGAATGCAGCCGGTTTCTTGACCGGGAACTTCAGAATTCCATCCGAGATGTAGCAGGAAGGCAGGCCGTGCTTGATTAGCCATTTCTTCATAGCTCTCCGTCCAAACCATGATTTCGAGCGGGAGGAATAAATCTGCACCTCCGGGCCTTTGTACTCATCACACATGCAACCGCCCAAAGCTTCCGGAACGGACAGATGCTTCATGATCCATTCGATAGTACCCGGAACAGGCTCGTCCGGAATATCAGATACACCTTTCCAACCGGACTTGTACGAATGAATGACGCCATCAAAATCAACACAGATAATTGGATTCCCCATTTTTATCCTCTCTTCTTATGAACACATCAAGCAAACTCATCATCAAACGAACACGGCACTGATCGCTGAAACCCGCACTGGCTGCATTCTTCAACATCCCTACCTGGCTCTTGCTTGCAACAATCTACGCACCGGGCATAACCGCAAGTCTCGCTTCTTACTCTTGCGTTCTTACTCGTCTTCGGACACTTCTCCGGATCGTAGGATTCATGGAGAGAGCATCCTCCTGTCACCCTTGGCTCATGGCTGAATAGCATTATTTTCCCGGCAAAGAATTGCTGATATACACGTTCACCGCAGTGACAATTAATTGCGCATCGTCATCGCTCTTGCAGTAGCCAGAAACGATGCAGCGCCCATTGCCGTCTTCAATGCGGATTTGCGTGTGTGCCGAGTGCCCCGTGTATGGCCTATTCCACCGCCATAATCGAGCCGCCGAGCATTCCCCCTTTAAACATCCGGTAGTAGGACAAGCGCATTTACCCTGAACGCAATTAGTTTCGAATTCCATCATTCGTCGCCCCAATCGTTCGCCAATCTCAACAACACATCTGCATGGCACAATTCCCCCTCCTTGCACCAACACCCCAAATTCTTCCCTTTCAACGGATCGAGGAATTCCGGATCGTTGGCTAGCACTCCCCATAGATACGCCTTGTACATATCCAGACAACGCTCAAGGCTTGGCTCTGTCGCCAGCGGTACTATCGGCATCGGCAGGCCCTTCTGCGGATAGCAAAGGCCAATCTGGGTTGCGTTGAACGGATTGCCCCAACGAGTCGAACGATCTACCTTGATCGTATTAGATGGCATCTTGTATCCCTTTGTCCTCGACAGTTGTATGCGTTTAGGGGTCATGCATTCAACATTTCACGCATCTTCGGAAAGGTGATAACCAGCTTTTCCTTCCCTTCGTTGATCAACTCGAATGCCTTGATTTGCAATGAGGGACCAAAGGTCAGCTTCTTGTGGCGTATCTTGCTGATGACTGGCGGCGCTACTTCCAAGATTCGAGACAATGCGGCATCGTTCTTTAGCTTCATTTGCACGATGAGATAGTCCAACATGGCATGTTTCGGCTGGTTGGCAAGGATAGTTTGGCGTGGCGTTAGTTGTTTCATGTGATCTCCTTTGTTCAATATTGTTTTCTAAACTCATGGGTTCTTAAAAGCGGGTTGGGTAATTCGCCCGTGATCATTAACATCCATTCCGGCTCGTACATTGGATCGAACATAGAGCGCAGCATATGAAACACGCCAAAGAATCCTTCGCTGAAGTCCATTAGCCAGCCGAGCGCCCAATGTCTGGGGTCGATCGTTGGGGCTTCCGACTGTAGGTTGGCGAAGTACACCGGGCATAGTCCGAACCATCCTTTATGCGTATAGATGACGGTTATTTTCATGAAGCGTCCTTTTCTTGAATTCTTCGTCAGTCATGGCGCTTCTTTTCCCGTGCTTGGGTGTAGTCCATTCCGTACTTGCGGGACATTTCCATGTACGCTTCACAAGCCACTACCTCTGCCACGAATCCCCACATATCAATTAAACCTGCTCGGAAATGCTGCCTTCTGTTCCTCGATCTCTCTGAATCGCTCTGTCATCAGATCAGGCTGTCGATATGGCTTCATGACAAAGTGATTTATTGGCTCGGCTGTTGCCTGCTTTGGCACCCAATACACACGATGCGATCCTTGCCTGGTACTGTTTAGCTTTGAACCAAGCTCTATGATGGCTTCGGTCATCACGTGGTTATTGACCATGAACTTTGTCTGCAAACGGTATTTGTCTACCTGATGGCCAGTCTTCTTCAGATATTCGTAGACTTCATTGGCTAGGACGCTCAAGATTTCCCCCTTTCCAATTCCCTGTTAGCTGCTATTGCCTCCGGAGAGGCTTCCTTGTAGTCCTTGCAGTCATGCTCGAACGTAGTGCTCATGAACTTGCCGATTTCCGTTACCAATTTGCAGCGCCCGAATCCCGCCTTGGCATGCTTGGGGTATCGCTCAAGGTCGAAGTTGACGCAATTGATGCACTTCATGTGTAATGAATCCATCCCCAGATAAGCACCACGAGGCCAGCACCCATAAACAGGCCGGCAATAATGGCTCCAAGGTCTTCTAGTGAGTCTTTGTCTTGTTCTTCCATTATTTCGGCTTCCAATTTCCAAATTCATCGAAGTGCCAAGGAGGGATGTACATGTTCACTCTCCTCAAAATTGGCGATTAAAAAGTGCTCCGAACAGTCGCTCGAAGCTGCTGATACCTTGCCCACGGATGGTGCAATGCAGTGAATCTTTCATCTGCATTAGTGCGGCAATGTCGCGGTTGTGCTGCGCGATGCGGCTGTCGATTACCTCCTCGACTGTCATCTCGCGAGCGGCTATGATCTTTCCCGGCGTTTCGGCTCCGAGTTTGTCTTTGAATTCGTTTTGCATTTCACTTTCCTTTCCAATTAAGGACTGCTGGTTTTAACTGCTTCAGATGAAACAACGTGATCGCATTTCGTATTGCATCGGCGTTGCTCCTGGTTTTTCGAGGTACTGCATCGACTCGGGCTCGTACCAGAACCCAAGCATTCCTTCCCATTCGCCGTGCCGTTGCTTGTCGCATTTGAGCAAGGCGGTCGGTTTGTTGGCGTCGTCTCCGCGCTCTGCCTTCTTGTCGCGCCAAACGAAGAACAGGTTGTCCACCTGATCGGTAATCGCACCTCCGCCTTTCACATCCCATTTCCCGGGCATGGCTTCTTCATGGCCTTGCCCTTTGCGAACGTGGTGAACTAGATGGACATGGATTTGCCGCGCTTGCGCGAAAGCGCAAAGCTCGTCAACGAAATCCTTCTGGGCGTTGTAGTCGTCGTCCCCCTTGACGCATTTCATCATCGAGTCAATGACGAAATGGGCGATACCATACTTCTCGACGGCGTAGCGCATCACGGCCATAACCTGCTGCCATTTGATAGAACCGTTGTGGTCGTACATCCAGAGTTTCCCGTCCGTCCAAGTGTGAAAATCTTTGATGAACTGAATCGGAGGCTCGGCGGTTGCCCGTGCTTGACGGCACATCCTTTGCATCTGTTTGAAAGGCTTCATCTCGAATGAAAGAACGAGAACCTTCTGGGACTGCAGGATGAGATCAAGCGTAACCTGAGACAGGAACATGGATTTACCATGGCCGTTGATACCGGCCCACAGGGAAACCTCGCCCGGGCGGAATTCGATCTTCCCGCGCATCTTTTCCCACAAGGCCCGGGGGCTTTTCTTGGCATCTGCCGGCAAATAGAAGGCGTCTATCGTCTCCTGCACAAACTCAGACGCAGAGCGGATCTTGTGCGACTCGGGCTCTGTGGCGTACGCGTTGAAATCGATGTCGTCCTTTATCAGCTCCACACCAGTTCTCCCCTTGCAAATTCTTTTTCTTGGAATGCCAGCCAGCGATCAGCAATCACCCGCCAATCCCAGTCCGATTTCTGGCGTTCGATGCTTTCGACGGTCGGGAGCACGGAGATGTCGTAGCCCTTCTCGTTGGCGCAGTCCCAGAGGTAAATCGATTTGGGACCGGCCTTCTTCGCATCGAGGAGATGCTTGGGGCTGTACTCCTTGGGGGTTGTCCAAAAGCACAGGTCAAGGCCACGTGCCCAACTCCAATCGTGCGTTGCATCGTCCTGCACCACAACGACCGGGTTGAGTTCGTTTGGCAGCTTGCCAACGAGAGAAACGAGGATCATGTCCGCAGGCCGCTTGCCTTGCTTCCGCGCCTCCAGGATGCGCCATGCGCCAAAGGGTAGGCTCATTCCCATGTCTGGCCTCCAGTGGGCGCGGATTCATCGTCAAGCCAGCCTTTGTCCCTCAGCCATGAGGCCGGGTACGGTATGAATTGACCTGCGTTTTTCAGCCATTGATCCGAAGTCTTGGCACGCTGTACGGCTTGCAGAATCGTATCTGCAAGGTGCTCGTCCGGATTGATGGCAGTCCATGCCTTTTCGGCATCGCCCTTGGATTTCTTTTTTGGGTACTCAGCCCAGAACGCGTCAAACGACGCGCGTATATCTTTCCTTCCTTCCTTTCCTCCCTGTGCGTCACTGACGCGTGCTGACGCGTGCTTGACGCGTGGCGGAACTGGAAGAACGGATGCCGATTCCCTCGGATTGATGTGCTGGTGATCCAGGAACTTCGGGATGTATGCCAACCCGATCCCGTAGAGAATCACCAACTCCTTGGCGATCAGCTCTTCACATAGAGAATCAATCCCGATGTCGTCAGCCGGAAAATAACGCAGCTTGAAGGTCTTGGGCTTCCATGTAAGACGGCCTTCACGGTCAGCCTCGCACCAAGTCGCGATATACAGCAGACGAGCGAACGGAGTTAATCCAACGATGTCCTCACTGGTAAAGAATTCTGGCTTTATTGTTCTTATTCTTGCCATTAGCCCTCCGCCTTTGCCAGCAATGCTTTAAGCTTGGCCGAATACTCAGCCTTAAGCGCTTTCAGTTCTGTGATCGTCCATTTGCGCGGAGTGTTGTCAGATTCCAGTGCTTCGACAGCTTCACGCCCAATAAGGGCAATGAGTCCGATGCGATAGTCCACGGCTCGTCCTGCGCCGTAACGATTGCACTGCTTGCGCTGAGCCCATACGTTATGCTCCGTGAAACGTAAATGAGGCGCACTCCCAACGCTTCGGTAGTGTCCGGCATCCACACCGTTTCCGGTCCAGTCCAATGGAATGCCGCAGCACGGGCAGGTATGAAAGCCGTTCTGTTTGCACCATTCACGGCGGTACTGGTTGAAGACAGTTTGAGTCTCCCTAAGCCAGTCGGAGCGTTTCTTGAGCGCTTCCTTGCGTACTCTGCTTTCACGTCTTTCCTCCTGCTCCCGCTTGTCCGCTGCAATCAATGCAGCGTGTTCCGGACCGCATGCCTTGTGCGTGATCGAACGGGGAGCAAAACGGACGCCGCAGCCCTTGATTGCGCATTTCCGAGTACGTAATTTCTTCTCTCCAGCCTTGAGGGCGGATTTGTGAGATTGAAGGGGGGATTTGCGGGTGAGAGTCATGCGAACAGGTCTCCCATCGCTTTGCGGGCCTGCCGTGTCTCTCTTGCATTCTTTGCGTGATGTTCCGCGTCATAGCGCAGATGGCAGCGCTGGCACCATGCACGCAGGTTAGACGGATCATTGTTTTCCGGCGTGTGATCGAGATGCGCGATAGTCAGAACAACATCAACCATTTTGCCGACGTGGTAATCAGACATATGGCACCTGCCGAGCATATGTCCGGTTTCAGCGTCATAGACATACGCCGAATCAGTCATGTAGGTGCCTTCATCATCACCAGCACCACGGCAAATACGCGTATGGTTCTGGGCAAGGCACTTCTCGCAACGATGGCCAGCACGTTCAAGAATCGCGGCGCGAATCTCTTTCCAATTCTTCGGGTAACGTGCTTTGTTTTCGGGCTTGATTGGCATGATTACGCGGCCCTCTGATATGCGGACTCGGCATGCTCCGACCACTTGACGTTCTGCTGCGCTCCGAATGCGTAGATCAGTTCAATCAACTCGGAGAACTCGCGCTTGCCCATCTTGCTGGTGCGCTGGCCGCAGACGACGAAACCGCCATCAAGACCGGGCACGACTTTCTGCTTCTTGAGTGCGGCGCTGAAAACGTCTTTCCACTCGTCTTCAACCAAGTGTTGTCCGTACCAGTTCACCTGACGAGAAATGTCAGTCAGCATCGGCCACAGCTTGGCGTTCTGATCCAGGGAGCGAGTCTCTTCCGACAGGCGTACTACGTAGCCTTCAGGCGCGTCTAGGCATGCCTGTGCGGCATTGCGGCGAGCAATGTCGGAGACTAGGCGGAAGAACTTCACTGCTTTGCCTCCGCCTCGATAGCCTTCTGGACGGCGATTTGGCACGGCTCAAGGAAGTCTTTTACCTTCTTGCGGTCTTCGGCGCGTTTGTCTTCGTCGTAGTCGGATTTGCGCTTGAGCTGGCTATGCAACTGCCAAGATACGAGGCCATCTGCCCAACGAACTTGATAGCGATAATCCCAGCCTTCGCGGCCCTTCCGTAGGTTAATCGTCTCGACCCACTGCAAAGGTTTGATAATTGCGCATTCGACGCCGTTGCGTTCAGGATGAGATACCAAGTTTTGCCCCACGCAGATCGTCCCTACTGGATAGCTCATGCAGCCCTCCACTTTTCAGCGATGTAGGGAATAGCGATGAATCCAACGAGCTGGCCCCAGATAATGCAAAGTCCGATGTAAAGGGGAGCGATACGGTAAAGCAGCAACAATGCGAAAAGGATCGGGCCTACCAGAACAAGAACGAAACCGATGAAAAACAGCGCGATAGTTCTCATAAAGCCCTCCGATTGATCCAAGTCATGAACTACTGTTGTGCGATGCGTTACTGTGCGAGGCTGGAGAGTTGTCGGCTCCAGATTCGCGGGTAAAAAAATTACGCTGGAACCTTGCCCTGCATGACTTGCATGAGAAAGCGAACCTTTTCTTCTGCCGCCAGGCGTTTAGCCCGTTCTTCTGCCAATACTTTCTCTGTCTCAGACTGGCGCTTACGCATGCTGCCGAGATCCCAGCCACGCTGATGGTTCATCCAGAGGATGGGCGCATCGTTGCCGCAGAAGTCCATAATCTTTTCCAGCTTCGGCCACATGATTCCTTCGCCGCCGCTTTGCCAGCGGGAGAACTGCCCCTTGTCGAACCCGAGGCCGTCCGACAGTTGCTTGTCGAGTTCGTAGCCGGCCAACTCCGCGCACAGTTCAATGGAGCCGCCGAAGGTCTTCTTACGTGCGATTTCCTCTGGGCGGACTTCGATTTCTTGCGTGATCGGGAGCATCTTTTGTTCTAGGTCCATGTTGTCTCTCAACATTGTTGTGAGCTGTTGTGTGGCAAAAATCGGCAAAAAAAACGAGACTGATTACATCAACAACAAAAACGGGAGGACTACAGATGCAACTCACCACTCTTCACGCGACGACGGATGTCTGCGGCCACATCATCTATAGGGTTGTTTTCGCCGAATGCAGACTGGGCGCCATCAGCCACACCACTCCATATAAATGCGATGACGAAGGCGCTTACGATCAGCACGGCCAGAATGGAGACGCAAAAAAAGAAGAACGCACTCATTGCGGCTCCTTATCTGTGGAGCGGCGGGTGTGGTCGGATGAGGCAATAGTTCGTTTTTCCTGAACGAGCGCATCCCAATCAAGATCGGGGAATTTCGCCTCAAAGAATTTCAACCATGGAGTCGGGATGTCGTTTTCCGTGACCCACTGAGAAATGCGGCCGCGCGTTAGCCCTGTCATTGCAATGACTTGCTTCCGGCCGCCTACAGCTTCGATGACTTTTCTAGAGTTCATACGCAAAGTATAGGCGGCTATACGTTATTTGTAAAGGACAATAAACATGTATTCGGTTAGATTCCTATACATGACGACATTGCAAGAAAGAATCAGGGATATTCTTGAGGAGGTTTATCAGTCGCGACGCGGTTGCCAAGCTGCGCTGGCGAGGGTGGCAGGGGTTTCCCGAGGGCTAATTACTCAAATCCTTGAAAACCCATCCCAGACGCTAGGGTATGAATACGCCAAAAACATCGAGCGTGAGCTTGGCTACCGGGTGGAATGGATACTTGAGGGCAAAGGGCCGAAAAAAATCGGCGGTGGCATAAAGGTCGAGCCAGTATTGGACGATGAGGAAAATCCTGAGCTTTTTAGGGTTCGCAAAGTAAAACTTCGCTTGTCAGCAGGAATCGCTGGCTTTTCCGTAGACGCCATAGAGGAAGATGCCAACCCAATATATTTTCGCAAGGATTGGTTTTCGCAGCGTGGCTATAACCCTATAAAGCTCATTGCAATCAAGGTAAAAGGTGAAAGTATGGAGCCAAGCCTTTATGCCGATGATACGGTGGTAATCAATACTGCCGACACTACGCCGATTGATGGCGAGGTATTCGCGGTCAATTATGAAGGCGAGGACGTAATAAAGCGTCTTGTGCGCGATGCTGGAACCTGGTGGCTAACTTCGGACAATCCGGATAATAGGCGCTTCCCAAGGAAGGAATGTGGTGCCGATGCTTGCATCATCATCGGCAGAGTAGTTCATAAACAAAGCGAACGCATATAAAAAGCGGGGAGTTATGTTTTCATACGAAAACGGGGTGATGATCGCGTGCCTTCTGTGGGTATGGACCATGATCCATACGCTTGTCATGATTAATTCTCAACTGGAGAAAAATCTAAACAGGATCGGGCGGCGGCTGAGCTGGTTTTGGCTTTCTCCGAAGGAGATGTATATGGAAAGTCGAAATCGCCCACTTTGGAAGAGCGCCCTTAAGTTTATCGCTATTGCGTTTCTGGGAATTCCGTCGGTCTTATTAAGCTGGGCGTGGGTTATTTACTGGATAGGAACGGTCATTTACGGGTGGAATAAAAAGTTCGGTATGCCTCAGGCAATGCGTGAATTCCATTGGAAGATGCGAAATATTGACATGCCA
>Ga0134125_10008831_pt1 | contig 11371 bp, 11 predicted proteins | sample KB31751_FD_96464 | JGI IMG/M metagenome (GOLD analysis project Ga0134125, IMG submission 96464) | Terrestrial soil microbial communities with excess Nitrogen fertilizer from Kellogg Biological Station, Michigan, USA - KB3-175-1 | ecosystem: Environmental > Terrestrial > Soil > Unclassified ...
ACGGCAGAGAGTAGCGGTTCAACCAGAATGAGGTCAGCAGCGCCGGCAATGGTTGGGGTGGGATCGTGCCCCGGGGTTTATGAACTCTTCACCGGCGTCGGGCTGCTGACCCTCTCATAACTCACCAGAGCAACAATGATCTACGTCCTCGTCATCATGTTCCAGCGCATGGACCCGTTGCAGGTGCCGTGCAAGACATTCACGCCGGACTTCAAACACCTGGTCGCTTCCGTATGCTCTGAGACGCCGCCACTGGCGACGCGCGAGCCATTCACAGCCTTCCGTACCAAGGCGGCATGCGAGAAGGCGCGCGCCCAGGTGAAAGGGCCTGACGGTAAAGGACTGGCCTTATGGATAGTCGGCTGCTTGCGTGTCAGGGCGAGAATGCCTTAACTCAACTTGACGCCATATCGCGACAAGCGTAGCGTCGATTCTCAAGCGGCGGTGGCCGCAGGGTGGAATAAGTCTAAGAATCAGGCGAGAAACGCCTGGAGGGTGGATACATGGTCAGCATCACTGTTGGCGATCATGCCGAGACAAGCAGTCCAAAGGCTGGCGATCTTGCGCGTGAGAGTAAGTCGTTTTGGCAGTGGAACCCGCCGCGATCCTTACTCGCAAGCATCCGCTCCCATCAGCACTGGCGCAAGAGCCCATGGCCTTGGGCGCCCTTTTTCCGCAAATTCGCAGCGCTGCGCTACAAGTTCTGGAGCGTGGTGACCGGCTCTGATATCGACATCACCGCGAGCATCGGACATGGCCTTTCACTCCCCCATCCAACGGGGGTCGTGATTCATAAGGACGCCGTAATCGGTCCCGATTGCCTCATCCTCTCCTGCGTGACCATCGGTACTCGTGTCGGTAAGGGAGCGCCGGTCCTCGGTAGGCATGTTGATGTAGGTACGGGGGCGAAAATACTCGGAGCTATCAGGATTGGGGATCGTGCGGTGATCGGCGCCAATGCCGTCGTGCTCACAGATATCCCTGCTGGAGCTACTGCTGTTGGCGTGCCAGCTAGGGTGCTGCCTTATAATCGGCAATAAGCCCTCGGGAGAGCTGCGATCGCTCATACGCACTCACTGCAAGAGCGAGTTCGGGATGGGATTAAACAATAATAGGCCGAGACACGGCCTGAGGGAATCTGGATGAACAACGAACTAGTCTACGACGTGGGCGCCCACCACGGGTCCGACACCGCACATTATCTCTTTCTCGGATACAAGGTGCTCGCGATCGAGGCCGACCCAAAGATTGCCGCCGGATTGAGGGAGCGGTTCGCGCACTCCATTGCGACTGATCGCCTCACCGTGCTCAACTGCGGAATTGCCGAAGCGGACGGCGAGCTGCCGTTCTACGTCTGCCCTGAAAACACCGAATGGAACTCCTTCCGCAAGGGCTGGGCGGAGTCCAGGGGCGCCACCTCGCAAGAAGTACGAGTCCCCGCGCGCCGGTTTGAGACAGTACTGGAGGAGTATGGTGTGCCGACCTTCCTCAAGGTCGATATCGAGGGGCTCGACTCGCTATGCATCCGTGCTCTTGGGACCGCGCGCCTACCGCAGTTCGTATCGTTCGAGGCGTCGGCTGATGATCTTGATCTGATAGTGCATCTGCGCGCAATCGGGTATCAGCGGTTTTCGCTCATCGACCAGCATTCGTTCTGTCCAGTTGCGATTCCTCCTATTGGGACTGTCCAACACGTAAGATGGTCATCCGTGCAAGCAGCCCGCAGATTCGTGAGGGCTCATCCGGCACTGAAAAGAGCCACATCCGCGCTACGCCCAGCGCCTCGATTTGATGACAAGGATGGCTTTCGCAATGATTCAGCAGGTCCGACTCCAATGGAGCGTCAACGTGGCTGGCAGACACTCGAGGAGTTCGCTCGGACCTGGATAGCCGTAGTTGCGAGCGGTCTACTCACTTCGTCGTGGTACGACATCCATGCTGCTCTTAAATAGAGATTTTGTGGTTACCAGATTGCTGCTAAGAAAGAACTGTGACGGCGGAGGCCCACTGGCGCCACTGCTCATTAGGTACTCTGAAATCTGGGAAGCGGTACCTATGCTTCCGGCCGGGAGAGTAGATGGCGGCGTTGGGAAAAAAGTACTCGTTGGATTGAAGAACTTGAACTGACCCGCCACTCCAGTCCCCATTTGCCAGCCTGCCGAAGTATCCGATCCGGTCATTACCGATACCAGATAGGTCGTCCCGGATGTGATGCTGACACCTGGAGAGAATGTCACCGTGTTCCAGCCGGATACGGAAGTGACTTGGCTTGAGCTTCCAAGCAGCGTTGTACCGCCTGAATTGTACACCGCCATGACGAATGAGAAACCGGTCGTCGTGGTATAGAAATGCCCGGTTACCGCGGTACCGCTAGCAACCGCAACAAAGCTAGACCATTCGATGTCCCCGAATGAATTGGGACCTACCGCTGTGGTTGTCGTCTGAGAGTTCGTGCCGACGAGTAGCGTTTGCGCGAACGCCGGGGATGATACGATCGTCGCAAGCGCTAGCGCTTGTAATAGAGTTCTAATGATATTGTTCATATTGCGAAATCGCACCCTATCTGAGTTACACCAGTAGTCCAGGCCCCCATATCGCAGGGGGTTCCGCTGATCGTACCGTCGCTGCTGCCGGTGCCCTGCCCGAGAGAGCCGGGCGACAATTTATATTTGGAAGCATTGAGGCCGGTCCCAGTGAATGTTGGCGATCCTAGGAGGGTATGTGCTTCCGCATTACTGATTCCGCCTGCCGAGGCGAGCGCGGTCGCGAAGGCCGAGGCGCTCGTAAAAGAAGTGGCGGTCCCGGGTGAGGCATTACCCGATAGCGCCCATGTCATCTGGTTGGCGCCGCCTGGATATAGATTGTAGTCCATCACCGCAGCAGCCTGCGGATTGATGCGTACATTACCGTCGCTATTTAGGCTACCAGTTGCACCGGCCGGATTTGCGTATACGTTGCCGTAGAACTGGATGCCTCCGACTCCGCTACTACCGGTCGCAACCGACATTACCGCCAGGATGACCCCTAGGGTCGCTCCAGATACGTTATTGACTGTGTTGTTTCTGAAAATAGCTGGAGTAACCCACGTTCCGCTCGTACTCGTTTGGGTTGGAAGACCGGATAGAGCCTCAAGGGAGGTCGCACCTCCACTCTTGATGACAATGACGTTCTTCTCTATCAGAGTCGTCCCAGTCAGGCTCGCAAAGGTCTGCCCGGTAAAATCCTGTACACCGGATGACTGGCTGAACATCGAAACATCGATGTAATTTAACCTTACAGTAGTCGCCTCGATGCAAGCTTCCTTGCCATAAATATTCCCCGCGTTGACGCAGGTATTTTTCTCTATGATCGTTCCGCTCGTATTGAAGTCGTGCGTGCCGAATGCCCCCCATATGATGATCGCATTCAAGTGATCCATGCTGCCGGGGTTTATGCCGATGCAGTCATGAATCCAGTTATTGCTGATGAGCGCTCAGGTCGTGCAGTCGATCCACATGGCAAAGCAGTTATCGTCCTGACTGTTCGCCGAGGCGTTGCCCTCGAACATCTCATTGTTCTGAAGGACGACGCCTGATATTCCGGATGGCCCGTCTCCTGAGCTATGCCCTCCGATGCGAATGCCTCTATACGACCATCCCCTTATCCTTATACCACTGACTTTCGCGTTTCCTACCGTGTACGGCGTTGGGAACTGGCCCGTGTGCGCAATGACGGCGCCGCTCTCCGTACTCACGCTATTGCTGATGAACCCGCCATAGACGCCAGATCCCCCTTCCGCATCAAGTAAGGCGAGACGGGCGGTCTCAAATCCACTCGAGTTCGACGACCCCCAATACGTAGGGGAAAGCGCATTCGTAGAGCCGACGAGCGCTAGAGCTCCCACCGCCGGGTCCGTTACCATGAAAGTAGCGACAATGGTGGCGTTTGTGAGCGTCGCTGCGGCGTTGGACGAAAGGGTAAGGACGTTGCCTGCAATGCTGGAGATAGTCGGACCTCGCCCGAGACTATTTCTCGTGTACGCGCTGCCGAGTCCTGAAACAAGAGCCATCCCTTGTGTGACTTGGCTGCTCACCCCGGAAATGGTCATCTGATTCGATCCTGAAGAGATCGAACCTGTAAAAGCCGTGGTTAAGTAGAAAGTCCCCTGATCGCCGATCAGCCCTACCCTTTTACCTGCAGTTGAGAGGCAATTTGCTACGTTATGGGCATTGGCTACGTTGAGTGAGAGCGATGATATCGCCCACGGCTGCGACAGAGTCCCGGGGTTAGCGTCAGAGCCGGTAGGAGACACATAGACATCGAACGTCTGTCCTACGAATACGCCGCCCTTGGCGTGATGGGCGGATAACGGGGCGGATAGAGCTGCAGAAACCGCTGTCGCTATTGCCGACTGAATAAAGACTCGACGCTTCATTAGTTGAATGTCAACGTGTTGATCGACACCGATGACTGATTCGTGCCATTGCCGGTGAGACAGATATAATTCGCACCCAGAACAAGAGTAACGCTCCCAAGCGTAACGTTGTTGGTTCCTACTGGGATTGATACCGCTCCAGAGGTCTGGAATGGATGCTTTTCTCCTGCCCATTCAAGTCCCGTAGCACCAGGTGATCCACCAGAATTCGTAAGATTCCCGACTACGGTATAGGTTCCGGCCTTTAGGCAATTGATAAGATACGTTGCCTGATTCCCTACCGAGTAATTAGGCGCCCAGGCCGGAGCTGCAAATCCGCTACCTCCAAGAGTCGCGGCAACGCCACTGGCGTTATCGATATAACAGTTACCTTGGATTACCGATCCTGAGCCATTTACGACATTTCTGGTAGGGACTGGAGGGGTGGCGTTCGTCGCGATGATTGCCGCCTGCCTGGGTGACCCGCTCGTGACAAACGACTGCCAATCGTTAGAAGACTCATTGATAGGAGTGAGGTTAGTATTCGTATTGATGTTAACGCCGGTCCATTGCGGAACACCTTTCGCGCCGGAATTGATTATCCCTTGGTAATATGCCTCCATTACGCCAGTCATCCCAGAATCCATAATCGAGGCCCCGGCATTTAGTAACCCTGCGTTCTCTGTATTGGTTTGCCAACCGCCCTCGTAGCAAAGCATAGACAGGCCATCCTTCAAGCCCATGCAGAGAATCGCCTCTATCGCATAGGGAGCCGAAGCCGGCGTATTGGCCAATGGCACCGTCTGCGCAACGCTCTGCAACGTTGCCTGTATTTGTGCAATCGTGTTTGAGAACTGTGCAGAGCTGTACCCAGTATTGAGATAGGGCGCTATGGAGGTGGAATAGAAGTCGTTAGAGATGCTCCAGCCTTGTGACAGGTAGTAGCTGCGCACGTGAAACCTAAAGGACACTCCATTGCCTGCGGATTGCCATGCGGACACGAGCCTTATATCTGTCCCATAACGAGAACCGAAGATGCTCTGAAGGATGCTGGCGATGTTATGATGCTGGTAAGCGTAAAATACGTAATTTCCTGTACTGCTAAAGGCAGCCGCTGCCGCGGCCCATGCCGCGATGCCGGCTCCCTCGTTATTCCAAAGCTCGTCCGACTCCTCAACGTACAATGCCTGCCCGGCGGGCAATAGGGCATTAATGGCGTTGCCAAGATCTGTTATATACGTAAATGATGAATCGAAAAGGTTTGGTAGATTAATCCAAGGGACGGTGTTGCATGCTAAGCAGAACGCGATATGGCATTCGAGCGGCAGACCTTCAAGACCTGATGCCTTGCTGTGATAGAAGCATTGCGTATTCGACGGCTTCGCGCGATTAGCCGAGGTCATCGTAGTGGCGTTAAATACGCATCCCGTCCAGTCCATGCAGCGCACGTACGCGGCTTTTGAATACGTGGCTATCGCCTCGTTTGTAAAGGCGCTGGGCGAAAGCATGTTATCGATGGTAGATGCCGGGTAAGCGGGGAGGTAAGCGAAGACGTTCGTCACCCCGCCAGTAGTACCCGTTACCTGAAACCCTGCATTCGTTCCTACGCCGGTGAGGTTAAACAGAGTATAAGCGCCACCTGTCCCGACGGTCGTAACCGTTGCTGTCGCTCCATTCACCCCTGTAACCGTCTCTGCGCCAGTCCCAATGAAACCACACTTCCATGTCCCGGCTGCCCACTCTCCGCGGGTACTTAAAAAGTTGCCGGCATTTAGGAATATCTCGAAATCTTGAGTCGGCCAGCCGTTTGCGCTCACGGTAGCGAGCGTTGTCCCACTACCTGCGACGAAGAACCCCTTTGATTCCCTGATTCTGTTTTTGTAGATCGGCAAACCTTCGAAATAGGTAGCACCAGAGCCGCCGGCCGAGAGATTCATGCCAGCCGCTAGGGATTTAGTCACGAGAACGCCGCCGCGACCGCCGCGCGCGTGAGAGCGCAGCGCCCGAAGTCCAAAGGGCGTCATAGCTACGGCGGCAAGCAGTCCCTTGCCTACATCGCGACGGCTCGCCATCTAGAATCCCTGGTTATCGGCTAGGAAAACCCAGCCGCTCTTATCCGCGTCGTATTGGAACTGGAAGTAGTCTTCCTTTGAGGCTGCATTCGAGGTCGTCGGTAGAGCCAGAGTTGCCGATGCCAAGTAAGTTGCATTCCACGCATAGGTGATCGTGCCGCCGCTCGGAGAGATCACTTTAAGTTCTAGTTTCTGCCCATCCTTAGGAGTACAGGTTCCCGGGGCATTTACCGTGAACGTTCCGGTGGCGCTCGCCGTTACCTTGACGAAAGAGTAGTTACAATTCGGAGTGACTGAGGTCGCAGAGGTCGCCGCGTTTGGCGAGGTGATGAGGTTTCCGAAGATGTTAAGATCGAATGAGAACGCGCCGTTGATATACGCCTCGAGAGCATCTCCGGTAAAAGTGCTTCCCGAATTGATCCCTATATACCCTCCATTGGCATTTAGCGTAGTCGGGACAGTCGCTCCGCTGGTTGAGAAATAGTCGAGCGGAAACGCCGTCGTTCCTGTACCCGAAGTAAATGGAGTACCAAACCAAGTACCCGCGCTACTTGAGGCTGCGCCGTTCTTGTTGTTGGCAAATCCCGCACCAAAGCTCTGAGCGAGCGTAAAGGTCTGCGCAATATTGAGCTCGGCCACAGTACCGGTGTTCGACGGGAACGTCACCGTATGGTCCGTGGCGCCAGCCTCGGCAGAGGCGAATATCGTTCCGCCAGTGCTGCTGCCGAGAACCTTGAAGGTCGCCCCCGTGCCCACGGCCATCGTAGCCGTGGTATTCGTCCCTGAAGTGATTGTATTGAAGGCAGGCGACCCACCCGACGGACAGGCTTGGAAGCTCGGATTCGCCGCCGCCCCGTTTGACATGTAGCACTGGCCTGAGGTCCCCGGGCCTACCGCGGTGAGGCCAGTCGTGCTCGACCAGATCGTGGTCTGAAACTGTGCTCCCGAGCCTGAAAGCGAACTTGAGTCAAGCGCCGTACAGCCGATGACCTGCCAGTTAGTGCCATCGGAGTTGGCCGTACACTGGCGGTTTTGCGCAATCCCAAGGCTGGTCGCGCCATTGATAGTGCCACTTACCGGCGTGATGGTCGCAGTACCCGCCCCGAGGTTCGTGAAGTCCGTCTGGCATCCGGCAAAGCTGCCATTGGCGCCCGGTAAGGTGACCGCAACTGCAGCGGCATTGTTGAACGTGATCTGCTTGGAGCAATCGGATAGAACGACAGTGTACGTAGTACCTGTCTGGGAATTTACTGCTTCGTTATTAAAGAGAGTGCCACTCGATATGGAGAACCCGTTTCCGAGTGACAATCCTGAGATGACATTGCCATTCGAGGCGTAATACCCGAGCTGACTTGCCGTTCCGGCGCTGACAGTTCCGGAACCGCCGGCGCACGTGAGATAGGTGAGCGCGGTTCCCCCGGCATTGGCCCCTAAGCACTCATTCGCTACCAACGCCGGTAACCCACTCACCCCCAGTTGTACGTTGCCAGCCGATGGATTGCTCTCGGTAACCGTAAGACCATTGGTGGACGCGCTCGACTGAAAATTGAGGGTTGTCGGACTCGTGATCCCGACCCCATTGACTTGCACAGCCCCCACGATGCCGCACAAGCCCCACGAGAGCACCGTGCCATTATTCGTCAGGCAGTCGTTACTGACGAGCGTCGGCCAGCCGGTAAGTCCCAGTTGTACGTTTCCGGCAGACGGATTGCTGAAGGTGAGCGTAAGTCCGTTGTTGACATTACTATTCTGGAAATTGACCGTGGCGGAGCTAGAAAGCGATACTCCATTCGCCTGAAATGCCGTACCCGAACCACCACACGATATCCACTGCAACGCCGTCCCGTTGTTACTCAAGCAGTCACTTGAGATGTACGTCGGCAGAAGATTCGTCATCGCACTCGCTGCGGTAGTCGCGCCGGTACCGCCATTAGCTATCGGCAGGGAATTGGTGACCCCGATCGTAAGATCGAGTTGCCCAAATGATGGCGCGGAGCCACTGCCATTTGATAGCAGCGGCTGGCCGGCCGTGCCGAAAGCAATTCCGCCGAGGACTCCGCTGTTGTTGTACTGGATCTGGAGAGGCGATCCACCAGGGGTGCTACCACCGCCAGTTGAGGCTATCGTGATGGTTCCCGGTCCATTGGTGACGGTGATGTTTGAGCCGCCGGTGATATTGGCCGGCGTCCAGCAAGTCCCATTACCAATGAGGATTTCCCCATTGGTCGGCGCTACTGAAGTGCCGGTTCCGCCATTTGGACACGGCAGAATCGCCGTCACGCTGGTATCGAGCTTGACCAACCCTCCGGCGGCGAGATTGTGCGCAAGCTGTGAGAGGTTGAACTGCGCGCTCTGGCCGAAGGCGAGAGCAGGCAAAAGAAGGAGGAGCGCCCATGCTGGGCGCTTAAAGATTCGCACTGGATTACTCCTACGCGGCTAACCGCAGACAGTCGATAAATTGCTTGTCGATCGCAGGGAGAGAGGCGAGATCAACCGCCTCACGGCAGATGAGCCACGCTATCGAGAGAACGTGATGGAAGGCTTTCGTCCCGAATTTGATCTTCCCGAACGGCGATAACGTCACGGTCGAAGGGAGCGGCGTGTAACCCATCCCCCACGGAACGTGTGTCACGATATCGAGCGCGTCGGCGTAGGCCACGCAGTCAGTAAGGCGACTGGCAGCATGTGCCACGTACTCACTATCCCCTGGCCTGGGCGAGCAGAAAATGCGCGCTGAGACTCGAGCTCCAATCCGGTCAGCCAAGTCTGCGGCGAGATAGGTCGCAAGCGCGGCGCCGAGCGAATGGCCGGCAACGGTGATCGTTCCGAGTCCCACGATGGCAGAGATAGCCGATACTAGCGGCATGTCTGCCCCGCCCGGATGGCGTAGCCGCATTGATGCGTAGATTCCGTAAAATCCCTGCTCGACCTTTCCGGGTACACCGGGGGCCGTAATCGGCACTCCCTCGGCATCCTCGGCCCATTCGATCAAGTCCTTGGTCCCCCGGATCAGGCATAGAAACGTCCCTGGCGCGACCTGATGGCGTAGCAACCAGCCGTAGAAGACGGTCCTGTCGCCGAGGAGCGAGGCGCCCTTACGCCATAGACTGTCCGTGCCCACGATAACGCCCGCTATGGTCCAGTCTTTTGCGAGACGGGCATCAAGCGGCGGTTCAGTGATCGGCGCTCCTGAGCCTTCCTGTGCGGCGTCATACGCATCCTCGCAGGCGAGCACGTCCATGGCGGTCAGGGCATCGGCACGCGCGTTCATGCGGCCTGCCGCAACGCCTGCATCTGCGTCTCAAGGTCCGTGAGCGCGAGCCCCGCCGGACTCTTGCCCGTGGCCGTGATCCAATCCGCATCAGCTATGAGGTAAGCCTCATCGACGTAGGCCGACCAAAAAGCCCAGGTCATCCGGTAGGCTTTAGAGCCCCAGGAGATGATGTTGAGACCGTCAGCATCGTACCCGGCAGCAATGACCGCATGACCGCCGACGATGTTCGCCTGCCCCGGACGTACATCCCAGACTTGGGACGACATCACCCAGTCCGGTACGTCGAATCCCAAGTAACAAAGACCGGCCTCATAGATCGTGAGCTTCACATCCGCAAAGTTCGCAGGATCGATCTCGACGAAGGCGCTGATCCGGTGCCGGCCGCTCGTGACCGGGATGCCAGACAGCATGGCGTAGGTGAGCACGTCCTGCTCGACGCCGCCCTTGTCCGTGCTGGCATCGCCCGACTTGTAGCCGGTCGCCTCGCTATAGAACTGGATGATATTGGCATCAGGCTCCGTGTCGATCGGCGGGTTGGCGTTCGCCGTCCAGACCTGCAGAGCATGCCCCAGGGCCGCGCAAGTACAGTCACCGAGCGCGTTATTGCCCATCATTCCCAGATCAGCCGGGAGCGCCGTCGTGTAGTCACAGGACGGCGGAGCGGGCGCGAGTGCGCTACGGCGCCCGGCGAGCAATGCCGAAAGATGCGGTACCGCGGGATTCCTTGCCCGCGGTAGACGACCTAGCTTCATTACTTCGTAGCGGGAGGAGGAACGGCAGCAACTGCCGCATTCGAGACCGACTCAGCGAACTGCTTGAGCGCGTCCTGGCCGATCTTCGTCTCATCTGCGATGACTTCGGTCAGAAGCAGGTTACCCTGCGCCACCGCGTTCACCATCGTGGGGTTGGCCGCGATGTTCTGCAGGGCGGTAGCAAGCTGAGGAAGCACGATCTTCTCTTCCTCGGACTTGACGAGCGCGATAACGGCATCGAAGGCTTGGGAAAGTGCAGACATGGTAATCAACCTTTCGCCGGACCTGCCGGCGTCTGAGGGTTTGGGGGCGGGAAATAGCGAGTGAAAATCGCCGCAACGCCATGCGCTGCAACTACGGCGAGACCTACGAGCGCCGCGACGTCATCGGGCGTCAACTTGATGCCGGTCAACTGCTCAATCCGCGGCACAATGAGTGCTGCCACGAGCGCGATGAGCACTCGGTTACTTTGCGGAGTCATGGATACCCCTATGGCGACCAGTTATCGCCGGGTGGTGAGTAATAAATAGGGTCGGACGGCGCTATGGCCGTCAGAACATCAAGCAAGCACGAGAGCGAATAGAGGCGCCCGCGCCATTCGTAGATGATCTCGGTGTGAAACAGACGCTGCTGACAGCCCTCGCATCGGCGTCCGCGGGGATCGCCGACGAAGAGGTTGTAGGCGGACATGGATCACTCTTGCGCGCGCGCGTCCTCGATATCAATCTGCAACTGCGCGCTGAGTCGCCAAATCGCTTTGGCTAAGTGGTGGCAGCCATCCGTGTCCACTTTCTCGCCCATGCCGTAGTCGAATATGTGATTGAACGCGGCGTTCATTTGATCAGTTGACTTTTCCCTAGCCCAATGCAATGGCTCTCCT
>Ga0134125_10008832_pt1 | contig 11371 bp, 10 predicted proteins | sample KB31751_FD_96464 | JGI IMG/M metagenome (GOLD analysis project Ga0134125, IMG submission 96464) | Terrestrial soil microbial communities with excess Nitrogen fertilizer from Kellogg Biological Station, Michigan, USA - KB3-175-1 | ecosystem: Environmental > Terrestrial > Soil > Unclassified ...
CACATTGCCGTTCTGGGACGATTTCCGAAAGCGTCGCGGCGCGCAGGCCGCAATGCGCGGTATCAATGCAGCGGTTGTCGGTATTCTCGCGGCGGCCCTGTACAACCCGCTTTGGGTGAGCGCGGTTAAAGGCGCACCCGATTTCGCGCTGGCGTTGGTGGCATTTGCGTTGCTCACGGTCTGGCGCGCGCCGCCCATCGTGGTGGTGGCGCTTGCCGTCGGCGGCGGGATTGCCATCGGGGAGATCGCGCGGTAATCGACTGAACAAGATCTGGAGATCGCTATGCAGGATTTCGCGGGCAAAGTGGCGTTCGTCACCGGCGGGGCGAGCGGCGCCGGCTTCGGCCAGGCCAAGGTGTTTTCCAAGGCGGGCTGCAAAATCGCCATCGCCGATATCCGCCAGGATGCGCTCGACAACGCCGCCGCCGAGCTAAAGCGGGGCGGCGCGACGGTCTATCCCGTCAAACTCGACATCACCGACCGCGACGCCTTTGCGCGCGCCGCCGACGCGGTTGAGGGCGCGCTCGGCCCGGTGCAGCTTCTGTTCAATACCGCGGGCGTGTCGATCTTCGGGCCGCTGGAGAAAGCGACTTACGCCGATTACGACTGGATGATGGGGGTCAATTTCGGCGGCGTGGTCAACGGCATGCAAACCTTCGTGCCGCGGATGATCGCGCGTGGCAAGGGCGGCCACATCGTCAACACCGCCTCGCTCGGCGCGTTTTTCGCGGCTAGCGTCGCCGGCATCTACAGCGCTTCTAAATTCGCCGTGCACGGCATTTCGATGGCGATGCGCGACGCGCTGGCGAAATACGATATCGGCGTATCGTGCCTGTGCCCGGCCAACATCAAGACCAACATCGCTGAATCGATCAAAACCCGCCCGGCGAAATACGCCGATAGTGGCTTCCAGGTCGACGAGGATGAGATCAAGGCGCTGCACGAGATTTATTCGCAGGGCATGGAGCCGGAGGAACTCGCCGGCCATGTGCTCGAGGCGGTGAAGAAGAACCAGTTCTACATCATCCCCTATCCCGAATCGCGGGCCGGGCTCGAAGCCGGATTCAAGGCGGTGCTCGACGCCCTGCCGCCGGCCGATTCCGACAGGGAAGGGCAGGCGAAACGCGGCCAGGCGATGGCGAAATACCGCGCCGCGCGCGAGGCGCTGGACAAGAAGAAGTACAGGAAATAGTTGCCCGTTGCGGAGAGGAAGGGCACCATGGGGTTTCTCAAAATTTCTTAATGTTCCGCTCACCTTCCGCTGAGCGACCGGAACCTATGTCTTTCCCACCAATCACGCCGTTCGGGAAAGGGTTTCGCCATGACAGGTTTGCTTCATCGTCTGGGCCGCGGGCACAAGACCGCGTTCGCCGCCGCTCTGCTCGCGGGCACCGCGCTCGCCACCGGCGGCATCGTCTGGTCGAACGGCGGCACCGCCTCGGCGGCGCCGATCGAGGTCGCGCCCGGCACGGTCCAGCCGGTCTATAATCAGGCCGGGTTCGCCGCGTTGGTGAAACAGGTGAAGCCCGCCGTGGTCAATATCTCGACCGCCGGGATGAGCCGTGCCTCGAACATGGCACAGATGGAGCAATCCCCCGATTTCGGCGATCAGGATTCGCCGTTCAACGACATGATGCGGCAGTTCTTCCAGCATCGCGGCAATCAGGGCCGTGGCGTTCCCGAGCGCGCGATGGGCTCGGGCTTCATCGTCGATCCCGCCGGCTACATCGTCACCAACAACCACGTCATCGACCATGCCGACAAGATCACCGTAACCCTCGACGACGGCTCGTCCTTTCCCGCCAAGGTAATCGGCCGCGACGACAAGACCGATCTCGCGCTCCTCAAGATCGAGGCGCACAAGACCCTACCCTATGTCGCGTTCGGCAATTCCGACGCCGAGCAGGTTGGCGACTGGGTCGTCGCGGTCGGCAATCCGTTCGGTCTCGGCGGCACCGTCACCGCGGGCATCGTCTCGGCGCACGGCCGCAACATCAACGAAGGCCCTTACGACGATTTCCTCCAGATCGACGCACCGATCAATCCCGGTAATTCCGGCGGCCCGCTGTTCAACCAGTCGGGTCAGGTGGTCGGCATCGACACCGCGATCTATTCGCCGAACGGCGGCAGCGTAGGCATCGGCTTCGCCATTCCGTCCAACATCGCGTCGCATGTCGTGGCGCAATTGCGCGAGCACGGGAGCGTATCGCGCGGCTGGCTCGGCGTGCAGATGCAGCCGGTGACCCCGGCGCTGGGCAAGGCGATCGGCATGAAGGAGCCGCGCGGCGTTCTGGTCGACGACGTGACCGCGAATTCGCCGGCTTCGCGCGCCGACCTGAAACAGGGCGACGTCATCCTCGCCTATAACGGCGTCTCCATCAAAGACGGGCGCGATCTTGCCCGCGACGTCGCCAACACCGCGTCGGGCCAGAGCGCCAATCTCACCGTGTGGCGCGCCGGTCAGGAACGCACGGTCGCCGTCACCATCGGCACGATGGCGAAGGAAAAGACCGCGTCAGCCGCGGCGGAGGAAAGCCATGAGCGCGTCGGCATGGCGCTGGCGCCGCTCAACTCCGAGACGCGCGAACAGCTCGGCCTCGAGCCCACGGCTCGCGGCGTGGTGGTGGCCAATGTCCAGCCTGGCAGCCGCGCCGATGAGAGCGGCCTCCAGCAAGGCGATGTGATCCAGCGCGTCGGCGATGTGGCTGTGACGTCGCCGGCCGAGGCGGTGGCGAAGATCCACCAGGCCCAGCGCGACAAGAAAGAAGCGGTGCCGCTACTGGTGACGCGCGGCGGCAACACTTATTATCTCGCCTTGCAATTGCAGCAGAGTTAATCGCGGGCAACCGGAAGCGGCCATGAAAATCCTGGTGGTCGAGGACAATGAGCGGGTCGCGCAGTTCGTCACCAAGGGACTGCGCGAGGCCGGCCATGCGGTCGATCATGCCGCCACGGGGCGCGACGGCATGTTTCTTGCCGCTTCCGAAAAATATGACGTCATCGTTATGGACCGCATGCTGCCGGGCGGCATCGACGGGCTCGCCATCGTCGAGACGCTGCGCAAGACCGGCAACAAGACGCCGATCCTGATTCTCAGCGCGCTCGCCGAGGTCGATGACCGTATCCGCGGCCTGCGCGCCGGCGGCGACGACTATCTCACCAAGCCGTTCGCGTTCGGCGAGTTGGCGGCGCGGCTCGACGCGCTGGCGCGGCGCTCGCAGGGCACCGACCCCAACGCCGCGCTGGAGGTCGCCGACCTGAAGATGGATCTGCTGGCGCATCGCGTGTCGCGCGGCGGCACGCCTATCCTGCTCAAGCCGCGCGAATTCGCGCTGCTCGAATTCATGATGCGCCATGCCGGCCAGGTGGTGACGCGTACCATGCTGCTTGAACACGTCTGGGAATATCATTTCGATCCGCAGACCAATGTGGTCGATGTGCATATCAGCAAGCTGCGGCAGAAGATCGATGCCGGGTTCTCGCCCGCCCTGTTGCAGACGGTGCGCGGCGTCGGCTATCGGCTCGGGGCTGAATGATCCGACTGCTGCGGTCGGTTTCGGTACGCCTCGCGCTGGGCTATGGCGCAATTTTCATTCTGTCGTCATTCCTTCTCGTCGGCGCGCTGTGGTGGCGCACGGCGGCCTATCTCGACCGCGAGGTCGACGCTGTCATCCTGGCCGACGCGCAGGCGGTCGGCGACCGTCTCCATGATTTCGGCCTGATCGGCGCGCTCGAAACCGTGCGCGACCGCGTCGCCGCCGAATCCGACGAGCATGCGATCTATCTTCTCGCCGATCCGGGCCTGCACGCGCTTGCAGGCAATCTCAACGCCTGGCCGGCGCAGATCGCGGGTGGACCGGGCTGGTATGAGATCGGGCTGGCGCGAAACGGCAAGCTCCATGCGACGCGGATGATCTATGCCGCCTTGCCGGGCGGCTATCGCCTGCTGGTCGGGCGCGATGTGCAGGATCGCGTCGCGATCCGCGGCACCATTCTCGGCGGGCTCGGCTGGGCGGTCGTCATCGCCATTCTGCTGGCGATCGGCGGCGGACTTCTGATCCGCCGCGCCGTGCTGCGCCAGGTCGAGGCGATCAACCGCGCCACCGCCGCCATCGTGCGCGGCGACCTGGCGCGGCGGCTGCCGACACGCGACTCGACCGACGAGTTCGATCAGCTGTCGCAGACCATCAACGGCATGCTGGGGCAGATCCAGATTCTGATCGAGGGCGTGCGCAACGCCTCGAACACGGTGGCGCACGATCTGCGCACGCCGCTCGCCGAGCTGCGCAACCGGCTCGAGGAATTGCTGCGCCGCCGCCCGCCACCCGAGGAAGCGTGGACCGAGGTGCAGGGCGCGGTCGGCGATCTCGACCGCGTCATCGGCGTGTTCAACGCGCTGCTGCGGCTCGCCGACATCGATTCTGGCGCACGCCTGTCGGGTTTCCGCGCGGTCCGGCTCGACACGGTCGCGGGCGAGGTGGCCGAACTCTATGGCCCCGTTGCCGAGGCCAAGGGCAGCGATCTCGCCTTCGATCCGCCGTCCGACGCCGTCACGGTGCAAGGCGACCCCGACCTGCTGGCCCAGGCGATCTCGAACCTCGTCGACAACGCGGTGAAATTCACGCCGGCGGGAGGCCGGGTCGCGCTCGCCGTCACGCGCGATGCCGATGGCGGCGCCAAGGTGCGCGTCACCGATAGCGGTCCCGGCATCGCCGATTCGGAAAAGGCCGAAGTGGTACGCCGGTTCTATCGTGGCGACGCCGGCAAGGGAAAATCGGGCGTCGGGCTGGGACTCAGCGTGGTCGCCGCCGTCGCCAAGCTGCATGGCGGCCGGCTTGAATTTGCCGACGGCAATCCGGGGCTGGTCGCGACCCTTATCTTGCCGGCAACGACGGCACCGGGTGCGCTGCCGGGGCCGGCATCGTAGCGGATTCAGACGCGTCGGCGACGGTTGGCGGCGTCACCGGCGTCGGGATGCTGGAGCGTTCGAGGCCGAGACGCGTCACCAGCGCCCAGTCGACCTCATCGGCGCGGTCGCCGGCGGCCGCGCGCACGCGCTGCACCAGATCGTCCGGCACGACGCGGCTGATCGGATGCTCGATGTCGATTTCGTCGACCTGCGACTTGCTGGGAAACACCGCGACATAGAGCCGGTTCTGCGACCAGCCGGTTACGACTTCCTGGTTGATCACGCGAACCTGCGTGCCGATCGACACCTCGTGGAACAGGCGCTCGATGTCTTCGGGATAGAAGTGGATGCAGCCGTGGCTGACGTTGCGGCCGACGCCGAACGGCTTGTTGGTGCCATGCAGGTAGTAGCTCGGCCAGGTCAGCCCCAACGCGAGATCGCCCATTGGATTATCCGGGCCGGGCGGCACATAGGCGGGCAGTTCCGGCCGTTCGCGGCGGATCGACGGCGGCGGCGACCAGCCCGGATGGACGCGCTTGCTGACGATGCGCGTGATGCCGATCGGCGTGGTTCGGCCCTGAACGCCGGCGCCGATCGGATAGGTCTCGACCGTCTTGCCGCCGGGCGGGAAATAGAAGACGCGCTGTTCGGCCAGATTGAGGACGATGCCTTTGCGCGGCCCGTCCGGCAGCAGATAGAGATTGGGCAGGGCCACATGCGTGCCGTTGCCCGGCAGCCACGGATTGGCGCCGGGATTGGCGAGCATCATCTGCGCGTAGCCGAGATCGTTGTCACGCGCGACGTCGAGCAGCGTGTCTTTGTACTGGGTGACGTAAGCGCCGATCTCGCCAATCAGCGTCTGGCCGGGCGCGAGTGGGTAAGTGCGAGCGCTCGCAAGACACGGCGCCACGATCAACGTGGCGATAACCAAGCCGGCCCGCCAGCGCTCAAACATGTTCATCGAAGGTTACCCGGCGATCGCTCCACGCGCCGCCGGGTCTCCCAAACAAAACGAAATCGAAACGGACCGGCGTTACTTGCGCAGATGCTTCTGGAACATCCGGTCGATTTTCTCGTTGGCGGCTTGCGCATCCGCCTCGGCTTTGTTCGCGACCTGCAACGCCTGCTCGGCCGTCGCCATCGCCTTGTCGGCTTCGGCTTTCGCCGCGTTCGCCGTGTTCTGGATCGAGGTGATCTGTTCGGATGTGGCGCAGCCCGTCAGCAACAACGGAGCGGAAACCAACACCGCGAGGATCCCATATCTTGTGTAACCTGACCGCATTTTTCTCTCCTGGCTAATGTCACAAATGGTCGTGACTAAATCAGGTGGTGCGAAAACCCGTGTGCCTTGACACATGTGTCGTTAGGACAACCCTACGTTAATGATGGAGGTTCCCGCCCGCAAGGCGGGTTTCCGCGCTTTTTGTCGCAATTTTCGCCTTTTTAGGCCGCCAGCAGCACGAATCGGTCGACATCCACGAGGCCCCGGTCGGTGATCCGCAGATGCGGAATCACCGGCAGCGGCAGGAAGGCGAGCTGGAGGAACGGTTCGGGGAGCGCGCAGCCCAGCTCGCGCACCAGCCGCTTCAACCCCCCGAGCGACTGGGCCACTTCCTCGAACGAGGCGAGGCTCATCAGCCCCGCGACGGGAAGCTTCAATTCGCCGATGATCCGCCCGCTGCGGGCTGCCGCGAAGCCGCCGCCCATCGCGATCAGCCGGTTCACCGCGAGCGCCATGTCGGAATCGTCGTCGCCGATGACGCAGACATTGTGGCTGTCATGGCCGATCGACGAGGCGAGCGAGACGTCCTTCAACCCGAAGCCCGTGACGAAGCCGCGCCCGATATTGCGGTTCTTGCCGTGCCGCGCGACGACGCAGACCTTGAGAATGTCGTGGGCGGGATCGGCGACGCGCATGCCGTTGCGCATCGGCAGCGCGCGGGTCAGGAACTGCGTCGTCACCGTGCCGGCTGTGACGCCGATCACCGGCGAGGACGGCGTCGCGGCCGGCACCGCGAAATCGGCGGCGCTGACCGGGTCGAGCTTCATGCTGTCCAGCCCAACCGGCGGCGCGAAGCTTCGGCCCGCGAAAATCGCGTCATCGACGACGCGGCCGGCGGCGATCACCCGCCGCACGCGGCATTCCGCAAGATGATCGAGCAGCACGATATCGGCGCGCTGGCCCGGCGCGATGAGGCCGCGATCGGTAAGACCGAAGCCGCGCGCGGCCGACCAGGTCGCGGCGCGGTACACGTCCGCGACCGGCGCGCCCTTGGCGATTGCGGCGCGGATCAGATGGTCGAGATGGCCTTCCTCGAGAATATCGAGCGGGTTGCGGTCGTCGGTGCAGAAACTGCAAAAGCTCGACGTCTTGGCGTCGATTACTTCCGCCAGCGTCGCGACGTCCTTGCAAACCGTGCCGTCGCGGATCAGGAGATGCACGCCCTTGCGCAGTTTCTCCCAGGCTTCGTCAAGTGTCGTGGTTTCGTGGCAATTGCGGATGCCGCAGGAAAGATAGGCGTTCAGTTCGAGCCCTTTGAGGAACGGCGCGTGGCCATCGATGTGGCCGCCCTCGAACGCCGCGAGCTTGTCGAGCACCGCGGGGTCCTTGGCGAACAGGCCGGGGAAATTCATGAACTCGGCGAGGCCGATCACCTTGGGGTGATTCCGGAATTGTAGAAGATCGTCCGCGTCGAGCCGCGCGCCCGATGTTTCGAGGTCGGTCGCGGGCACGCAGGATGGAAGCTGCACACGCAGATCCATCGCGAGACGGGACGACGAATCGAGGAAATAGCGCAACCCCGTCGCGCCGAGCACGTTGGTGATTTCGTGCGGATCGCAGATCGCCGTCGTGGTGCCGCGGGGCAGGGCGCAGCGGTCGAACTCGCCCGGCGTCACCAGCGTCGATTCGACGTGAAGATGCGTGTCGATGAAACCCGGGACGCAGATCGCGTCGCGGCCGTCGATCTCGACGCGGCCGCGATATCGCTCATAGGTGCCGACAATGCGGTCGCCGCAGATCGCGATGTCGCCCGACGCGATCTCGCCGGTCACCACATTGAGGAAGCGCGTGTTCTTGATGACCAGATCGGCGTCGTCGCGGCCGAGCGCCTGGTCGATTCGGCGTGCGATGGGGGAAATGTCCCGGGCCATCGCGCATTGTGGCACGGCGCGGCATTGACATAAAGCCGCCGGCACAGAGTTATAGCGGCATGAAAATTCCGCTTTATCAGATCGACGCTTTCACCGCTAAGCCTTTTGCCGGCAACCCCGCGGCGGTCTGTCCGCTCGAGGAATGGCTCGACGACGCGACGCTTCAGGCCATCGCGGCCGAGAACAATCTCGCGGAGACGGCGTTTTTCGTCGCCGAGGAGGAAGGCTTCCATTTGCGCTGGTTCACGCCGGCGATCGAGGTCGAATTATGCGGTCATGCGACGCTCGCGACCGCCTGGGTGATCTTCAACCGCTTCGACTGGCAGCTCGACAACATCGATTTCCGCACCCGCTCCGGGGTTCTGATTGTGTCGCGCGACGGCGAGCGTCTGGTGCTGGATTTTCCCGCACGCCCAGCGAAGCCGACTGGCGGCATCGACGAAACCGCGTCGGCGCTCGGCGCGCGTCCGGCGGAAATGCTGCTCGCTGCCAACGGCAACGCGCTTGCCGTGTTCGGCAGCGAGGCCGCGGTGCGCGGGCTGAAACCCGATTTCCGCAACGTGGCGGCGCTCGAACCGTTCGGCATCATCGCGACCGGGCCGGGCGAGGATTGCGATTTCGTGTCGCGCTACTTCGTGCCGAAGGCAGGGCTCGACGAAGATCCGGTCACCGGCTCGGCGCATTGCACGCTGGTGCCTTATTGGGCGGCTCGGCTCGGCAAATCGAAACTGTTCGCGCGCCAAGTCTCGAGGCGCGGCGGCGAATTGTGGTGCGAGGATCGCGGCTGGCGCACGCTGATCGCCGGGCAATGCGCGCCGGTGATCGAGGGCACGATCACCATCTAGCCTCGCGCCGCCATGATGAGGCACGTCTCGGTGCCGTGGGCATAGAGCGCGCCGGCTTCGTCGCGCACGAATCCTTCGGAGGTCGCGATGCGGCTGCCAAATTGCAGCACGCGCCCTTCGCACCGCAGCTTGCCTGTCGCCGGAGTCACGGCTTTCACCAGGTTCAGCTTGAATTCGACCGTGGTATAGGCCTGGCCGGCGGTGAGTTTGGTATGGACCGCGCACGCCATCGACGAATCGAGCAGCGTCGCGATCCAGCCACCGTGAATCCCGCCGAGCGGATTGGTGAACGCGTCTGTCGGCCTGCCTTCGAACACCACGCGGCCTTCTTCCGCTTCGGCGAGGAAAATGTTGCTGGTGACGCAGACCGGCGGCGTCGGCAGGTCGCCCGCGATCATGCGGCGAAACACCTCGAGCCCCGGCGACGACAGCAGCACGTCGCGGGGTACCGGCCCGACGGGCCGCGATTGTTCGGACATCTCTTACCTCCAAAGAGGGCGGATTTGTCGCGAGTATAGAGGTTGACCGGCGGGATGAGGCTCTCTAGTTTGCGCGGCGGGACACGGCCCCCCAACGGGTCGCATCTATTCTGTAAGGAATAGCTTCATGAAGCCGAACGTCCGGCCCCGCATTCCCAATTTCTCCTCCGGTCCTTGTGCCAAGCGTCCCGGTTGGACGCCGGAAGCGCTGTCGAACGCGCTTGTTGGCCGCTCGCACCGCGCAAAAATCGGCAAGGCCCGCCTCCAGGAAGTATGCGACCGCTCGCGCGACCTGCTCGACCTGCCGAAGGACTGGCGGCTCGGCATCGTGCCGGCCTCCGATACCGGCGCCGTCGAGATGGCGCTGTGGTCGATGCTCGGCGCGCGTGGCGTCGACGTGCTGACCTGGGAGAGTTTCGGCCAGGGCTGGGCCACCGACGTGGTGAAGCAGCTCAAGCTCAAAAACGCCCGCGTATTCGAAGCGCCCTACGGAAAGCTGCCCGATCTGCGCGCTGTCGACTGGCGCAACGACGTGGTGTTTCCGTGGAACGGCACCACCTCGGGCGCGCGCGTGCCGAATGGCGACTGGATCGCCGCCGATCGCGAAGGCCTCGCAATCTGCGATGCGACCTCGGCTGTGTTCGCGATGGACCTGCCGTGGGACAGGCTCGATGTCGTGACCTGGTCCTGGCAGAAAGTTCTAGGCGGCGAGGCGGCGCACGGCATGCTGGCGCTGTCGCCGCGCGCGGTGGCGCGGCTCGAAAGCTACACGCCGCCCTGGCCGCTGCCGAAGATTTTCCGACTGACCTCGAAAGGCAAGTTCAACGAGGCGATCTTCCAGGCCGAGACCATCAACACGCCCTCGATGCTGGCGGTCGAAGACGCGATCGACAGCCTGAAATGGGCGTCGAGCGTCGGCGGGCAGGCGGGTCTGCAAGCGCGCTGCCGGCGGAATCTCGCCGCCGTCGCTGGCTGGGTGAAGCGCACCCCGTGGATCGATTTCCTGGTGCGGGACGAAAATATCCGGTCGTGGACCTCGGTGTGTCTCGAAGTGGTCGATGACTGGTTCAAGAAACAGCCCGAAGAAACCCAGCGCGCGGCGCTCAAGAAAATGGAAGCGTTGCTCGACAAGGAAGGCGTCGCCTTCGATTTCGTCGGCCATCGCGATGCGCCGCCGGGCTTGCGTATCTGGTGCGGCGCGACCGTCGAGACCAGCGACGTCGAAGCCGTGTTGCCGTGGCTCGATTGGGCCTACGGCGAAATCCGCACTCCCGTCGCAGCCTAGAGGCCGCCATGCCGAAAGTTCTGATTGCTGACGCGCTCAGCGCGCAGGCCGTTGCCGTATTCAAGGATCGTGGCGTCGAGACCGTGACCAAGACCGGCCTCTCGCCCCAGGAATTGAAAGATATTATCGGCGATTTCGACGGCCTCGCCGTGCGCTCCGCCACCAAGGTGACGAAGCCCGTCATCGAGGCCGCTTCGAGGCTCAAGGTCATCGGCCGCGCCGGCATCGGCGTCGATACGATCGACGTCGCCGCCGCGACCCAGCGCGGCATCGTGGTGATGAACACGCCGTTCGGCAATTCCATCACCACCGCCGAGCATGCCATCGCGATGATGTTCGCGCTGGCCCGCGACATTCCCGCCGCCAACGCCTCGACCCAGGCGGGCAAGTGGGAAAAGTCGCGTTTCCTGGGCGTCGAGCTGTACGGTAAGACGCTTGGCATTGTCGGCTGCGGCAATATCGGCTCGATCGTCGCCGACCGCGCGCTCGGCATCAAAATGAAAGTCGTCGCCTACGATCCGTTCCTGTCGCCGGAGCGCGCCGTGGTTCTCGGCGTCGAGAAGGTCGAGCTCGACGAGTTGTTCGCGCGCGCCGACTTCATTACGCTGCACACGCCGCTGACCGACCAGACGCGCAACATCGTCAGCGCCGCCTCCATCGCGAAGATGAAAAACGGCGTGCGCATCATCAATTGCGCGCG
>Ga0134125_10008834_pt1 | contig 11370 bp, 10 predicted proteins | sample KB31751_FD_96464 | JGI IMG/M metagenome (GOLD analysis project Ga0134125, IMG submission 96464) | Terrestrial soil microbial communities with excess Nitrogen fertilizer from Kellogg Biological Station, Michigan, USA - KB3-175-1 | ecosystem: Environmental > Terrestrial > Soil > Unclassified ...
CCTCGGCTGATCGCGACCTTTCCGACGGCGCATCACGTCGAATTCTGCCGCCGTTTCATACGCGAAGACATCCCCCTTCATCACCTGCCGCATGCCACCGCCGCGGCGGAAGCCGCGCCTTGGAAGGACCGCGACATCGCGCTTTTCTTCAGCGGCTCGCTGCTCGCCGATCCCGAACGCTTTCGCGCCGAGTGGGCCGGCCACGGAGCGGAGGTCGCCGGGCGTCTCGAGGCCATTGTGGCCGCCCATGACGCGGCGCCGACGCGACCCTTGCACGAAGCCGTCCTCTCCGCGCTCGATGGCGCCGACGAACCGCCGGTTGAGGTGTTGGCGTCTTATCTCATCACGGTAGACACCTATCTGCGCAGCCGCGTCAAGCGCGACCTGGCGCAGGCGCTGGCGCATCTGCCGCTGACGCTCTGCGGTGAGGGCTGGGCGCGCTTCGCCGGTGAATTCACGCGCGCCAAACTATTGCCGGCGATGCCGGCGGCGGCCACCTTTGCTGCGATTCGGCGGAGCAGGATCGTGCTCAATCCGCTTCCACCCTACTATGAATCGCACGAACGCCCGCTGCAGGCAATGACCCATGGTGCCGTCGCCGCCAACGGGCCCAGCGGATTCATGGCGGCGGCCTTTCCCGGCGGCTATCTGACGCTGCCGGCCGGGTCCCAGGAAGCCGCGGCGGCTATTGAAGCGGCGCTCGCCGATGCCGCTTTGCTTCAGAGCATAGCCAGGGTCGGCCACGAAGCCTGTCTCGCCGACCATCTCTGGGACCACCGCGCGGCCGAGATCTTGCGTCTTGCAGGCGTATAGCACCTGACGCCCAACACTCGCTTGACCTGGATCATAGCGCCGGCATTGCCCGTGCGGCCTATAGGCCGATAATGGAGTCGTTGCTGCCGTCTTCTGCACTCACCGTTCCCGAGGCTTCTCCGACCCCGGATTTGCGGCGCATCCGCCGCCTCGTACGCGTATTGCGCGGGCTCCTGGTCATCGCGATCGCGCTGCCGGTAGGTTTTCTCGCAGTCGTCGCCTGGGCGAGCTATGGAACGACGATCGACGCCGCGCAGACGCTGATCCTGAGATCGCTCGAGGTCGTGCATCAAAGCACCCTTAAGCTGTTCGACACACAGGAGCTCATTCTCGATCGTGCCATCGCGCTGGCAGGGACACCCGACCGAAGCTCGGACACTGCCGCGCTCAATGCCGCCCTGCATAGCCTCGAGAAGGGTCGGGATCAGATCGCGTCGATCTGGATCATCGGTCCCGACGGAAAGGTCCGTGCCAGCAGCGTATCCGGCCCATGGCGGATGGGCGCTGCCGACCGCGACTATTTCATGGCGCAACGCGAACAGGATGTGGGTACCTATGTCGGCCGCACTTTCATCGGCCGGGCGACCGGGCGGCGCTCCTTCGGCTTCAGCCGCCGGCTGCCGAGCTCCGACGGCTCGTTTCAGGGCGTCGCCAGCATCTCGGTTTCCGCCGACTTCTTCCGCGGCGCCTTTCATCGCGCCTCGCCGGAGATCAAGCATGTGGTGGCGCTGATCCGCACGGATGGCCAGGTGCTCGTGCGCGACCCGCCGGAGTCCGCGATATCGCGGCTGTCGCCTGATGATCCATTGATGCGCGCCGCGTCGCAATCCAATGCCGGCTTGATCCGGCGCGTCAGCCTTTTGGACGGCCGGGAGCGGCTCTATGGCTACCGGCATATCGAGGGCTATCCGCTCTTCGTCGTCGTGGCCCTTTCGCGTGCGGCGATCTTGCGGCCGTGGCGCGCCAACATGCTGCTCTACACCGCGATCGCCTGCCCGGTCATCTTGGCGCTCTCCGGCCTCGCGGTCTTCGCGTTGCGCGAAGTGCGCCGGGAGGAGGCGGCGTTGCTCAGGCTGGCGGAAGCGTCGCGGCAGCGTGCCGACGCCGAAGCGCGGCTGCTGCAGGCGCAAAAGCTCGAGCTGCTAGGCCAGCTCGTCGGCACAATGGCGCATGATTTCGCCAATCTCCTCACCCCGATCATGGGCAACCTGCATCTGCTGCGCGAGCGCCTCGCCGACCCGGCCTCGCCGACGCGTGTCAACTCGGCGCTGGTCGCCGCCGAGCGAGGCGAGAAGCTGGTGCGCTCGCTGCTCACCGTTGCCCGGCAGCAGCCGATTGCTCTGTCCACGATCGACGTCAACGCGCTGTTGCGCGAGATGGAAGACCTGCTTCGACAATCGCTGGGGCAGGCCGCGAGCCTCGCATTCGACCTGGCCGCCGATCTCTGGCTGGCGCGTGCCGATGCGAGCGGGTTGGAGATGGCGGTGCTGAACCTCATCGTCAACGCCCGGGACGCCATGACCGCGCGTGGCTCGGTGCGAATTTCGAGCGCCAACGTGACCCTCGGCGGCGAGCATGACGATCTCTACGGCGATTTCGTTGCCATCGCCGTCGCCGACAGCGGGCGAGGGATGCCGACGGAAGTCCTGGCGCGCGCCTTCGAGCCGTTCTTCACCACCAAGGGCGCCGGGCAAGGCACCGGCTTGGGCCTCGCCAGTCTGCATGGCTTCGCGCGTCAATGCGGCGGCGGGGCTCAGATCAGCAGCGCTGCAGGGCAGGGCACCACGGTCACCATGTTCCTGCCGCGCGCCGCTTCGGCCTGAGACCGGCGCCGCGCGGCTAGGCCGCTTTCAGCAGGATGTTCTGTTCGCGCTCCAGCACCTTGCGGACCGCCGGGCGTTCGAGCATGCGCCGTTTCCAGGCGGTGTAATTGGCGAGTTCCTTCACCGGCAACTCGATGCGGGCACCCCAGCCGTAGAAGACGAGAGCATAGGGATCGCAAGCGGTGAACTGGTCTCCCTGCATCCAGCTCTTGCCGGCGACCATGCCGTCGATCTCCTGCAACGCCGCCCAGAAAGTCTTCTTGCCCGCCGCTTTGATCGAGGGATAAGCAGCCTCCTGCTCGCTGAACCGCTCCGGCCGGAAAATATGGGTGAAGGCCGGGTGCACGGAGTTGGATAGCCATGCCATCATCGAGATGCAGCGCGCCTGGGCCGTGCTCTCCTTGGGCAGCAATCCCTTCTCGGGAAAGCGCAGGCCGAGATAGCTGAGGATGGCGGTATTCTCGGTCAACACGCTGCCATCCTCGAGGCGCAGCGCCGGGACCCTGCCGCGCGGATTGATCTTGAGGTAGTCGGGCGTCCGCTGCTCGCCCTTGGCCAAGGCGATCGGCTTCAATTCGTAGGCGGTGCCGCTCTCCTCGAGGCCGATATGGGAGGCCATCGAGCAGGCGCCGGGGCTGTAGAACAGCGTCAGCATGGAAATTGCTCCTCACGGTCGAGACTCGATCGGCGTGGATTCTGCCCGCTTGCGGAAGCGGTGTCCATCGCGTGGCCTTCCGGTTGCCCCGGTCTGCACCCTGGAAACGCTGCGCCTTGGCGAGTGTTTCCCTTTCGGTTGGGCCGCGAGGGGCACCGCTTGAGGTTGAACTTGCTGAGAAAATTCGCGGCGATAGCTGGCTTGCTGCTGCTCGCCGCCTGTGCCGGACGCGTTGAGCCGCCGGGGCCGCCCCACCGGATCGAAAGCCATGCCTTGCCCGATCCGGAAAAGACCCATCTGGGTCAGGTGTTTGAAACGGCGGCAGAGCGCCATCCCGGGCTTTCGGGCTTCGACCTCATCACCTCGGGCCGCACCGCCTTCGAGGCGCGCTACGCCTTTGCCCGGCTGGCCCAGAAGACCATCGACGCGCAGTATTTCCTCTGGGCAGGAGATGCGGTCGGGCGCCGCATGCTGGAAGCGCTGCTTCAGGCCGCCGACCGTGGCGTCCGGGTGCGGTTGCTGCTCGACGATCTCAATCTCATCGGCTCCGGCCTCAATCTCGCTGTCCTAAACGCCCATCCCAATTTCGAGGTGCGGCTGTTCAATCCCTTCGACAGGCGGGTCTTTGCGGATCTCGATCTTCTCCTCGACTTCCAGCGCCTCAATCATCGCATGCATGACAAGGCGTTCATCGTCGACAACACCATCGCCATCGTCGGCGGGCGCAACATGGCTAATGCCTATTTCTCGGTGAGCGGCGAGTCCAATTTCCGCGACATCGACGTCTTTGCCGCGGGCCCGGTCGTGCGCGACATCTCACGCGAATTCGACACCTTCTGGAACAGTCCCTGGGCGGTGTCGATCGGCGATGTTACCCAGGCTAGACCGAATTCCGAGGAGCTGAAGGCGGCGGAGAGCAAACTCCGCGCCGAGACGGACGACACCAAGAACTTTCCGTTCAAGACCGAGCTCGACGAGCCCTATCTGGAACATCTGGCGGAGACCGTGCCGGACCGTCTCGTCTGGGGCAAGGCGAGCGTGCTCTATGACGAGCCGAACAAGCCGGCGACCTCGACGCCCCGGGTGGCCGAGGAACTGCGGAACAAGGTCGCGGGCACGATCCGCCACCGGCTGTTGCTCGAGATCGCCTATTTCATCCCCTCCGAGCACGGCGTCGAGCGGCTTTGCGATCTCGTCCGCCGCGGCGTGCGCGTTCGCATCCTCACCAATTCTCTGGCTTCTACCGACGAGGTCGCGGCCTATGCCGGCTATATGCGAATTCGCAAGCCTCTGCTGCGCTGTGGCGTCGAGCTGCACGAGCTACGGCCGGATGCTGCTTTCGTTCGCCGCGACTGGACCTGGCTGCGTGCCAGTTCGGAGGCGGAGCTCCATACCAAGGCGGCGGTCTTCGATGACGACCGTGTGATGATCGGCTCCTTCAATCTCGACCCGCGCTCGCGCCGGATCAATACCGAGATCGCCATCCTGATCACCAGCGCGCCGCTTGCCGCCAAGGTGGCGCACTTCATCGAGGGTGGCATGTCGCTCGCCAACTCGTTCCTGCTGGAGTTCCCCAAAGGTGACGACGATGTTATCTGGGTCGCAGAGGACAAGCAGCATCAGCTTCGCTTCTACCATTCCCCGGTGACGAGCTGGTGGCGCCGGTTCGAATCCGATTTCCTGTCGCTGCTGCCGATCGAAGATCTACTGTAGGTCTGCGCGCGTTGGCGGGATTCCCGTGTCGAGCCATACATCGGCGAGATCTTGCTCGAGATAGTGGCTTGGCGTCAGGTGCCAGCCCTTCATCGCGGCAGACGCCGCGACGATGCGGTTCCACCACAGGAACGGCACGGCATAGGCGTCGGTGAGCGCGCGGCGCTCGAACTCGCGCACGATGCGGGTGCGCTCGCGCGGGTCGGTGGTCACCGCCTGGCCGACATAGAGGCTGTCGAGGAAGCGGTCGGTCGAGCCGGAGAAATTGCTCGGCGACAAGTCGCTCGACACGTATTTCGCCAGTTGCAGCGTCGGGTCGTCGAAATAATCGCCGGCGAAGTCGATCGCCGCGATGAAGGCATGGCGCTCGAGTGCACTCTCCCAATGCTTGGTATCGAGCTTCTCCTGGTTGACCGTGACGCCAATCTCCTTCCAGGACTGGATGAGATAATCGGCGGCGGGGCCATAGGGCATGGCGATGTCGCGATTGGTGAGGGTGAAGGCGAGGTGGCTCTGGCCCGCTTCGGCGAGGAGCCGCTTCGCCTCGGCGCGCGCCGCTTCGATGTCGTGGCCGAAGCCCGGGATCGTCGCCAATTCGCTCTCGGGGGTCGCCATGGCGAAGCCCGGCCGCATCACGCCGCCGACGAATTTGAGGAAGGTGGTGCTCTGCAGCCTCTCGGCCGCATGCCACCGGTCGATAGCGAGCGGCAAGGCGCGGCGCACCCTCGGATCGTCGAAGGGCGGCTGATGCGCGTTGAAGACGATCATCAGGTCGATGAGCCAGGGCGTCTCGCCGATATAAATCTTGTCGCCCATGGCAGCCACCAGCGCGTCGCGCTCGGCCGGGGTCACGCTGCGGAATTCGGCCTTGAGGCTGCCTTGCTCGAGCCCCTGCACGACCTTGGCGCCGGCGACGAAATGCGCGACATAGCCGTCGAGATAGGGGTGACCCGGGCGGAAATACCGGTCGAAGCGCTTGCCCGTCCAATGGTCGCCTTTGACATGCTCGACGAAGGTGAAGGGGCCGGTGCCGAGGATGTGCGTCTTGGGATAGAGCGGGTCCTCCTTCAGCTTCGCTGCGCTGTAGATGCAGTTCCAGGGCGAGGCGAAGTTCGCCAGCATCGCCGCCTCCGGCCAGCGCAGATGGAACACCACCGTCAGCGCATCGGGCGTGTCGATGCGGTCGATCGCCGAGTAATATACCTGCCGAGCCGAGATCACGCCTTCGGGCGGGTGGATGATCCGCTCGTAGCTCACCTTCACGTCGGCGGAAGTCATGTGGCTTCCATCATGGAAGAGCACGTTGGGCCGCAGGCGAAAGGTATAGGTGCGCCGGTCCGCCGAGACGCTCCAGCTTTCGGCCAGATCGCCTTTGACTTGCGGGTAATCGGCGCCGTCGAACTTCAGCAGGGTCGAGTAGTGTGGCGCCACCGGATGCATGAAGGCGAAGGAGACATTGGCGTCGCAATCGTAATTGCCGGGCTCGGCATCGACGGCGAAATCGAGGATGCCGCCCCGCTTGGGCTGCGGTTCGGCCGCGGCGGTGACCGCCAGCGCGGCGAGCATGGCGGCGGCGCCCGCGACGCGGAGGCCGGGCCAGAAGAGCTCGGCGGTGCGTCGCCGACGGAAGAGATAGCGCTTGGACAAAGGCGTCTCCTCGAAGATTCGGGATGGCCGAGATGCTGAAGCGTCAGTCGCGATGCTCGGTCTGCCAGCGGCGGAACTGGTCGTAGAGCTCGTCCTTCTGCGCGGCGGTCAACGTCTGACTACCGCTTGCCTTGCTGCGCTCATCGAGGAATTCGACGAAAACCTTGTGCAGATCGTCCTGGTTCATGGCGACCGGAGCGGCGCCGTTGCGCTTGATCCAGTCCTCGGCCGGCGGGAAGCGGCGCCAATTCGGCAGCTCGGCAGCGAGGTTCACCTCCTGCCATTTCGGATGGTGCGGCGCCTCGAGCAGCTTTGGAAACTGGGTGAAGAAGGCATCTACGAAATTGGCGACGTTATGGTAGCGCTCGGAGTCGGGCGCGAGCCCCGCGACGACCAGCGCGGTGCCGACCGCCACCGTGTCGACCGCCGCGCCCTGCGGCACGAGATCGGGATAGTCGGCGCTGGTGAGCCGCGCCGGGATGTAGCTCGCGGCGACGCCGCCCGCGAGCGGCACGGAGAGGAAGTGCAGCTTGTCCTGCGGCCGGACGCCCGCGAAGAGCGTCGCGGGCTTGCCGACCACCATCGCCATGGCGGCGATCTCGCCGCGCTTCAGCTTCTCCAGCGCCAGCGCCTGGCCGTAGCGCGTCGGCTCGACCTTGATGTTGAGCATCTCGAAGAGGCGCGGACCGGTGAACTCCGTGCCGTCATTGAGCGTGCCGAAATTCACCTTCTTGCCGGCGAGATCCCGGATGCTCGTGATATCGGCCCTTGCCAGCAGATGGAACTCGTCGCTGCTGAGCTTCGCGATATAGGTGACGGAGTTCTCCAGGCCGGGATAGCGTTTCTCGGCCCGAGCTTCGTCGAGCACGTCGGTCTGCACGATGGCAAGGTCGACGCCGCGCAGCACCTTGAGATCGGCAAGATTCTGGAAGGCGCCCTTGCCGATGACCGGAAGCACGCGCCGCGTCGCTCCGTCGTCGAGAACCTCGGCCAGATCCTCGGCCATGCGCGCCGAGGTGCCGTTGACGCTGCCGGTGACGATCTCGACGAGGCCGCGATTCGCGCGCTCCACCAGCGGATCGGCGGCATGTGCGCTGCCGCCGGCAAGCGCCAGCAGGGCCGCGGCGCAGCCGATGCGGCGGAAGAGGGGAGTGATGGGACGGATCATGCTGCCTGATCTCCTGCGCCGCGCTCGGCGGCCTTAGCGGGCGTATTTCGCCATCAGCCGGCGCATCAGCGCGTCGGCCTCTCTATCGCCGCCGGCGCTCGCCTTGCGATACCAGCGCGCCGCCGCGACGGGATCGCCGCGCAAGCCGCGCGCCTGCGCCTCGGCGAGGAACAGCGGGTCGTAGGTCTTGCCCGTCTGCCGTGCCGCCGCGGCATCGCCGCCCTCGGCGGCGCGCTGATAGAAGAGCCGCGCCGCGGCAATGTCGCCGGTGGCGAGCATCTGGTCGCCGCGCGCCATCAGTTCCTTGAACTCCGCTGCGGGGACGGCGACGTGCCGGGCCGCAGGGGCAGGCGGTGCAGCCGGCAGTGTGGCGGGCAGGGCCGCCACCGGCGCCGGACGTGGCGGCGGCGGTACCGGCGGTGCCATCGGCAAGGCGGGAAGGGTGAGCGCGAGCGAGACCGGCGGGGTGCTGTGCTGCGGCATCAGCAGCAATGCCGCGCCGCCGAGCGCCAGCACGGCCGCGCCGGCGCCGAGCAGCAGGGTGAGCTTCGCGCCGCCGCGTGCGCGCGGTGCGGCTGGCGCGGCCGCGGCATGCGGCGGCGCCACCGCTTCGGCCGGACCGGGCGCGCGGCTGGGCGCTTGATCGAGGGGCGTTTTATCGGCGGGTGGTGCGCTGCTTGCGTCACGCTCATAGGACCAGTACCACGGACGGAAGCCGGAAGCCGACGCATCGCCCTTGCTGTAGAGCACGGTCGCCGGGGAGTTCTCGTGCGGCTCGGCGGCGGCCTCCACCGGTGCAATCGCCGCGGGCGCGGGCTCCGCGGTTGGTGTGGCGGTCGTGCGCGTCTGCTGCGTTGCGGCGATCAACCGCTGGCGCGCTCCGCCGCGCGGCAGCGCGAAGAGCGAAGCGGCAGGGGCCGGGTCCTCGGCGCCGCGCGCCTCGGCCGGGGTTCGGTCCTCGCTGGAGAGCAAGCCCGATGCGAGGCTTGCCCGCTTCTCGCTGCTGAACATCGCCCCTCTCCGCCGGCCCGGCGCGCCCATCCCGATGACCCGGGTGCGCCCTTTGCCAAGCATCGCGGATTATCGCCGCGGCCCGCGAGACGGGACAGGCATTTCGCTTAGAGTTTTCGCCTATTACCAGCGAGACTTAATGTAGAAATTAAGAAGTTTTCGGCCTATTTCGAGCGCTCCTCGACCTTGGCCCGGCGCCACTCAGCTTCCATCTCGTCGAGATCCGCCGTCTCGACGGAACGGCCGCTTTCGGCGAGCAGCGTTTCGACCCGGCGGAACCGGCGTTCGAATTTGCGACAGGCGGCGCGCAGCGCCTGTTCAGGATCGGTCGCGGCGTGTCGCGCGAGATTGACTACGGCGAAGAGCAAATCGCCGATTTCGTCGCCGATGCGCTCGCTATCGCCTCCTGCCATCGCCTCCCGAAGCTCCCCCAGTTCCTCGGCGATCTTGTCGAGCACCGGCGTGGCGGTCGGCCAGTCGAACCCCACCCGCGCTGCGCGGCGCTGAAGCTTCTCGGCGCGCGTCAGCGCGGGCAGCGCCGTGCCGACGCCGTCGAGCGCGCTGGCGCTCTCGCCCGAAGCTGTGGCCTTGGCGCGCCGCTCTGCTGCCTTCTGCTCTTCCCAGGCGGTGGTCTGCGCCGCGGCATCGGCGATGACCGCGTCCCCGAATACATGCGGGTGGCGGCGCACCATCTTCTCGGCGATCGCGGCAGCGACGTCGTCGAAGGCGAAGAGTCCGGCCTCCTCGGCCATGCGCGCATGGAAGACCACTTGGAAAAGCAGATCCCCGAGTTCGTCCTTGAGCGCCGCCGGGTCGCCGCGCTCGCAGGCCTCGGCGACTTCATAGGCTTCCTCGATCGTGTAGGGCGCGATCGTGGCGAAGGTCTGCACGCGGTCCCAGGGGCAGCCGCGCGCGGGATCGCGTAGCCGCGCCATGATGTCGAGGAGGCGCGGCACAGCGGGATTTTGCGTCATGCGCCCGCCCGTTGCGCTGCGGCCCGGGCGATTGACTGCCGCAGCAGCTCCATTGCTTCCGCCGCTTCTGCCCAGCGCACCACCTTGACCCATTTGCCGGGCTCAAGATCCTTGTAGTGGCGGAAGAAATGGGCGATCTGCTCGCACAGCAGCGGCGGCAGGTCGCGATAGCTGCGGATCCCGGAATAGAAGGGATGGAGTTCGTCCACCGGCACGGCGAGGATCTTCTCGTCGCCGCCGCTCTCGTCTTCCATCAAGAGCGCGCCGATCGGACGGGAGCGGATGACCGCCCCGGGCATCACCGCCACCTGCGCCACCACCAGCACATCGGCAGGATCGCCATCCGGCGACAGCGTATGCGGCACGAAGCCGTAATTGGCCGGATAGAACATCGCGGTGTGCAGGAAGCGATCCACCTGCAGCGCTCCCGAGGCCTTGTCGATCTCGTATTTTACCGGCGCTCCGCCCTGCGGAATCTCGACGATCACGTTGATCTCCTCCGGCGGGCTGCGGCCGATGGCGATCTGTTCGATGTTCATCGTGGAAACTCCCTGGGGTCGCGCTTCAGCTAGGCTTGCCCTCGCCATATTGCAGCACCTTCACCTTCTCGATGGTGATGAGGCCGCTGCCCATCATGCCGTCGAGCAGCGGCAGGAAGGCGTTGATTCTCTCCTCCCCGTCGATGATCTCGACCACCATCGGCAGATCCTCGCTGAGCCGGAGCACCTTGGCGGTATGCAGCCGGCTCGAATGGCCGAAGCCCATCGGCCCGCGCAAAACCGTGGCGCCGGCCAGGTGCTGCTCGCGCGCCTTCAGCACGATCGCCTCGTAGAGCGGCAGATGCTGATGATGGTCATCCTCGCCGATGAAGATGCGCAGCAGCACGGCGTCGCGGGGAACTTGCATTCTTACCCTCCCGAGAAGAACGCGCCGAGGGCGAAACCGGCCCAGACGGCGAGGAGACACAGCAGGACGGAGGCGACGATGTTGCCGAAGACGCGTGCCCATTGCGCATCGCGCGCGAGGTTGAGCGTCTGCAGGCTGAAGGACGAGAAAGTGGTATAGCCGCCGCAGAGCCCGACGATGAGGAGCTGCCGCACGGTGACGTCGCCCGGAAGCGCGCCCGCGGGCGCAATCAGCGCGGCGAAAGTTCCGATCACCAGCGAGCCGGTAACATTCACCACCAGGGTGCCCCAGGGAAAGGTCTCGCCGATGCGATTGGCGATGAGGCCGGAAAGGCCATAGCGCACCATGCCGCCGACGGCGCTGCCGAAGGCGACCCAGGCGGAGCCGATCATCGGTCCGCTCGTTGCATGAAGTCTTTCTTCATAATCAACGCACTACCGGAAGATTTTGCGCTCATTTATTGGCTTTTCGCGCGAGCGCGTGGCCGATCCACACGCCCAACAAGCATAGCACCAGCGACAGCGCGATGTAGGCCGCTGCCGCGGCCAGGCGGCCGTGCTGCAGCAGGCTCAGCGTCTCGAGGCTGAAGGACGAGAAGGTCGTGTAGCCGCCGCAGAGCCCGATCATGACGAATTGCCGGCCAAGCGAGCCGACGAGGAC
>Ga0134125_10008836_pt1 | contig 11368 bp, 10 predicted proteins | sample KB31751_FD_96464 | JGI IMG/M metagenome (GOLD analysis project Ga0134125, IMG submission 96464) | Terrestrial soil microbial communities with excess Nitrogen fertilizer from Kellogg Biological Station, Michigan, USA - KB3-175-1 | ecosystem: Environmental > Terrestrial > Soil > Unclassified ...
CTGGCGGGAGAAGAGCATCGGAGACGTCCTGGCCATGGACGTCGACGAGGCGGTCGAGTTCTTCCGGGCGCACGGGCGCGTCCATCATGCACTGAAACTGCTCCAGGACGTGGGGCTGGGATATTTGACTCTCGGTCAGCAGAGCCCGACGCTCTCGGGTGGCGAGGCACAGCGCATCAAGCTGGTGACCGAGCTCGCCAAGGTGCGGACGGAAGGCGGCAATGGCGGCAGCGCTCCGGCAGCCGGCCCGCGATTTGCGCCCAAGCACACCCTCTACGTTCTGGATGAGCCGACCGTGGGTCTGCACATGGCGGATGTCGAGAAGCTCATCCACGTGTTGCACCGGCTGGTCGCGGCCGGCAATACGGCGGTCGTGGTCGAGCACAACCTCGACATCATGGCGGAGGCGGACTGGATCGTGGACATGGGTCCTGAGGCCGGCGAAGGCGGCGGCCGCGTCGTCGCGCAGGGGGCACCGGCCGAAGTGGCGCTGCGCAAGCGCGAGTCGCACACGGGCCGCGCGCTCGAGCCGTTCCTCAAAGAGCGCACCTGAGCCGGGCGACGGCGCATAATCCGGCCGCCATGCCCTTCTCGAGTGCCATCGCCGCCGAGCTGGTCTGCTGGAAATGTGGCGCCTCGCTTGCCGCGCTCACCCTACCGCTGCGGCGGCTGGAAGAATGCCCCAAGTGCCGGTCCGAGCTGCACGTATGCCGGATGTGTGTCGACTACGACACGAGCGTCGCCAAGCACTGCCGCGAGCCTACGGCCGAGGAAGTCCGCGACAAGACGCGGGCCAACTTCTGCGACTTCTTCAAGCCCCGGCCGGGCGCTTACGTCGCCCCGAATACCGCCGAGGTCGACAAGGCGCGCGCCGCGCTCGAGAAGCTGTTCGGAAAGTAGCCCTCAGGACTTCTTGACGCGCTCGCTCAGACGCTCGAGCAGGCGCGAGAACGGCGTATTCTTCTGGAATTCGACGCGCAGATGCCGCACGCCGGTGTCGTTCAGGGATTCGCCGGTGCCGGAGTCGATCGCCAGCTCGTTGGCACCGAGGATCTCGAGCGTTTCCTCCAGAGTCTGCGGAGTGCGGCGCTCGCGCGCTTCGACCTTGCTGCTGCCCTTGCGGGCACTGCGTGTCGCCGGTGCCGGTCGTGCGGTTGCCGCAGCCGGTTTTGGCGCCTCTGCAGCAGGTTGTGCCGCGGGCGCCTGCCTCACCGCAGGGGCCGGTGCGGCGCGAGGCGTCTCGTCCTCGATGAGCTTGAACTCATTGTCCTCACTCGTGGAGCGCTTGCGGGCCGCGCCAACCCCGGCAAAACGCTGATTGTCTTCAGTGGCGCGCTCCCGCTCCTGCGGGCTCACCGGCACCACGGCCACGGAATTGAACTCTGAGCGGACGTAGTAGGCGACCTGCTTGGCCGAGATCGCATCGTTGAAGAAGCCGAGGCGCAGGCCGTACCACTTGCGTCCCTCACGGCTGCCCTCGACGGAATAGAGCGTGTAGGCGCTGAAGATGGCGAGCGGCGGTACCTTGGTGAGCTCCACCGGCTGGACCGACCACTGCAGCTGCACCGCGAAGGAGACCGGGTCATTGTGGGAAACGGCTTCCTTGAGGGCGCGCCGCGTACCCGTGTCATCGGGCTTGAGCAGCGAGATGCCCGATTCGGCGGCGTCGGCCTGCAGCACCGGTTGCGCAGGCTCGCTCTCTTCATCCCGCCGCGTCTCCAGAAACTTCAACACCTGAGTGTCGGTGAGCGTGGCGTCTTCGGCGGGCTCAGCGCGCGCGAGCGCCGGAACCCGCATGACACGTGTCTCTCCCGTGGAGTCGGGCGCATCGAGCGCCGCCAACACTTCCTTGACGTTGGAGTTGGCGAAAACCGGCTTGGCGGCAGGCTGGTGAGCGCTGGGCCGGGCAGCCGATGGCGCCGCCGGCCTCGGGGCTGCGGGCCTGGTGGCGATCGGCCTGGTCGTGGGCTTCGGGCGTGCGCCCGGGGCGGTGGCCGCCGGCGGCGCAGGCTTGAACGATTGAGGTCTGGCAACGGGGCGCTGGCCGCCCGCCGCGACATTGCCCGGGCGAGCCTGCGACGGCGCGGCAGGCGCAGTTGTCGCACGCGCTGTTGGCATCGCCCGCGCAGCAGCAGGAGCGGGCCCCGCCTTCACCGGCGCCGCCATAGCGCCCTGAGGGCGCTTCTGGCTCAATGGCGAAGCCACCTTCACGGCCTGAGCAGCCGCGGTCCGAGCCGGGGCTGCCGCAGTCGGAGGCGGTGATGCGGGCGGATGAAGCGTGGGCACCAGCGTCGGAATCCTTGGGGGTGCCGCAGGCGCCGCGTTTTGCGGTCGCGCAGCGGGAGCCGCCGGCGCCTTGGCTGGCGGTGTTGGGGCTGCTGCTGGCGGCGTTGGGACTGGGGCTTTGGGCTGAGGACCCACGGCGTGCCGCGCCTGCGCTGCGGCCGCTTCGGTCGCGCGGGCGCGCAGCTTCTTGCCCGGGGCCTCACCGGCCCATGCACCAGGGTATATGTCCCGCACGACGCCCAGCCATTCCTCCGCTTCCGCTTGACTGGCGAAGAATCCCATGTGCAGACGGAAGCGCTCGCGACCTTCCTCGAAACGACGGCTCACGAAAAAGGTGAAACGCTTGAGCTCGGGCAATTCCGTTTGCGCGAGCGCCATGGGCGTCGTCGATGAGCACAAATTGAGGACGAACGGCCCCGCCTCTGCAGCAGGCTCGGCCGGATGGTCCGCGTCCGCCTCGGAAGACGCCAGATTTGCCGTCGGTGTCATAGATTCCCCGGGACAGTCCATCGGCCACAGGGCAATCGGGATACGGCTCAGTGCACGGAGGGGAATGCGAGCGGTCGCGCGAGCGCGCGATCGTGGCAGCCCCGCCGTCTTAGGAACCGTCCTTTAGACCGGTGGCTTTGCGTCCCCGTCTTTCGACGGGTTTGCCCTTATCACCGGGCTAAGTGTCGAAGCGGCGCCCCGCGGAGTCAAGGGGCGCGAGTGTGGCACGCCTCTCAAGTGGTGTTTATACATACGCTTCCGCGATGCCACTTACGGCCGCGGCCGCGCTTATGTAGCGTGCCACGCAGGATATGTAATGCAGTTAGCGGGCTGCCGGGGTCGCCGCGACGAGAGGAGCGGGCCGGCGCGGCTTCAATTGCGCGAGTGCGCAGATTCCCGCATAGGTGTAGCGCTGCGGACCACGACGACCCGAGCGAAGCGTCCCGAGCATGGCAGCCGCTGTGGTGGCAACCGGTATGCCACGGTGCACGGCACGTGGCCCAACGAGGAGCGGATTGACGAGCGGCATGACCGCCCGCCTGACCAGGTCCAGCGCGCGCATCTCTCGCGGCCAACCGAGGATGATCGCAGGCTGCAGGATATCGAGCGCGCCAAACCCGATGCCGCCCAACATCTCCTCGAGCTCTCCCTTGATTCGCAGGTAGCCGGTTTTCTCCGCGGGACCGGCGCCGGCCGCGGAGACCACGACGAAGCGCGCCGCCCCCGCAGCCTTCGCGGCGCGCGCGAACGCCAGCGTATAGCCGAGATCGATGCGACGGATCGCCTCCTCCTGCTCCCGCTCGCCGAGGCGAGCACCCAGGCAGCAGAATGCGACCTGACACTTCAACCCCGCGAGCTGCCGCTCCAGATGACTGAACTGCACGATCCGGTTGGCGAGGCGCGGATGCTCACGGCCCAGCGGGCGCCGCGTCACGGCAAACACGCGCGTGACCTCCGGCGCATCGAGCAATGCATCGAGGACGCGGGCGCCCACGAAGCCGCTCGCGCCGGCAAGAAGCGCCACCACGGAGTCGTTATCGGCCATGGAAGCTTCTTAGCCCCGCCCGCGCGCGCGCACAAGCTCCCGCCTCGGCTTCATCCAAACAGCGTGACGCCAATCACAGACACTGGGTATGAACCGTGATGTCAGGCACAGCCCCGAAAGTGCCGTCCTTCCCACCCGCAGGCATCAAAAACCGCGCGCTCTTTACCTCCAGGCACACGGACGTGCCCCGCCGCCGCAGGTGGCGGGCGTAGGGCAAAAAACCGCGTTTTTTGCCTCTACGCGCGCTGGGCCGGGCAGGATGCCCGGGTCCAGCACCATTTTAAAGCGGCTCGGAGCAGCTCACCGTAATCGTGACGTTCTGCTGACCGGGCTCCACGTTGAACTCCTGGTGCACCGCCCGATAGCCGTCCCGCGTGCCGATGACCGTGTAGGTACCCGGCTTCAGCCGTATCTCCCGCCGTCCGAAGGTCCCGAATACTCCAATGCTCGGGATGGTCACCTGCGTGGCGTTGTCGGAAATCATGTTGAGCAACACCGGCCGATCGAGCTGCGGCAGAAGCCGCGCGAGCTGCGAGATCTGCGACTGCAGCAGCGGACCGGTAGGATTCTGCTGGCGCGCCTGCTGCAGGAGGGTCACGGCTTCGTCCCGCACGGACGGGAAGGAAAGCCGATAGGGATGATTGATGATCTGCTGCAGCGAGTCGGAGAGCTGCGCCATTGCCTCATCCCTTTCCTTGCCGCGCTTCGCAAAGGCGAGCGCGGGATCCTCGCGCAGCGCCGTGTCATAAACCGTGATGGCCTGCCGCCAGTGCTCCTGGGCCTCGAGATTCGCCGCCTGCTGTCGCAACGCGGCGATGCGGCTCGCCTGCATCGCTGCGCTCACCCGCTGCAGCCCCTCGGTGGCCTCCTTGCCCTCGGGCCGGAAACCGAGCGCCTGTTGGAAATCGGTCTGCGCTTCCGGGAGCCTCCCGGCACCGAGCGCGGCGAAGCCAGCCCCGACCGCGCGCGCATAGCTGTCGTCGCCGAAGGCGGCATTGGCACGGGCCAGTCCCGACTTCGCCGCCTGATTGCCCGGATCGAGCGCCAGCGCCTGGCTGAAATCCTGAGCGGCGCGCGAGTAGTTTCTCGCCGCCTCGGCCCGCTTCGCATCGGAGAGGAGCGGCAGCACGCCGCCCAAGACGCCGGCCCGCCGCGCGCCGTCGATCGCGCGCTGATTGTTGGGATCGATGCGGCGCGCGAGAGCGTAGGCCTCACTTGCCTGCTCCCGATGGCCCGCGGCGAGCGCCGCGTCCCCCGCTTTGAGCTGTGCGGCCAAAGCCTGGGGCGCCTTGCCCGCGACGCTGTTGAGGAGCTGCTGCGCCTGATCCAGGCGTTGCAGCGCGATCTTGACGCCGCCCGCGGCGGCGGCGCCGTTCGCTTCCGCTGCCTGCATCTGCGCTGCTGCGAACTCCGCTCCACCCCACGAGGCAACTCCGCGCGCCTGTAGCGCAGCCACCTGCTTGTCGTAGGCGGCGCGCTCGCTGGCGAGTTGCGCGAGGTCGGCAGTGTCGGCCGGCGGCTTCGGGGCTGGAGTCGGCGCCGCTATCGGCTGCGGCGGCGGCTTCTCCGGAGTTGGCGCCGGGCTCGTCGACTGAGACGGTGCGAGCGGCGCAAGGCGCGCCAACAGCGACTGCAGACCCGCGATGTCATCGCGCGGCAACCAGTAGAGCGCGGCCGCCGTGGCACCGCAGATCAGTATCGCCCCGCAGAGAAGCCCTGACAGGAGATACGGCCAGCGTCGGGCCCGCCCACCGCCGCCGTACGGCGTGGTGATGAAGGGATTCGTTCGCGGCTCGAGCGTACCCCGGTGCCGCGGCTGCAGGGTCCCCCGAGCGAAGGGATCGCCCGGCGAGACGGGCTCGAAGTGACCCCCGTAACCGTGAGCGGTATGTTGGGTCACGCCCGAATGTTGAGCGGCACCGTAGTGTTGGGTGCCGTGATGCTGGGCGCCATGATCTTGGGTGCCGTGGTGTTCGGTGCCGTGCTGCGGCGGTGAATGTGCGGGTGCCTGCGGCTGCCGCGCCTCGGCCGGAGCCCCTGCATGGGCAGCCCGTGAGAGCGGGCCTGCTTCGGGGAGATGATCGGGAGCCTTCGCCTGTGGCTGCGGCGCCGGGATTGTCGGCTCGCGACGCTGCGGTGGCGGCGCAGGGGTCGGGTCGCGGCGCTGCCGCAGGAAGTCGGCCTCGCTGCGTTGACGCATGAGGTCCGGCTCACTGCGCTTGAGCATGAAGTCCGGAACGGCCGGGTTCGATGCAGCACCCATCGTCGAGGGAGCCGGGGTCGACGCAGCAGTCGCGGTCGATGCCGCAGTCGGGGCCGAGGCCGAACCAGGCAAAGGCTTTGCGATGGGTTCGTCCGCAGCATTCCCGTCGGGGGGCGCAAGGCCCTGCGCGCGGCGCAGAAAGCCTGCGAGCCGCCCTTCCCTGGCCTTGCGAGCCGCGGGGAGCTTCCGGCCCTCTTCCGGCTTGGGAACTGCTTCCGGCTTGGTAACCTGCGCAGGTCCCGGAGCGTCCGCGCGTGCGGACGGCTCGGCATCCCATTCCTCATCGTCGTCGCTGACCTCTGTCACCGCACCTTCCGGCGCAAAACACAACGTTGCGTTCAACGTTGCATCGAGCTCATCCATGACCTGCTGCATGGTGTCAGGCCGTAGTGCGGCACGCTTGGCGAGCATGCGCATCACGATCCGGCCCAGCTCCGGAGGAATCTGCCGCGTGGGCACCAGCTCCGGGACGGGCTGCGTCTGCGCCCGCTTGAGATCGAAGTTGGGATAGTACGGCGGATGTCCCGACAGGAGCTCGTAGGCGAGCGCGCCGAGACCGTAGATGTCATCGGCCGCGCTCGGCGGCTCACCGCGCAGTTGCTCGGGGCTCGCGGTGAAGGGCGAGTGCCCTCCCCGCATCTCCGTGACGCCGGCACCGGCGCTGGCGGCGGGCAACAGTCCCGCGATGCCGAAGTCGGCGAGCTTCACACGACCGCGGCTGTCGAAGAGCACGTTCTGGGGCTTGAGATCCCGGTGCACGACACCGCGTGCGTGGGCGTACTCCAGAGCTTCGGCCACCTCGAGCAACACCGGCACGATCTCGAGGTAGGCGGCGCCACGAAGGCGGCGCAGATCGCCGCCGGCGGCGAGCTCCATCGGCAGCACCATGACGTCGTCGATTCGTTCCGGCGGCTGCACCTGAAGGATTCCGGAATGCTGCAGGCGACTCGTGATGTTGTACTCATGCTCGAGCGCTTCCCACGCGGCCGGATTGCGGGCAGCCGCGGGCGCCAGGATCTTGAGGGCGATGTCGACGCCGCGCGATTCGTCATGCGCGCGCCATACCTCGCCCTGTCCCCCGGTACCGATACGCTCGATGAGGGTGTATCGGCCTAGCGTCGTCGATTGAGCGGCTGCGCGGACCTGTAGCATGACCTCCACCTTAACTGGCCTTCGCTCGATGTGCCATCCGCGAATACTCTACTCAGACCGGAGCAAGATGTGGCAGTGCCGTTTTGATTCCGATTTACAGCACGCCTCCGGCCGCGCGTCGCCGTCCGCCGACAGCGCCGCAGAGAAAGGCTCTCACAAGGCGCAATCCCCTCGTTTGCATTCTGTTGGCAGCCTTCGGAGCACGCGTCACCAGCTCTAAGAGCAAGAACCCTGCCCGGCAGCGTTACAGGTCGAGGTGGAGCTGCGGGTGGTTGGCACGCGGGGAGCGCGGCGGCCGGAAGAGGCTGGTATCCGGCGGGTGATGCCTTCCCGTCCCGAGGCCGAGCCGCCGGCAGGCAATTTGGAAGCGGCTGCGCAGCAACTCGGCGACCGGCCCGGTGCCGCGCATGCGCGTGCCGAAGGTCGGATCGTAATCCTTGCCGCCGCGCATCTGTCGCACCAGCGACATCACGTGCCCTGCCCGATCCGGGTAATGCGCGGCCAGCCACTCGCGGAAGAGATCCTTCACCTCGTACGGCAGCCGCAGCAGGACGTACGCGGCCCAGCGCGCGTCGGCTGCGGCGGCGGCCTCCAGGATCGACTCCATCTCATGGTCGGTCAGCGCCGGAATGACCGGCGCAACCATCACCCCCGTCGGCACCCCCGCCGCGTTCAGCCGCTTCACCGCCTCGAGCCGCGCACGCGGTGAGGCCGCCTGCGGTTCCATGACGCGCTTGAGCTCCACATCCAGCGTGGTGACGCTGACGCCCACTCCCGCGAGCCCATCCCTCGCGAGATCGCTCAGCAGGTCGAGGTCCCGCAGCACGAGCGCGCTCTTGGTGATGATCGTCACCGGGTGGCGGCTGCGGGCGAGCACCTCCAGTATGTCACGGGTCACCCGCATACGCCGCTCTATCGGCTGATACGGATCCGTGTTGGCCCCCAGGGTGATGGGCTTGCACACGTACCCCGGGCGACTCAACTCCTCTTCCAACACCTTGCCGGCGTCCTGTTTATAGAATAATCTGGTCTCGAAATCCAACCCTGCAGACAACCCGACATAACTATGACTGGGGCGAGCGTAGCAATAGGGGCAGGAATGGCTGCATCCCCTGTAGGGATTGATCGACTGCTCGAACGGAATGTCCGGTGAGTCGTTGCGTGTTATGACGGAGCGGGCGCGATCCGGCTCGATGGAGGTGGGGATGAAGTCCGGCACCTCCTCCTGATACCAGCCGTCATCGACGGCTTCGCGCTGCTGGCGCTCGAAGCGTCCGGCGGGGTTCGAGAGCGCGCCGCGGCCCTTGAGCGGCTCGTTCCTGTCGCGCGATGGGGCCATGCCGTATACTGTACATCCATCCAGGCTCGCGGTAAAGCAGCCTCGGTCCATAATGATCGCAAGAGCGGGCCCGATCCCGCCGGGGAGGAGAGCCGTGAACGAACCGGGACAGCAGGCGAGCTACGGGGCGGACGGGAGCAGAGACGAGCGCAATGTGGCAATGCTCGCGCACCTTTGCGGCTTCGCCGGCCTCATCGTGCCACTCGGCAACATCATTGCGCCCCTGATCATCTGGCTGCTGCACCGCGAGAAGTCGGCGTTCGTCGCCGATCAGGCGCTGGAGGCGCTCAATTTCAACATCACCATCATCCTGGCCGGAATCGCCTGCGGGCTGCTGATATTCGTGGGCATCGGCATCCTGCTGGGCCTCGTGGTGGGCATCATCTGGATCGTCGGCACCATACTCGCGGCCGTGCGCGCGTCAGAGGGACAGCGCTACCGCCACCGGTTCATCCTGCGGCTGGTGCGTTAAAAGCGGCTCGGCTCGAGGATGGGCCAACCACCGGGGCTACGCCGTATCCTTCATCGGCACGCCGGGATCTGCCAGCTTGTCGACGCTCGGGCGCGCACGCGCAGCGATCAGCTTGCGCGCAGCCATCTGGTCCTTGGGGCTGTTCACGGCATCGACCGCGATCAATTCGCCGCCGCGCAGATAACATGCGCTGAAGGCATGCGTCGCCGGGTCGCCCCGCATCACGACCGCGTCATACCCCTGGCTCACCCCGATGATGATCAGCTTCAGGTCATACTGATCCGACCAGAACCACGGCACCTTGTCGTGGGCGATCGCGAGGCCGAGCATGTTGAGAGCGGCGCTCGCGCCCTGCTCGAAGGCGTTGTCGACCGATTCCAGCCTGAGACGCCTGCCGTAGCGCAGGCTCGGGTGGTTGCTGCAGTCGCCGGCCGCGAAGATCACCGGGTCGGACGTGCGGCAGCGCTCATCGACCACCACGCCGTTCTCGCACGCCAGCCCTGCAGCGGCGGCCAGCTGCTCGGCCGGAACGGCTCCGCAGCCGAGCACGACGCAGTCCGCGGCATGCTCGTCCCCATCGGCCGTAACGACGGCGCGCACTCTGGTGGACCCGGGTATTGCAGCCAGAGCCCGCACTTTGGAGTTGCACAGGATCCGCACGCCGTGCCGGCTGTGCTCGGCCTCGTAGAACGAGGAGATCTCGGGGCAGACCACGCGGTTCATGACGCGATCCGCCATCTCGAGCACCGTGACTTCCAGGCCGAGCTCGCGCGCGGTGGCCGCCACTTCGAGGCCGATGTAGCCACCGCCTACGATGACCAGGCGTTTGCCCGCAGCCCATCCGGCGCGAATACGCTCTACGTCTGCAATGGTCCGGAGGAAATGGACGCCATCGAGGTCGGTCCCCGGCGCAGTAAGCTGCCTGGGACGGCTGCCAGTGGCAATGAGCAGAGCGTCATAAGCTACCGTGGAGCCATCGTCGAGCCGCAGACGTTGCTCGCGACGCGAAATCTCCTCCACCCTGCGCCCCAATCGCGTCTCGACGGCATGTGATTCGTAGAAGTGCGCGGGCCGCAACAGGAGCCGCTCGCGCTCGAGCGCGCCGGCGAGATATTTCTTCGAGAGCGGCGGCCGTTGATACGGCAGCCAGGGTTCCTCGCCGATCAGTACGAGTGTCCCGGTAAAGCCCTTGCGCCGCAGAGTGTCGACGGCCTGAGCGGCCGCCTGGCCACCGCCCGCAATGACGATTCGCTCGTACACTCCTCGAGCTTAGCGTAGCGGGTGCCGGGCCTGCACCACCTGCGAGCGCGAGGGCCGGGCAATTGCGCCATAATGGTGCAGGCAGGGCTCGCGGCTACGCCGGCGCCGCCGCGACTCAGGCCGTTGCACTATTCCCCTGCGTGGCATGAAAGCTGCAAAATCGCACCTGCCGCGAACTCGGCAGCCTGTCCCGCAGGGCTGGGCACAGACACCCGACGGAGAGCTCGTACATGAAACTGGTCACCGCGATCATCAAACCGTTCAAGCTCGACGACGTGCGCGCTGCGCTTTCCGACATCGGCGTCTCGGGAATGACGGTAACGGAGGTCAAGGGGTTCGGACGCCAACGCGGCCATACGGAGTTGTATCGCGGTGCGGAATACGTGGTCGACTTCGTGCCAAAGACGCGGATCGAGGTGGCCGTGCGCGCCGACCTCGTCGATCAGGTCGTCGAAGCCATCCTGAAGTCGGCCAAGACCGGTAAGGTGGGCGACGGCAAGATCTTCATCACCGACATTCAACGCGTCATCCGCATCCGTACGGGTGAGACCGACGACGCTGCGTTGTAGATTTGAAAGCCGTCCGACTTCATGAGCACGGCGGGCCAGAGGTCCTCCGTGTCGAGGACCTCGAAGTCACGCTGCCCGAGCCTGGCGAGGTGCAGGTGCGCCATACCGCCATCGGGCTCAATTACGTCGATGTCTATGACCGGATTGGACTCTATCCGGCAGAGCTGCCGAGTGGCCTCGGGCGCGAGGCGGCGGGTGTGGTCGCGGCGCTCGGGCGCAAAGTGAGCGGCTTCAAGGTGGGCGATCGCGTCGCCTACGTGCACTCGCGGCCGGGAGCCTATTGCGAGATCCGCAACGTGCCGGCGGATCGGCTGGTGAAGGTACCGCGCGGCATCTCGGACGAGCAGGCCGCAGCGCTGATGCTGAAGGGCCTGACCGCGCACTACCTGCTGCGCCGCACCTATCGAGTGAGCCGCGGCGATGCCGTCCTCGTGCACGCGGCAGCAGGCGGCGTCGGGCTGCTGCTGTGTCAGTGGGCCAAGGCGCTCGGCGC
>Ga0134125_10008837_pt1 | contig 11368 bp, 11 predicted proteins | sample KB31751_FD_96464 | JGI IMG/M metagenome (GOLD analysis project Ga0134125, IMG submission 96464) | Terrestrial soil microbial communities with excess Nitrogen fertilizer from Kellogg Biological Station, Michigan, USA - KB3-175-1 | ecosystem: Environmental > Terrestrial > Soil > Unclassified ...
TGATGGAAGTAGTGGTTGCAGTGGTACTCCAGCTATATGTATTTGCGCCATTAGCTGTTAATGTAGTTGTAGCTCCTGCACAAATAGTTGCCGAATTTACCGTTACAGTTGGCAAATTATTTACAGTTACTGTTGACGTGACTGAATTAGAACAATTATTAGCATCGGTACCGGTAACTGTATAACTTGCAGTTAGGGTTGGTGTAGGGCTGATGGAAGATGTTGTTTCCGTTGTGCTCCAGCTATATGTAGTTGCGCCATTTGCAGTTAAAGTAGTTGTTGTACCTGCACAAATACTTGGTGAATTTACGCTAATGGTTGGTAAATTATTTACTGTTATTGTTGCTGTAGCCGAGTTAGTACAATTATTTGCATCTGTACCAATGACTGTATAATTAGCTGTTATAGTAGGTGTAGCACTAATAGAAGTTGTTGTTTCTGTAGTGTTCCAAGTATAAGTGCTTGCACCATTTGCAGTTAAAGTAGTTGTTGCACCTGCACAAATACTTGGTGAATTTACGCTAATGATTGGTAAATTATTTACTGTTATTGTTGATGTAGCCGAGTTAGTACAATTATTTGCATCTGTACCTGTAACAGTATAATTAGCTGTTATAGTAGGTGTAGCACTAATAGAAGTTGTTGTTTCTGTGGTGTTCCAAGTATAAGTGCTTGCTCCAGTTGCAGTCAGAGTAGTTGTTGCCCCCGCACAAATGCTTGGTGAGTTTACGGTAACCGTTGGTAAAGGATTTACGGTAATTAATTGTGTTGTTGTATTTGCGCAACCATTTGCGTCTGTACCAGATAAAGTCAATGTTATAGAAGTATTAACAACACCTTTAATCGAAATTGCATGACTATTACCCGGCGTCCACGTGTAAGAAACAGCTCCACTAGCAGTTAACGTATCTCTTTTGCCTGCACAAAGGGTTGTTTTTGTTGCACTTATAGTTACATTAGGTAAAGCGTTCACGGTTACATCAACCGAGGCCATAGCATCATTTCCGGAATTTATGTCTCCAGCCAATGTTGTATTTGCATCAATCGTATAAGTACCCGCCGTACTAAAATCGGCAACAGTAGTTACCATAATATTCTGTGTTCCACTTGCCGCTAAAGTTCCTGTACTTACAACAGTTGTATAACTTTGTGCAATGGGCCCCGAAATACTAACTGTTACTGGGCAGTTATTTATTGAAAAATCAATTGGATTAACGTCATTATTAGTAATCGTTATGGTTACTGTTTGATTTGCAGCGGCACATATAGAAGATGTCGGAGCCACTAAAGCGCTTGCTCCCATGTCCTGTGCCTTTACACTTTGAAAATTTCCTAAGAATAAGATTACAGCGATAATTGATAATTGTTTTTTCATATTTTTACTTTTTAAATGAAACTACTTTTTTCTTTATATAACTTCACGATACTACATTAATTACATTAAAATTTGATTAAAATGCAATTAAAATTTGATTAAATCACTAATGATAGTAAGACAATTTCTCTTTGTCCTAAGCTTCTATTTTTGGTAAATGATCTCATTAGTATATGGGTTACTACAAACTGAGTTGCCTGTACAGTAAGACTTTTTTTATTGAATTCTAAAATATTAATTACATAAAGGTATTCTGTGCAAACCATATTTGCGTTAACTAACAACAAACAGCAACTCAAAACGCAAAACACGGCCGCACAGAATTTTTTAATTTCTACAGTATTAATTGGCAATCAATTATAATATCTCAATTCCTAATGTTTGACAACGTATCATAATTTTATAATATTCTCCTACTGGGTTTTCTTTATCCCAAAGGCAACTATTAAGCCCCATACCATAAAAACCGAGTTCCGCTATTTTTTCTATTTTTTTAATATCAACTCCCCCCATAACAATAATTTTTTCCTTCGATTTTTTAATAGCTGCTTTAAGCCCATCTTCGTAGTATCCACTTTGGTAATTACCTGTAATAGGATCAAAAACCGGCAATAAAAAAACATAATTGAAATCTATTTCTCTTTCCTCATATAAGGTTGGTAATTTCATATGTGATTTTGTCTTAATTATTTTATCTGCCTTTGATGCTATTATGGTTTCTCTGCACCAATTTCTAAAACTAGGTTCAAAATCTCTATTCGAATAATGTATTCCTAATAAATTAAATTTATGCACAAGCGTATGATGGGAATGAATAACAATTCTATTATGAAACTGCTCAGGTATTTTTTTTATATACCCTTTTAGTCTATCCCTACTATATGAAGGTTTTTTAATATGGTATGCAGTAAGTCCATTTTCAAATAATTCTGAAATTATTTCATGTTCTTTTGCATAGTTATTAGTTGGCGATACAACAACAATTTTCATAAGCTATATTAATATTTTAAAATGGTGTTTATCAGCACAAAATATAAAAGCATTCATCTTTCAGTTTTTACTAATTAATAAATTGTCCAACAAACAATAGTAATAGCAGCAATTAAAAATATAATAGAAAAGAAAATTTGCCCCCAATATGATAAAAGTTCTTTTGTTTCTTTATCATTAATAATATTTTCAATTTTTATACGTAGTTGATCTGATAATTTAACAGAATCATTTTCTTTAATTACATATTCAAATTCCTCTTCTCTCATTAGTGGAATAAAATCAAGTGTCTCTTCGTTTGTAGAAAGAATAATAAAAGTTAATTTTTGAGAATATATTTTAAAAGTGTCCAAAATCTTTTTACCCCACCTTTTAAGCAGTTTATAATCCATAATAATTATATTTGGATTTAGAACCATATTTGCAAAACAATCTTCGGGCGTTAAGAAACTTAAGACTTTATATTCTGAATTTCTTTGTAGTTTGTATTTCAGCATGAAAGAATAAGCTTCATTGTCTTCAATAATAAAAAGAGTGTAATTTTTATTCTTTTTCATTTAGACTTGCATAGAATTTTATAATAACCCTTGGCTGCTTTCACAATAAAAGTAGGGCAGTCTAATTAAGGATTAATTAAAAAAAAATTAAAAAGGGATTAAAATTATAAATTAGTTGGAAATACAACTCTTACTGAAGTTTCTTTGTTTACCACTGAGTGTAATTCTATTCCTCCTTTATGGAGTTCGATGATCTTTTGTGTAAGAGCCAATCCCAAACCACTTCCTGTTTTATTCCCTATATTAGAAGCTCTGTAAAAAGGTTGGAAAACCTGACCAATTTCTGATTCTGGTACTCCTATTCCTGTATTCTTAAATTCCAGCTCAATTTCATTGGCCGTTGTATTAAAAGACACTTCTACTTTATTATTGTCAGAATATTTACAACCATTTTCAAGAAGATTAAAAAAAGCAGTTTTGATTAACTGCTCATTACCTAAAATACTTAATTGGTTTTCATCTTCAGGAATGAACGATAAAATAATTGAAACAGAGTACCCATCAACATTGCTCAAAAGTTCTTCTCTTGCGGCAAATAGTATATCATCTATTCTGACTTTCTTGAGTTTTAATGCTCCTACATCAGTAGTGGTTAATGCAAGGCTTAATAAGTTATTTGAAATTTTATTTAGATTGTCAATGTCTGACAAAAGGGCATGAAGCACTTCGGAATATTCCTGGGGATTCCTCTCTTTAACTAAGGTGACTTCGATATGTCCTCTCATAGAAGTTAAAGGAGTTCTTAGCTCATGTGAAGCATTAGAAATAAATCCTTTTTGTGTTTCAAAAGCTTTAACCAAACGATCAAGCATTTGGTTAAAAGTCATTGATAATCTTTCTATTTCATCTTGCTTCTTCCCTTCATCTAAACGTAAATTCAATTCTGTAGCAGTAATTTTATCTACATCAGTAATAATTTTATCAATTGGTTTCAAGGCATTTCCTGAATATATCCAACCTAATATGTATGAGCAAGCAACCGATAAGATACAACCAATAAGTAAAATTATTTTAAGACTTTGTAACCCATCAAACCCTAATTGATCGTATGCGGAAATTATAACTTTATATTGAACTGTTTTTCCAGAATATACAAATCCAACTGCTTCATTAGTTCCTAAATAAAAGATTCGATCGATATTCACAATCTTATTCAGCGTTTCTAGGTTTGGTGCAGGATAATTTATAGAAGAAGTATCATTAGTATAAATTAATTTATTATCGTTATTAAAAATATAGAAGGTTTCTCCATATAATGCATTTTTGGTATTTTTATCAATCTCTTTAATTAAAGCCAAATTCAAATCCTTTATATTATCAAGTCTTTGAGAAATGGTTATCCCTCTGTTTTTCAACCGCGTTATAAATACCGATTTTCTGTGTATAGACGAAAAAAAGTAAACGCAAATAGAGAATAATACAAAAAGAGTTATTACAATAAAAGAAAATTTAATTGTTAATCGATTACGAATATCCATTTCACACTTCTTTTATTACATACCCCATACCAAAGTTAGTATGTATAAGTTTAGGCGAAAAATTTTTATCAATCTTATTCCTAAGAAAATTTACATAAACATCGATTATATTTGTCCCTGTATCAAAAGTAATCTCCCATACTTTTTCGGCTATTTCTGTTCTGGATACTACTTTATTTTTGTGCCTCATTAAAAATTCAAGTAGCTGAAATTCTTTTGCAGTTAAATCAATTTGCCTACCTGAACGAAATACAGTTTTTGCATCAAGATTCATTTCCATATCAGCCAACTTCAAAACATTACTATTCTGAATTTCATTCCCAGAGCGTTTTAAAAATACTTTTATTCTTGCAAGAAGTTCTTTAAATTCAAAAGGTTTTACAATATAATCATCAGAACCTGAATCAAAACCTTCCAGTTTATCTTCCATAGTTCCCAAGGCGGTAAGCATAATAATAGGAATAGAAGAATTATAGTCTCTTATCTCCTTGCAAACTTCATATCCATTTATCTGAGGTAGATTGATATCTAAAATTATCAAATCATATCTAAAAGACAGAGCCATTTTTTTTCCTATACGTCCATCATAAGCAACTTCTACTTGAAAACCATCTTCTTCAAGGCCTTTCTTGATAAATGAGGCTACCCTCCGTTCATCTTCTATAATTAATATTTGTGGATTATCCATTTTGCAAATATAGAGGGGCGTTTTTGATTATAGGTGAATTAATTACAAAGCTAATCATCAGTTATAGAAGGACAACCTCCAGTTTCTAATTTTAATAAGTTTTTAATATGTCTTTAATTCCACTTTAATATGTGAAACGTATGTTTGTTTGTATTTGGAATTGGGTTTTTAATGAGTATGTCCGTAAATAAATCAATTTTAATTTTCATTTGCTTCCTTTTTTTAATGGCTACATCATTTGCCCAAAAAATTGGTTATGTGGATACGGAGTATATTTTTAATCAAATACCCGAATATAAAGCTGCCGAAGCAGAAATAAATAAAAACACTGCTGATTGGCAAAAAGAAATTGAGGCTAAATATGTAGAGATTAATAAATTATATGAAATCTATCAAGCAGAAAAAATTTTGCTCACTTATGATTTATGTAAAAAACGTGAAAAAGCAATAGAGGATAAAAAAAAAGATGTTAAGGTTTTGCAACAACAACGGTTTGGAACAGATGGAGATATATTTAAAAAACGTATGGAACTTATAAAACCTATCCAAGACAGAGTTTATAATGCTATAAAATCTATGGCAGAAAAATCAAAATTAGCTATTGTTTTTGATAAAGCGAACGATATGTTGCTTTTACATGCAAATTCAAAATATGATAAAAGTGATGACGTACTTGTTTTTTTAGGAGTATCTAAAACAAAATTTGGTAATGGAAGTAATTCCCATAAAAAAAATAAATGAATTAGGATGTTTTCCGAAGTAAATAAATTTTATTGCGTCTTTTAAACTTCGAATAAAATGAAAAAAGTTAAGAAACATAGAAAGATTTATTATTATCAAGCAAAAATAAAAATAGACATAACTGCATTACTTGAATTATTAAATAAAGAAATTCTTTTTGAAGAAAGGGATATTGTAAAAGTGTTTCAAGTTTATGATGTTACTTATATAACTACCACGAGAAGCGATTTAATGAAAGAGGTAGAAAACCTTTATCCTAATGTGTTTCAACCTTGTGAAACCATAATATTAGAAGGGAATATTCTTTTTAGCACATAGTATGGCAAAAAAATGAAAACTGTTTTTCAAACCATATTGCTTTTTTTAATGAGTTCATGCGTGTCCATTAAACCAAATCTGCGAGTATCTCAACTAAACTATTGTGCTCCTCCAACTCCATATGTTTACGATTCGACTTACATTCCTTTACCTAGTATTAAATCAATTATTCAAAAAGACAATTCATTATTAAAATACTACACGTATCAGGATTTACTTTTAGCGAATGCAAGCGGTTCACTTTTTTTATTGCAAGATTTGGCACATTTAAGAGAGTACAAAAGTGATGATGAGGATAGTTTGGTATATATTTTATTTAAAAAACAGCAAATATTTAATCGACTATTATTGGCTTCAATTGAGGTAGCAAGTCTTGCTGCTGAACTTGATTGCGAGTCAGAGAGATCGAAACAATTAGCCAACTATTTAGATCAGATTAATGATACTCGGGTTCAGCGATTTACTATATTATCTGTTGTGACCGGCGCTGCAACTGGCATTGGGACTTCAGCAATAAAAAATTACAGTTCTCAGATAACTGTAGGCATTATTGGAAGTATTGTAAGTGCCGTTTTTGGAGGCTTAGCGGCAATTTCGTCAAAAAATAGCATTATTGTTAAACATAATAGGAATTTACTTACCGATATCTGGTATGAGCCAAAAGTATCTTCTATATATCCTCCGTTTATTTGGTATGTTTTGAATGCTAAAGAATTTAATATTGATGCCTCCAATTCAACAATTAAGTTTCTTAAAAACAGATGGCTTGAAGAAGGACTAGTAGATACAGCTATCAATAAATACAAAATACCTATTATTAGAGAACTTTTAGCAAAAGAAGGGCTTGCAGATACTACTAACAAAAAAAAGATAGACTTATTTTTTGGTGTAGGTGGCAAATATCGGGCAAATGATTTACATACGCGTACTAGTATGTTAAATCAACTAAAAGCTGAAATACGATCTATAAATCAAAATTTACAGGCCTTAATGTTAAAACTTTCTGTTTAGACGGAATAATCGTTTTTAAAAAAAATTAAAGATTGTGAGTTTTTTTCAAAAAAAAATTAAATATATGTTTTTCTGTTGGATGTTTTATATGACAGCAATGGCACAGCTATTTACTAAACTTGGAGAGCATCATAATCAATTTTATATTGGATTAGGTTATTCAGACTCCTTTTTTAATACAACTTATGGAATTAATCATACCAGGTATTTTAAAAGATTAAAGCGAGATATAAGCGGCATCTTAGATTTTAGTTCTCCTTTATATTACAAATATTATACTCGTTATATTTTTAGAAAAGGCTTTCAATTTGACATCTATAAAAAAAATGATTTTAAACTGCCGATTGCAATTATTTCATCTTCTGTTAAAAAACGCTTACCTCTTTTTAATTTCCACGATATAATAACTAATATATCCCTTTTACCTGGAATATACAAAGATAAATATACCATTGCTGGAGTCATATCGTTTAATTTTCTATGGTTTCATAGAATCCATTATAATGATGAATGGTATAAACAAAATGGTACAAAACCGAATACAAACAGTGAAAAAATAAATATAAGTCTAGGTTTAGTTTTTGCATTCAATCTACAACGTTTTTCTTTTGTTTTTAAAGGAGGGTTTCAGCAAATGAGTAATTGGGAGTTTATTAAAAAGCCATTTTACGCTGTTGGCGTATTTGCCTATAAATTAAATTTTAGAAAATGAGTATAATATAAATAATTTATGACGAGTATTAATTATTTAACCAGAGTAGAGAAATTACTTGCACTTTTATTTATAGTAGAGAGAATTGTGTCAAATTCATTTTTTCTAATGGAGTTAAAAATCTAGAACAAAATATGTTAAGTAATTAAAAATTGTGCGAATTATGTAATTTATTTTTTGAATTATGTAACATGCTACATAGTCAAGTGTTCACCTTTGTGCAATCTCGAAAACAAAATATTAGAAATAGCGAAAATGGATAATTAGTTTTTTGGAATTTGAGTTTCATTTGTATGCAAGCGGCGCGAATGAAGTTAATTTTAAGTTAATTCTTTCCCTATTTGTGTTCTGTTAACAGTAATTGTGACAATTATCATATCTATCTCTACACATATAACATAATCTTGTATTTATAAATTTTAAAACTAAAAAATGGAAACAACAAAATCAAGTAATGAAACGCTTAATGAAAGCGCAAAAGTAGTTGAAAACTTATTCAACAACACAAATGCTGCAATGACAGATATGTATAAAAAGCAAATGGATTTAACCACTAGTTTTTATAATAATTTGTTTGGTTCGAAATTAGGAAACACAAATATGTGGAATCAAAATAGTGGTTTCCCTAATATGTTTTCTAATAATATGGATATGACTAAATGGTTTTCAAACCCGTTTGCAAATTTTTCAGCAGTGGGCATGCAAAATCCGTTTATGTCTCCGTTTGATAAAACTATGAAACAAATGATGGAGTTTAATCAAAACTTGCTTTCTGCGTTTACGAATGGTTTTTCAGCTAAGGGTAACAACTTTGGTGCAATGAGCGAAGAATTTGAAGAAACTATTGAAACTCGTTTAGAAGCTTCAAAAGAAATTTTTAATACCATTTCTGAAGCCTTTAAAAAACAACTTGAGTCTTCAGTAGAAACCAATAAAAAGGTGATTGAAGAAATGAGTACCCAGTTTAATTTAGTTATGAAGCAAAATCAAAAACTTTGGGCTGATTTACTAAATGCATACCAAACTCCATTAAACAACGAAGAAAAAAAAAGTAAAGAACCAATAATGAATGATAGTAAAAAGCGTTCAAATGTTCTTGCCACTGATTTTAAAGATCACAAAGGGTAGTAATTAATTACACGGCGCTTAAAAAATTGAAATGAAAAAGTTAGAAAATAAAACGGTTTTTATTACCGGAGGCTTGTCAGGTATTGGTAAGGCTTGTGCTATTGCAGCGGCCAAAGAAGGTGCAAACATTGCAGTTGCCAATGTTAAATCTGATGATGCAGAAAAAGCAATGGAAGAAATAAGAAAAGAAAACCCAAAAGCTATTTTGATTGATTGCGATGTATCAGTGTTTTCCCAAGCTCAAATCGCTATAGAAAAAACTGTAAACACTTTTGGGACATTAGATGTTGCCCTTAATAATGCAGGCATCGGTGGCAAATCATATAAAGTAGGCGATATGCCCGAAGAAGAATGGCTTAAAGTAATTGGCATAGACCTAAACGGTGTATTTAATTGCATGCGACATGAATTGGTTCAAATGGCAAAACAAAAAAGCGGTGTTATTGTAAATATGTCTTCTGTTATGGGAAAAGTTGGCATTGCTACTTCATCTCACTACGTTACTGCAAAGCATGGTGTATTAGGGCTTACAGAAACAGCTGCCTTAGAATATGCTACTGAAGGCATAAGAATAAACGCAATTTGTCCGGGATTTATTGACACGCCTTTACTTACTAAAATAGGCATCAATCGTCATCCGGATGCAAGGCAACATCTTATTGATATGCATCCAATGAAACGTTTAGGTAAATCCGAAGAAATTGCAAAAGGATTTATTTTTTTAGCCTGCGATGATAGTTCTTTTGTTTCGGGAACTGCTTTAGAAATTGATGGTGGATATTTAGCAGAATAAGCTTTGATAAATAAACACTTAAAACTAAAATCATGAAAACATTAACAAAAACCAAAAAAACATTTATGCATAAACCCAAAATAAGTAGGGTTTATATAAAACCAAACTATCGATGGACAGATGGTTGGTTGGAACAAATTAATGAAATAGGTAATAAAACTAAAGTTTCATCTATAGCTGATAACAGCATGGATGATTTTTGTTTTTATGTTGATGTTAGCCAAGCAGATTAAACACGAATTACGAATTTTTCAATCAAATTAATTTAGTATTATGGAAGACACACAGAACTTCGACTTAGGTGAGTTAATAAATTGCATCACTATAGTAAATCAAAGGATTACCAAAAACTATCTTAAAAATTCTTCGAGTTATCATCACGATTTGCGTGATATGAATCTTACGTATTTTAATCTTGTAACAAAAATGCTGGTAAACCCGGTAGAGATGTTTAAGATTTACAATTCTAATTTAGATTTTTTAAAGATCCAGCAAGATTTATGGAGGCAAGTATTTATTGGCTCTAACAATAAGGAAAATGCGCCTATAATTGAAGCCCAAAAAGGAGATAAACGCTTTTTAGATACCGAGTGGGTTACAAGTCCCTTTCTTAATTTCATTAAACAAAATTATTTACTAGCAGAAAGATTATCAGAGCAAATTGTAAGCGATGTGGAGATTGATGAAAAATGCCGAAAGAAGCTTGATTTTTACGTAGGACAATATATGGATGCTTTTTCCCCATCAAATTTTCTTTTAACTAACCCGGAGGCTATGAGATTAGCTATAGAAACAAAGGGAAAAAGTTTGTGGGATGGTTTACATAACCTAATAAAAGACCTTGAAAAAGGCAAAATAACACAAACAGACATGACTGCTTTTGAGGTTGGAAAAAATATGGCGATGACTCCCGGAGCAGTTGTGTATGAAAATGAATTAATGCAATTAATTCAGTACACACCCGTTACAAAAAAAGTTTTTGAAATTCCTCTTGTAATGATTCCATCATGGATTAATAAATACTATGTACTTGATTTAGAGCCTAAAAAATCACTTGTAAAATTTTTAGTAGCGCAAGGAGTTACCGTTTTTATGATTTCGTGGCGCAACCCAAAACCGAATATGGGTAATTTAACGTTTGATGATTATGTAGGTAAAGGTGCCATTAAGGCAATTGAAGTAGCAAAAAGTATTTCAGGGGCTAAAAAAGTAAACACATTAGGTTACTGTATGGGTGGAACACTTTTAAGTGTTGCTGCTTCAATCTTATCTGCAAACCCAAAAGAAAACCCAATTAGTACGATAACCTTTTTGGCCTCTATGGTTGATTTTTCTGACATAGGTCCTATGGGCGATGTAATAAGTGAATCTCTCATACAAAAATTAGAAAGAGGGGAATTGCTTCATGATGGCATGATGGATGGTGCTGATATGGAAACGGCTTTTAACCTTATACAGGCAAACAACCTTATTTGGAACTATGTAATAAATAATTATTTAGAAGGCAAAAAGCCTATTGCTTTTGATGTCCTTTACTGGACAAATGATAACACCAATCTACCTGGAGAGATGTATAA
>Ga0134125_10008838_pt1 | contig 11367 bp, 8 predicted proteins | sample KB31751_FD_96464 | JGI IMG/M metagenome (GOLD analysis project Ga0134125, IMG submission 96464) | Terrestrial soil microbial communities with excess Nitrogen fertilizer from Kellogg Biological Station, Michigan, USA - KB3-175-1 | ecosystem: Environmental > Terrestrial > Soil > Unclassified ...
CGCTGGCCGAAGGTCCATTCCCTCGTCGAGCAGCTCTCGCTGGGCGCCGCGGTCCTGCGGGACCCGGCGGCGGCCTTCCAGGCGGCGATCTGGAGCCTCGCGCTGTGGAGCGTCGACGCGGGGCTGTACTGGATCGGCGCGCGCACGCTCGGGCTGGGCTCGCTGATGAACTATCCGCGCGCGGTGCTCGCGCTGTCCTGGGCGGGCGCGAGCTCCGCCTTGCCCGCGGCGCCGGGCGCCATCGGCACGTTCGAGGCGATCGTGAAGTCGATCGTGGTCCAGTTCGGCGCGACGCCCGACCAGGCCTTCGCGTACGCTTTGGTCACGCACATGGTCATGTACCTGCTCGTGACCGTCGTGGGCCTGATCCTGCTTTACCGCACCGGCCTCTCGCTCGCGGAACTGCGCACGGAGGTCGAGAAGAGATGAAGCTCTCGCTGCTGTCCTTGCTCGCCTGCCCCGTCGACGGCGCGGACCTCAAGTTCGCCTCGCTCGACCGCGACCCGCGCCACGGGGACGTCGAGGAGGGGATGCTCGCCTGCACGCGCTGCGGCCTGAATTTCCCGATCCGCGGCGGCATCCCGCGCTTGCGCCCGCCCGAGGACGTCCCCGCCGACGCGCTCAAGACGCGCGAGAGCTTCGGCTGGGAGTGGCTGCGCTATCCGGGCTCGCGCGACGTGGACAAGCCGACCTTCCTCGAGGAGACGATGCTCCCGCCGGCGGCGTTCGAGGGCAAGCTCGTGCTCGACGCGGGCTGCGGCATGGGCCGCTACAGCGCGGTCGCTCTCGGGCTGGGCGCCGAGGTGGTCGCCGTCGACATGTCTGACAGCCTCATCCGCGTGGCCGCGGCGGCGCGCCAGTACCCGAAGCTGCACGCGGTCGAGGCCGACCTCCTGCGCCCGCCGTTCAAGAAGGGCGTCTTCGACCTGGCCTACAGCCAGGGCGTGCTCCACCATACCTCCGACACCCACGCGGCGTTCCGCTCGGTGTCCGCGCTGGTCAAGCCCGGCGGCCTGCTGTCGGTGTGGCTGTACGGCAAGGCGGGGCGCTTCCGCGATTTCGCCACCAATCCGATTCGTCCTGAGCGGGAATGGATCGTCGCTCACCGCCGGCTTGCCTGGTGGGTCGTGCTCCTTCGGCATCTCTTCAGCGATCTCGTCCGTCTTTTCACGACGCGCCTGCCCGTGCCGGTCACTTACTACGCGGTCTGTTATCCGCTCACGGTCCTCGGCGCGGTGCCCGGCCTCAAGTACCTGACCTTCTCCATCGACCCCGACTTCCAGGCGCGCCTGATCGAGAACTTCGACTGGGTGAGCCCGCCGTACCAGTGGCACCACACGAAGGAAGAGCTGACGGCCTGGTACGAGGAGGCGGGCTTTACGGTGCTCTCGATCCTGCCGCACGGGCTCGTGCCGAAACCCGGAGCGCTGGGCAAGAAGAAGGCGGCATGAGCCACGAAGGCGGCGGCGGCAGGCCGCTCTCGATCGTCATGGTCAGCGCCGGCTTCTGGCCGGCGATCGGCGGCGCCGAGAGGCAGGCCCTCGAGCTCTCCGCGGCCTTGGCCGCGCGCGGCCATCGCGTGACGGTGCTGACGCGGGGCGTCGAGGGACTGCCGGGTTCCGAGACGGTGCGCGGCGTTCACGTCCGCCGCTTGTGGGCGCCGGGCGGCGCGCTCGAGGCTCCCGTGTTCCTCGCGGGAGTATTGATCTGGCTGCTGCTTCACTGGGTCGACTGGGACGCGACCCACGCGCACCTGGCGGGCTCGCCCGCGCTGGCCGCGGCGCTCGCGGGCAAGATGCTCGGCCGTCCCTCATTGGTCAAGCTCGGCGGGGGGCGCGGCATCGGCGAGCTCGCGGTCTCGTCGAAGACCGGGCTCGGGCGCGCGAAGCTGCGCGCGCTCGGCCTCCTGCGGCCGCGCTTCCTCGCGGTCGTGCCCGACCTCGCGGAAGAGGCGCGGGCCTTCCTGGGGCCGATCTCGATCGAGGTCCTGCCCAACGGCGTGGACACTCATCGCTTCCATCCGGCGGCGCCGGAGGACAAGCGCGCGCTGCGCGCGTCGCTCGGGCTCAAGGACGACGCGACGGTGTTTCTTTACACGGGACGACTGTCGCCGGAGAAGAGATTGCCTTGGTTCTTGAAGCTGTGGCTCGAGGCGGCGGGGGCGAAAGCGACGGCCCTGCTGGTCGGGGACGGGCCGGAACGAAAGGAGCTCGAAGAGATCGCCGGCCGTTCCTCCGGCCGCGTTCGCGTCCTGCCGTCTCGCGAGGACGTCGGGGATGTGTATCGCGCGAGCGATGTGTTCGTTCTGCCGTCGATCTCTGAAGGTTTGTCCAATGCTTTGCTCGAGGCGATGTCGTCGGGCCTGGCGCCGCTCGCCTCTCGCGTGGGCGGCACGGCGGAGACGATCTCGGACGCGACGAACGGCCTGCTCTTCGAGCGCGACGACGAGGAGGGAGTCCGCGCGGCGGTGAAGCGCTTCTCGACGGAGCCGGCGCTGGCGGCGCGCTTGGGCGCGGCGGCGCGGGCGGAGGCCGAGGCCTGCTACTCGCTCGACCGCGTCGTGGCGCGATTGGAGACGCTGTACCGCGGAGGGGAGTGAAGCCCCGGCCGCTGTCGGTCCTGGTCGTCGCCGGGACGCGGCCCGAGGCGGTCAAGCTCGCGCCCGTCCTGCGCCGCCTGCGCCGCGAGCCCAGGCGCTTCCGCGCGCGGTTTCTCGCGACGGGCCAGCACCGCGAGCTGCTCGACGCGATGCTCCGCGATCTCGGGCTGCGTCCCGACGAGGATTTGCGGGTCATGCGCCGCGGCCAGTCGCCGGGGGACGTCCTGCCGCGCGTGACCGCCGGCGTCGAGAAGGTGCTCGAGCGCGACCGGCCCGACCTGGTGCTGGTCCAGGGCGACACGACGAGCGTGCTCGGCGCGGCGCTGGCGGCGTTTCATCAAAAAGTTCCCGTCGGCCACGTCGAGGCGGGACTGCGCTCCTTCGACCTGACGCGGCCGTATCCGGAGGAGGTGAACCGCGTCATCGTCGACCGGCTCTCCACTCTCTTGTTCGCCCCGACGCCGCACGCGCGGCGCAACCTGCGCCGCGAAGGGTTTCCGTCCGAGATGATCTTCACGACGGGCAACACCGTCGTCGACGCCGTGCGCTGGGCCGCCGGCCGCCCCGGGGGATTCCGCGAGCGCGCGCTGCGCTCCCTGCCGAAGGGCAAGCTCCTGGTGACCGTCACCTTGCACCGTCGCGAGAGCTTCGGCAAGCCGCTCGAGTCCGTGTTCCGCGGCTTGCTGAAAGCCGTCGAGAACATCCCCGGTCTCGTCCTCGTCTATCCCGTGCATCCCAATCCCGCCGTCCAGTCGGCCGCGCGGCGGCTTCTGCGTCATTCCCGCATCCTCCTCGTGCCGCCCCTCGGCTATCTCGATTTCGTCCGGCTGATGAGGCGCTCGGCGGCGATTCTCACCGATTCAGGGGGCATCCAGGAGGAGGCTCCCTCTTTGGGCAAGACGGTTCTCGTCGTTCGTCAGAAGACCGAGCGGCCGGAGGTTTTAGGCGGGGGTCGTGGGCGGCTGATCGGCGTGAGCGAGGAGGGCGTTTACCGCGCCTTGACGGCGTTGTCCCGCCGTCCGTCCGCGGCGAAGCGCTCGAATCCGTTCGGCGACGGGCGCGCCGCGGACCGGATCGCCGAGGCGATCTTGTACTGGTCCGATCATGAGACGGCACGTCGGCGCCCTCGAGATTTCCGGAATATCTAACGTAGATCAATTAGTCCTGAATCATTCAGGGCAGTCCGCGTGACCCGTTTGATATTTTGAGAACTGTGGATTGCGCAGTAGAATGTACATAGGGTGAATGAGCAAACACTGCACATCTTCGGCGACGAGAGCGGCCAGGTTGGGGGCCGTCACTTCCTCATCGGCCTGCTATTTCTTCCTAGCGGAAAGCGGGAAGAATACGAGCGTCAGCTCCGGAAGCTAAAGCTCGACCACAAGTTCACTTACCCAGAGCTTCATTACTCAAAGCTGACGCGGGATGATAAGTCTAAGTTTGCGGTGAGTGTTGTGGACTGGTATTTCAGCAGCGAAGCCGTTTTCAAATGCACGGTTGTTCCGGGTGTGTTATTCGATCACACCCGCTTCCGTCAAAACATGCGGTTCATTTCTGCGGAAGAGATGTCTTACAACGTCATCTATAAGAGCGCGATCAACTACCATTCGACAGCTCAGGATAGGCTGAGCAAGAAGGTCCTCGTCCTAGATCGTAAAGACAAGGCGCGCCCTGATGAGTTCCAGCGCTTCCTGAAGGAGGAGGTCCCGAACACTGTCGACATCCAAGAGGTTGATTCGGAAAATCACAACTTATTACAGGTCGTCGACTTGCTCGCTGGTTGTGTCAACGGGGATCTCAATGGTGTCCAGAAATTCACTAAGCGTAGGGTCATCGAACACCTGAAAATGCGCTTAAGCATTAAGGACTTTCGCGATCGGAACCCATATACAAAGGAAAAATTCCGAGTCGCGTTTTGGAAGGGAACCCCTGAAAACGGTGCAGCCCAGCGTCAGTCTAGTAATCCCATTTAGGACTACGGCCGAAGCAAGAGCTTCGGAATTCGACTTGGCCGGGCTACAAGGAAATTATAGCTCTATTGCTGGATTTCCGCAAGGCAATTTCCGGTCATGGCCGTCTAAAATTATCTTTTAATTTAAACGATACTTTTGATTTCGATATTGTCAACTTGAGCCGGAAAGTTGACAGATTCATGTCGATTCCGTAGTTAGGTTGGATGCGGAAGTTGACAATTTGCACCCTATCGCGGCGCGCGGCGCGGCGCGGCGCGCCGCGGAACGGGCGGCCATAACCCCCCTTTTGGTATAAAACAGCCATGTGCGGCATCTGCGGCGTCGTCGAGGGCCGGGGCCGGATGCCGGACCGGGCCCGTCTCAAAGAAGCCAACGACCTGATCGCTCACCGCGGTCCGGACGACGAGGGCTTCTACGTCGACGGCCCCGTCGCCTTGGCCATGCGCCGCCTGGCCATCATCGACCTCAACACCGGCCACCAGCCGCTGTCCTACGCCGACGACAGCCTGTGGATCGTGTTCAACGGCGAGATCTACAACTATCAATCCCTGCGCGAGGAGCTGCTCGCCCGCGGCCATCGCCTCAAAACCAAGTCGGACACCGAAGCCATCCTCGCCCTTTATCAAGAGATGGGCGCCGCCTGCGTCACGAAGCTGCGCGGAATGTTCGCCTTCGCCATCTGGGATAAGACGAAGCAGCGCCTGTTCATCGCGCGCGACCGCATCGGCAAGAAGCCGCTCGTCTACGCCGAGCGCCCCGGCGGCACGCTCGTGTTCGGCTCGGAATTGCGCTGTCTCTTCGCGCTCGATCCGAACCTCCCGCGCGACGTGGAGCCTCATGCCGTTGATGTCTATCTTGCTCTTCAATACATCCCTTCACCGGGGACGATTTATAAATCCGTGAAAAAGCTCCCGCCGGGTCACACTCTGACTTGGGAGAACGGGAAGATCACCGTCGAGAGATATTGGGATTTGCCGCTCGGGCAGAAAGCCGTCACGACGGATATTGAAGAAGCGAAGCGGCTCCTGCGCGAGAAATTGACCGAGTCGGTCAAGCTGCGCATGATCTCCGACGTCCCGCTCGGCGCCTTCCTGTCCGGCGGCATCGACTCGTCGATCATCGTCGCTTTGATGAGCCAGCTCTCGTCGAAGCCGGTGAAAACCTTCTCGATCGGTTTCGACGAGGAGCGCTTCTCCGAGGCCCATTTCGCGAAGATGGTCGCCGATAAATACAAGACGGAGCACACCGAGTTCACGGTCAAGCCGCAGATGGCGGACGTGCTCCCGAAGCTGGCCTGGCATTACGGCGAGCCGTACGCCGACGCCTCGGCCCTGCCCACGTACTACGTCTCCCGCGAGACGCGCAGGTTCGTCACCGTCGCGCTCAACGGCGACGGCGGCGACGAGAACTTCGCGGGCTACGTGCGCTACTTCGCGATGAAGGCCGCGCGCGTCTCGGACATGCTGCCCAAGCCCGCGCTCGCCGCGCTCAAGGCCGGCGCGGAGTTCCTGCCCGAGTTCGACGCGCCGCACGGCAAGCTGTGGCGCGCCAAGCGCTTCCTGAGATCCGCTCTGTTCAGCGACCTGCCCGGCCGGCATCTCAAGATGATCGGCTACTTCGCCGAGGACGAGAAGCCCGGCCTGTACTCGCCCGAGTTCATGAAGGCCCTCGGCGGCGACCTCGGCGGCGCGAAGCGCTACCTCGCGGACGCCTTCGACGCGTGCAAGGACGAGGACTTCGTCAACCGCATGCTCTACGTCGACTTCAAGACGTACCTGCCCGAGTGCCTGATGGCCAAGGTCGACGTGGCCACCATGGCCTGCTCGCTCGAGGGCCGCTCGCCCCTGCTCGACCACGAGTTCGTCGAGCTCGCCTACCGCATGCCGGGCGACTGGAAGCTCAAGGGCCTCACCGGCCACAAGTGGATCTTCAAGGAGGCCTTCAAGGACCTCCTGCCGCCGGAGATCCTCGCGCGCAAGAAGATGGGCTTCGGCATCCCGCTCGGCTCGTGGTTCCGCGGCCCGCTCAAGGACTACTGGGCCGACCACGTCCTGTCGAAGGAGGCGCTGGCGCGCGGCTACTTCACCGAGAAGGGCCTGCGCGAGCTCTGGAACGCGCACCAGGTCGGCGGCCGCGACAACGGCTACCGCCTCTGGGCCCTGCTCATGCTCGAGCTGTGGCACCGCCACGCCGCGGGACCGGCGGCCGAGCACGCCCACGCCGGAGGCGCATGCTCCGGCTCCTGAAGCTGCTGTTCTCGCCGGCGGAGTCGCCGCTGTACCTGACGCCCATCATCGCCCCGATCCAGCAGGTCCCCGACCGCGAGCTCGGCCCCGTCTCGCGCGCCTGGGTCTGGCGCATCCCGTGGCTGCGCCTCAAGCGCCGCTTCCTGACCCCGGCCGTCAACGAGCGCATCGTGGAGATGCCGTTCGTGCTCCAGAAGCTCGCCGCCATGCCGGGAGCGAAGGTCCTCGATTTCGGCTGCAGCAACAGCCCGCTCGCTCTCGAGCTGGCCGGCATGGGCTACAAGGTCGTCGGCGCCGACCTGCGCGACTACGGCTACACGCACCCCAACTTCACCTTGCTGCGCGGCGACTTTCTGGACCAGGACGTGCCCGAAAATTCGTTCGACGCCGTCGCGGCCGTCTCCGCCGTCGAGCACTGCGGCCTCGAGGCTTACGGCGGCGACGCGCGCGAGTCCGGCGACCGGACCTTGCTGCGCAAGTTCCTGAAGGTCCTCAAGCCCGGCGGCGCCCTCCTGCTGACCGTGCCCTTCGGCCTCGCGGGGCGCAGCGCCGGCCAGCGCGTCTACGACTCGAAGAGCCTCGCCGCTTTGCTCGAGGGCTTCGACGTCCGCGAGAAGCGCTTCTTCGCGGGCCCGGGGCAATACGAGTGGCGCGAGACGCCGGAGAGCGCCATGGCCGACGTCGATTCGCACACGGGCCTGACCCAAGGCGTGGCCCTGATCTTCGCGGTCAAGCCCGGCTCGCCCGCGCGGTGATCTACTCCAATCCCGAGTTCTTCGTCCTGTTCGGGCTGACGCTCGCGGCCTACTCCCTCGCGCGCTCCTACGGACTGCGCTTCTCGATCCTCCTCGCGGCCAGCCTCGCGTTCTACGCCTGGGCCGGCCTCTTCGACAGCCTGATCTTCGTGCTCGTCATCCTGATCTCGTGGGCGGCCGTCTGGCTGAGCCGGATGTACCCCGCGCAGAAGGGCCGCCTGATCCCGGCGGGAATCGTCGTGATCACCGCGCACCTGTTCGTCTGGAAGTACGCCGCCTGGCTGCTGCGCGAGGTCCACCGCGTCTTCCCGCACCTCTTCGGCGGCCATGAGCTGTTCCTGCCCCTGCCGGTCGGCATCAGCTTCTTCACCCTGCAGAGCATCGCCTATCTCGTCGATTACTCGCGCGGCCAGACCGAGTTCGTGAGCCTGCCGGTGTACGCGCTGTTCAAGAGCTTCTTCGCCCAGCTGCTCGCCGGCCCCATCGTGCGCGGCTCTCAATTAAATCCCCAGCTCAAGAAGCTGCCGCGCCCCGCGGCCTCCGACGTCACGCTCGGCATCTCCCTCTTCGTGCTCGGCTTCGCCAAGAAGATGGCCGTGGCCGACCGCGTCGCCTACTACGTGGACGCGGTTTTCTCCTCGCCGCAGAACTTCGGCCGCGCCGCTTTGCTCAAGGCCCTGCTCGGCTACACGGTCCAGATCTGGGCCGACTTCAGCGGCTACACCGACATGGGCCGCGGCGCGGCGCTGATCCTCGGCATCCGCCTGCCGGAGAACTTCCTGTCGCCGTACCTCTCGCAGACCCCCTCGGAGTTCTGGCGTCGCTGGCACATCACGCTCAGCACGTGGATCAAGGATTACATCTTCACCCCGCTGGCGATGCGCTCGCGCGAGCTCGGCGCCCAGGGCCTGTTCTTCTTCGCCGCGGTGACGACCATGCTCATCGCCGGCATCTGGCACGGCGCGGGCTGGAACTTCGCCCTGTTCGGCCTGTACCACGGCTTCCTGCTCGTCCTCGAGAAGCAGGGCGCGCTCCCGCGCGAGCCGCGCTCGCCGTGGACGCCGCGCGGGCTCCTGCAGGTCCTCGTCATGTTCGCGCTGATCATGGGCGGCTGGCTCACGTTCCGCATCGAGAGCATGCACCAGCTGGCCGCATTCCTCAAAGGACTGGCCGTGGGCTCCGCCGCGGCCCCGGCGGCGACCGGCGGCAGCGTGTTCGCTCTCGCCGCGCTCACGATCTTCCTGCAGGCCGCGTTCTACTACGACCCGGCGCGCAAGCGCTGGACCTTCCTGACGCCGCTGAAGGAGGCGGCCGACCGCCGTCTCGCGCGGTTGTCCGAGACGGAGGCCGCGCTCGCGCCGGCGGCGGGCGTGCTGGCCGGAGCCGCGCTCGCGGCCATATTAGTCGGCGCTCTGCTTTTGCGGCCCGAGCACACGCGGGGGTTCATCTATTTCCAGTTCTGATCCGTTCTCGCCCGTCATCGCGGACCCGGCGATCCGGCGCGGGCCCGGCGCGCTCGAGCGCTTCCATCGCGTCCTTTGGTGCTCGTTCCTGGCCGCGCTGGTCGCGAGCCTGGCCGCGCTGGCCGCGCGCAACCGCCGCGCGCTCGCGGCCTCGCTCGATCCGGCCGCGGTCCCCGAGGCGTGGGTCGCGCGCGGCGTGACGACGCCCGACGGCGCGCGCGCGCGGCGCCTGTTCTGGGTCCAGGGCGTCGGCGCGCTCAAGGTCCTGGAGACGCCGGAGCTGTACGAGTCGCTCTTCCCCGGCTACGAGGCCGCGCGCGGCGACGCCGCGCTGTGGCGGCGCTACTTCACGGAGGTCTTCGACCAGACCGTCTACACGCCCGCGCTGGTGAAGGCCTCGCGCGCGCCGTCCCTGCGCGTCAGCGCGTCCTCGTTCGGGAACATGGACCTCTATCTCAAGTACGGCGCGGACGTCCTGCTCTACGGCGTCTCGGACACGTTCATCTCCACCTCGGCGGGGATGCTGAGCGAGGAGCTCGACGCGCTCGGCGCGCCGGGCAAGAAGGTCCTCGTGGTCGCGCGCGGCAACCTGACCGCCGAGGCCGCGGCCTGGTACGCGCAGGGCCTTCAGGCGCGTCCGGAGAAGAGCGCCCTGACCCTCTGGGGCTATAGCCTGACGACCGCGCACCGCCCGGCGCTGGCCAACCTCACGCACGAGCAGGTGCTCGGGCTGTACCGGAGCTGGCGCGCCGAGAACAACATCGCGCGCTTCGACTTCCGCTTCCCGCACCCGTCGTGGGACTCCTTCGTCGGCGGCCCGGCGCTGCTCGCCGAGGACGCGCCGCGCGGGATCGTGATCCCGGACGCGGCCGCCGCCGGCGACGAGACGCTCGACGCGTTCCTCGAGAAGGCCGACGCCTCGCCGTATTCGATCGGCCTCGACGAGGCGGACTGCGACACGGCCGCGGCCTCGCGCGCCGTCGACCGCACGCTCGCGGAGATGCTCAAGGTCTCGGACCGCGTCCTGCTGTACCTGCCGCCCACGTCGCCGCTGGACCGGCGCGGCGCCCCGGCCTGCGCGCTCGCCAACCTCAAGGCGATGCTGGAATCGAAGGCCGGCCCGCGCGTGACGGTCGAGACGAGCGATTGGACGAGCTACGGCCTGACGAACCGCGACTACCTTTATCCGGCGGGCGCCGGGCGCTGGAAGATCGACCCGGTCCACGCCAACGACGCCGGCGCGCGCAAGATCAGCCGGAGGCTCGCGGGCCTGGCGCGCCGATTGGTATCATCGGCCTCGCACCCATGAGCCGAGGGCGGCGCTTCGCGCGCAACGTCAGCTGGAGCCTGGCCGGGCAAGCCGGCACCATCGTCGTCAATTTCCTGGCCCTGCCCTACCTCCTGCGCGGCTTCGGCACCGAGGCGTACGGCGTCTACCTCCTGATGTACACGGTCGCCAACTACATGGCCGTGTTCCAGTTCGGCGCGGGCATGGCCTCGATCAAGTACATCTCCGAGGCGAACGCGGCCGGCGAGGACGGCGCCCTGCGCGACGCCCTTCGGTACTCGTTCTGGATCTACTTCCTCGGCGTGGGATTCTCGGCGGTCTCCGTGTGGTTCGCCGCGGGCCCGCTGGCGCACTCGTTCTTCGACATCCCGGTCTATTTCCAGAAGCACGCGCTGTGGCTGCTGCGCGCGGCCGCGCTCGGCGGGCTGTTCGCCGCCGGCGGGCAGTGGGCGACGGCCGCCTTCTTCGGCCTGCAGAAGAACGCCTGGCCGTCGGCGCTGTCCGTCCTGCAGTCGATCCTCCTGCCGCTCGGCCTCGTGACCGTGCTCGCGATGGGCCGCGGCCTCGGCGCGGCGGCCACGTGGTACGTCGTCGTGCAGGCGGCCGGCTTCTTCGCGCTCGCTCTCGCGCTGCGCTCGGTGTTGAAGGCGCACCGCGGCACGAAGGGCCGCCTCGCCTTCAAGCCGTTCGCCAAGTACGGCCTGACCTTCGTGCCGAGCCTGCTCGCCAACCTCGTCTCGACGCAGGTCGACAAGGTCTTCGTCGCCGGCAGCCTGAGCATGTCCGACCTGACCTACTACTCGGTCCCGTCCGGCGTGCTGGCGCGCCTGCAGACGCCGTCCTCGACGGTCTCGGCGGCGCTGATGCCGGTGCTCAGCGAGGTCGGCCGCGTGGAGGGCCAGGCGCACCTGTCGCGCGTCTACGTGCGCTCCTCGCGCGGCCTGCTCGCGCTGCTCGCCCCGGCGCTGGGCCTGCTGTTCGTGCTGATGCCCCAGCTGCTCGGCTTGTGGCTCAATCCCGCCTTCGGTCAAAACGCGGCCGTC
>Ga0134125_10008839_pt1 | contig 11366 bp, 9 predicted proteins | sample KB31751_FD_96464 | JGI IMG/M metagenome (GOLD analysis project Ga0134125, IMG submission 96464) | Terrestrial soil microbial communities with excess Nitrogen fertilizer from Kellogg Biological Station, Michigan, USA - KB3-175-1 | ecosystem: Environmental > Terrestrial > Soil > Unclassified ...
ACTTGCATGAAGCTAGTCATCTTTGGCCTATCGGTTAGTTCTGCATGGGGTAACGGCCATGCCACCCTTTGGCGCGGTTTGTTCCGGTCGCTCGCGCGATTCGGTTATTGCGTCCATTTTTTTGAGAAAGACACGCCCTATTACAGCGCCCATCGCGACGCGTGTTCAGTTGCGGGCGCGCGGATTCACTACTATTCCGACTGGCAGCAGGTGCGCGCGGAGGCTCGCAGGGAGCTTGACGATGCCGATATCGGGATGACCACGTCGTATTGCCCCGATGGCGCGGTCGCCGCCGAGTTAGTGTGGGAATCTAATGCTCGCCGGTCTGCTTATTACGATCTGGATACCCCGGTTACTCTAAGCAAACTATCGCAGGGAGAGGCCATTAGATATCTACCTCATTACGGATTAGGCAATTTCGACCTTGTCTTAAGTTATACCGGCGGCCAAGCCCTCGTAGAATTACGAGATCGGCTAGGCGCGAAGAGAGTGGCGCCGCTGTACGGGTGTGTCGATCCGGACGTACACTGTCCCCGGTCCTCGTGCGAGGCATTTGCATCGGACCTGTCTTATCTGGGCACCTATGCTCCCGACCGTCAGGCCAAGTTAGAGGAACTGTTGCTGCGTCCGGCGGAGCTACTTCCTAATGCACGTTTCGTGCTTGCAGGCGCCATGTATCCGCCCTCCCTTGCTGTTACCCCAAACGTCCAGCGTTTCGAGCATATTGTTCCCGGGCGACACGCCGATTTCTATTCTTCATCCAGAATCACCTTGAACCTGACTCGGGGATCCATGGCGGAAAAAGGCTACTGCCCGTCGGGACGCCTGTTCGAAGCGGCAGCATGCGGTTCGGCCATTCTGAGCGATTGGTGGCCGGGCCTAGACCAATTCTTCGCGCCCGGAGAGGAAATTCTGATTGCCGATTCACGGGAAGACTCCTGCCGAGCGGTGCTGACGGACGAAGCGGATCTCGCACGAATCGCAAGCCGAGCGCGGGAACGAACGCTTGCGTGCCATACCGCGGCGGTACGCGCGGCTGAATTGAACGACCTGCTCGAATCGTGCCTCAATGTGGACACGAACGAATCGGTCTGTGAATTAGCGGGAGGCGCTTAAGTATGTGGGGCATTATTCCGGCCGCCGGTATTGGAAGCCGTATCCAGCCACTGGCATTTTCAAAAGAGTTGCTTCCTCTTAGTGGACATTCCGACTGCTATGAGCGGCCGCGAGCAGTAAGTGAGTATCTGCTTGAACGCATGGTTGCAGGGGGAATCGAAAAAGTCTGCTTTATCATTGCGCCTGGTAAAGCCGACATCGTGAACTATTTCGGCGGCTCGGCGCTCGGCGCGCAGATATTCTATTGTGTCCAAGAGAAAGCGCTGGGACTATGCGACGCCATATTCAGAGCGCTGCCGCTTATCCCCGCAAACGAGCATGTCTGCATTGGACTGCCCGATACAGTCTGGTTCCCGGAGAACGGCCTAAAGCAGTTGCCCGATGGGATATTGTCGCTGTTGCTCTTTCCCGTTTCGCAACCGCAACACTTCGACGCGGTTGTCACCGATTCGCGCGGAGATGTGATCGAGGTACAGGTAAAGCAATCAAATCCCGACACAACGTGGATTTGGGGAGCGATGAAGATGACGGGAGGCATCCTCAACGATCTGCATCGTCTTTGGTTAGAGTCACGGGACGAATATCTCGGGACAGTGATCAATGAATATCTCTCACAAGGAGGGCGCGTTTCCGGAATCAAAGCGGGTGCCTCCTACGTAGATGTAGGGACATTGCGCGGGTACCACGAAGCTCTGCGCATGTTGGCGGCGCGCCGTGATGCCGAACGCTTGCTCTGCGAAGCCTCATGAAAACGATAAAGACGAGAACCCAAACGGACCGGCAATTGTCTATCCGGACCAGAATTCAGGACCTTGGACCCTGGTTTCATAACTTGAATTTGAACGGAGTTCAAACGGCGCCGGATCATTTCCTCGGGGACTATCCGAATATAAAATGGCGGCATCTTCGGAAGGTAATTCCCGAAGACCTGAGTGGGAAAAGCGTTCTCGACATTGGCTGCAACGCCGGTTTTTATTCAATTGAACTGAAGAAGCGAGGCGCCCGGCGGGTGCTTGGCATTGACTTCGATCCAGCGTATCTGGCGCAAGCCAGATTTGCGGCCGAGGTCAGCCAGGTCGATGTCGAGTTTGACGAAATGTCGGTATACGACGTGGCAAAACTCGGCGAGAAATTCGACATTGTCCTGTTTATGGGCGTGATGTATCATTTGCGTTACCCGTTGCTGGCTCTGGATACTCTGGCCGAGCATGTTGTCAAAGGATCGTTTATCTTCCAATCGCTGACGAGGGGAAGCCAGGAAGTAAACGGTTTCGACGAAGATTATCCGTTCAGCGAGGAGGGCATTTTTACAGAGCCAAGCTATCCGGCAATGTATTTTGTTGAGAAGAGCTACGCTCACGATCCAACAAACTGGTGGATTCCAAATCGCGCCTGTGCACAGGCCATGTTGCGCAGCGCGGGATTTTCCATTATCTGCTCGCCGGATCTGGATGTATTTGTGTGCAAGCTGGCTACAGACAAGGATGCCCGCTCCGGGCTCAAAGGATATAACTAGGCCAATGATCGAAGCTGTGATGCTCTGGAACGAGCCGAACAATCTTTCACATTGGGATTTTGAACTCGATCAAGATTGGACTCTATTTGCAGAAATGGTGCGGCGGGCGGCGGTGGCGGTCGGATCGGAAAGCCCGAAACTGACAAGAGTTCTGGGCGGAATCTCGCCTATCGATCCAATCTTCATGGAGCGCATGAAGAAGCTTGAAGTCATCGACGAGGTGGATGCTGTCGCGGTACACGGGTTTCCTCTGGATTGGAATCACTGGAGTATTGATGAGTGGCCAAATAAACTGGCAGAAATTCGTGCCGTTACCGAAAAACCTGTCTGGGTATCGGAAGTCGGAGTCTCATCGTTTGGCGCCGAGGAAGTCCAGGAGTTCGGCCTAAAAAGAACGGCGGATCTGCTGATGCCGTTGGCCGATCACATTCACTGGTATAGCCTTCTGGATCTTCCGAAGGAGTGGCCGGCGACAACCCGGCATCGTGAAGCGGAAGGATCGTCATATTACCGGCACTTCTACATGGGCTTGATCCGGCAAGATGCGGTGCCGAAGAGAGCATTTCATGCTTTCCATGAATTCACTCCGGCAGTTGGAATTTGCCAGTGGTTCCATTTCGAAGATCCGCGTTTGGATGAAGCCGTCCGCATCATGCGAGATCTGGGGGTACGCCGGCTGCGAACGGGACTCAGTTGGGCAGACAGCGAGCGGCCGGATGCACAGCGTTGGTTCGATCATCAGATGCGTACGCTCGAACCGTTCGACGTCACCTTGACTTTTTGTTTTACTCCTGAACATAAGGGGCTGCGGCCTCATCACACGAGCCCGCCCCAAGCACCGGATGAGTTCGCGGATTTCTGCGCGCGAATGACTCGCCGATACGCGAATTGATTCAATTTTCTCCACCCACAACGAACCTGACACAACTGGCATGTTCGCTCTTTTGGTTTGCAAGCGAAGGACGCAAAATCCACGTGTTTGTCCCAGGATGAGCTCAAATGTGACCGTCGAGCGCGCAAATTGCGTGCCGTATAGCCTGTTGTAGAACACCGTAGGTTTACCGGGTTTGTAGCTTGGCGTGTAACGGGGTACAAACAGTCTCGGTCTATTTGTCGTGAATTCAACTACATCAGAGAAGTACATTGATCGCCGCGAACAAACGCTCGCGGAACGTCGGTTCAAGTAACGGTTAGCAGCCGCTCGGAGCTGTGGTTAACATTTCTTGCCTTATTTCGCGAAATGAGAAATCTATGAGCCAAACAGTGCTGATTACCGGGGGAGCCGGGTTTATCGGTTCCCATGTAGCTAATGAATTGCTTGCACATGGCTATCGTGTCCGTGTGCTGGATGCCTTGGCGTCGCAGGTTCACGGAGCCGATCGAAAGCGGCCATGCTACCTGCACGAGGATGTTGAACTGATTCGTGGAGATATCCGCGATGCCGATGTTCTCGATCGCGCATTAAACGGGGTTGTGGCGGTCTATCACTTCGTTGCTTTGGTTGGTGTCGGTCAGAGCATGTATCAGATTGAACAGTACACGAGCGTCAACAATCTTGGCACGGCCATGCTGCTTGAAAGAGTCGCAAAGAAGCGAATAAGAAAGCTCATCGTGGCGTCAAGCATGAGCGTCTACGGTGAGGGTCTCTACGAGTTGCCCAGCGGCGAGATCTGCACAACCGCGGGGCGCACGGTTGAGCAATTGCGATGTCACGAATGGGAAATGAAGACTTCCGGCGGGCAAGTGCTGCGACCTCTGCCGACGCCCGAATGGAAAACGCCTGCCCTGGCTTCAATCTATGCCTTATCGAAATTCGACCAGGAGCAGATGTGCCTTATAACCGGGAGAGCATACGGCGTTCCCACGGTTGCGTTGAGATTCTTTAACGTCTATGGTCCAAATCAGGCGCTCTCGAATCCATACACGGGAGTACTCGCCATCTTCGCATCGCGCCTGTTGAATAACCAAAGGCCGATGATTTTCGAAGATGGCGCGCAACTCAGAGATTTTGTAAGTGTGTATGACGTGGCCCGGGCGTGCCGTCTGGCTCTGGAATCGGATGCTGCGGACGTTGCGGTCAATATCGGCAGCGGCGAAACCATCACTATTCGGCAGATTGCTGAACGCCTTGCGGCTGTTCTGGATAAAGACGTTGAACCCGAAATAACAGGTAACTACCGTGTGGGAGACATCCGCCATTGTTACCCAGATATATCGCTCGCGAAAAAAGTACTCGGATATTCGCCGGCAGTGACGCTCGAATTGGGCCTTGAAGATTTGGCGGCCTGGCTTTCCGAACAACAAGCCCACGACAATTTCCAGGAAATGCAAGCCGAACTAGCTGGAAGGGGATTGGTGGTTTAACCATGGCGCATAAGTCACGAATTCTCATTACCGGCGGCGCGGGTTTCATTGGAACGAATCTTGCGGCCAGCTATCTGAGCGACGGCTATCGCGTCACTCTTCTCGATAACCTGAGCCGGCCCGGAACTATCAACAATCTGCAATGGCTACGGGGACAATTCTCCGACGCGTTGCGCTTTATACAGGCAGACGTCACGGATGGCCGCGCGGTCCGCGACGCCGTACTGGATGCGGATAGCGTCTATCATTTCGCGGCGCAGGTGGCAGTTACGACGAGCCTCGTCGATCCGCTTTCCGACCATCGAGTAAATACCGAGGGCACGCTTAACGTGCTGGAGGCGATTCGAAATGCGTCCCACAAACCGGCTCTTGTGTACACATCCACGAACAAAGTGTACGGCTCGCTCAACGAGATTCCGTTATCGAAACGACCGTCGCGCTATGAGCCCGAGGATTCCGGACTTGCGGCAAGCGGCGTCAGCGAACGGCAACATCTCGACTTCCATTCCCCCTATGGTTGTTCTAAAGGAAGCGCGGACCAGTATGTGATCGATTACGGCCGGTGCTTCAATGTGCCAACAGTGGTGTTCCGAATGAGTTGCATCTGCGGTCCCCATCAGCAAGGAACCGAGGATCAAGGGTGGGTGGCGCACTTCATTCGGCGCGTGCTTGCCGGCCAGCCGATCACGATTTATGGCGATGGCCGCCAGGTCCGCGATGTTCTATACGTCGGAGACCTTGTCAGAGCCTTTCGACTGTTGGAACGGCCCAGCGTTGCTGTGCAGCATCGCGCGTTCAACATTGGGGGCGGACCAAATCAGACGACGAGCGTTCTGGAGTTGCTGGATATCGTCTGCGGCCTAACGAAATGCCGCCCCATGATTTCGTTTGCCCCGGCGCGTGTCGGCGATCAGCTCTGGTATGTTTCCGACCATTCCCGCTTTACAGAAGCGACACGGTGGCGGCCCACCGTGACCATTTCTGAAAGCGTACAACAGATGATTTCTTGGATGACTTTGGAGCAAGGCGTCAACGAAATTGCGGAAAGAGAGCCGGAATGCGCTTTGCATTAATCAATCCTCCTTGGGATTTCCGAGACAGCATTTATTTTGGATGCCAGGAGCCGCATCTGCCTCTGGAGTTCGGATACGCCAAAGCGGCATTGGAAGCGGAAGGCCACGAAGCTCTGACTATCGATGGCCAGCTAGGCGGAAAGACACTCGAAGATATCCGGTGCGCCGTCGCTGGTATGAAACCGGATTTCACAGTCGTGACAACGGCGCCATCCTATCTATTTTGGCGATGTGCTCCCCCTGAATTGCGGATACCGCAATTGACGATTGGCGCTCTTGGCCGGGATGCCGGGACTGTTGTCGTCGTCGGACCGCATGGCTCAACGACTCCGGCGGCGGCGCTGAATAAATTGGCGGCTGATGTTGTGATCCTGGGAGAACCGGAAGAGATTCTTCCGCGGCTGACATCGAGCTGGAGTGAGATTCCTTCCATCTGCTATCGAAGCGGCGATGAAGTTGTGATTCGCGGAGGCCCGCACTACTCCGATATGCAGAAGCTACCGGGACTGCGCTGGCCGGATGAATATGTAAATCGCCATTCGCATCATCATCACCGATTTGAAGCCACCCCGGAAAGGCCGGGCGCGGAAGTGGAGGCATCCCGGGGTTGTCCTTATAGCTGCACGTTCTGTGCCAAAGAGAATTTTCGCAACAAGTACCGCCGGCGGCCGACTGGCGTCGTAGTCGACGAGATGGCGGCCCTGATCGAGCAGGGCGTGGAATATATCTACTTTATTGACGAAATCTTCTTGCCGCAAAAGGACCTGCTGCGAGCTCTCGCAAATCTGGATGTGAAGATCGGCATCCAGACCCGTATCGACCTCTGGAATGAAGAAACCCTGGACATGCTTGCGGCGGCGCATTGTGTCTCAGTGGAGGCGGGTGTCGAGAGCATCACTGAGTCGGGCCGTGAGTATCTGGACAAAAAGTGTCGCATGGATACATCGGAACTGGCGGACCGGCTGATGTATGCCAAACGAAAAATTCCTTTTGTCCAGGCCAATCTCATTCGTGTGGACGAGGACGATGATCAGGAAGTGGAAAGGTGGCGCGAGCAACTAATTACTAGCGGAGTCTGGGCCAACAAGCCGGTGCCTTTGTTTCCGTATCCCGGATCTCCCGAATATACGCGCCGATGGGGACAACCGGACGACTTGGCTTGGGAGCGCGCGCACGCACATTATCTGGGAGATTTCGAGAGCTTTAGTGACATCCAGTCCGCGCAACCCGCCCCACTTACGCAACTGGAGCTGCCGCGGAATGCCCGATAGCCAAATACCGCAAGGACTGCCGAAACGTGTCCTCATGACCGCGGATGCGGTGGGAGGTGTCTGGACATACGCGATCGACCTCGCTGAGCAGTTCTCCCGGTTTGACATTGCAGTGGTGCTTGCGACTATGGGACCGGCGCCGACCGACGCGCAGCGCTTACGAGCCACGGCCGTGAAGAAGTTGGAACTGATTGAGAGCCCGTTTCCCTTGGAATGGATGCCTAATTTATCGGACGGAGCTATACAGGAATCCGGGGCATGGCTGAGGAGTTTGGCAGCGCGCGTTAGGCCCGAGATCGTTCACCTGAACGGATACGCGAACGCGGCCTGTAAATGGAACACTCCAGTGGTTGTCGTTGCACATTCTTGCGTGTCTTCCTGGTGGCTTGGCGTCCACCGTGAACTGCCGCCGGCCGGGTGGCGCGGCTATTGCGATCGTGTTTTGAACGGCCTGGAATCCGCCGATGCGGTGGTGGCTCCCTCTCGCTGGATGCTCAAGACTATTCGGGAAATCTATTCGCCGGTATTAAAGCGCACGGTGGTGATTCGCAATTTCACGAATCTGGAAATCCCTCTCAGACAGAAACAGCCGGTGATTCTAGCGGCTGGCCGAATGTGGGATCGCGCTAAGAATCTAGCCATATTGGACAAGATCGGACCGGTTCCAGGATGGCAGATACAACTCGCAGGTGATGCGGATGGACCGGATGGCAGCGAATATCATCCGGAACAGGTTCAGGTGCTTGGCAGGCTATCCCGAAAAGCGATGGCTCAGCACTTGGCCGATGCGGCTATTTTCGCTCATCCCGCTAAGTACGAGCCCTTCGGATTGAGCGTCCTGGAAGCGGCAAGAGCCGGGTGTGTACTTGTACTCGCGGACATCCCGAGTCTTCGCGAATTGTGGGACGGCTGCGCGATATTTGCGCCGCCCGATGACGCCGCGTGTTGGAAGAGTTGCATTGACCTTGTCGCTCACAACACCCGGTTACGCCTGGAGTATTCGATGAGAGCGTTTCTGCGCTCACGTGAATTCAATGCCACGGCCGCTGCCGAACGTTACCTCGAGCTGTACGCTTCGCTAGTAGCGCACGAAGCCCCTCGTCTTGCGCGCTATTCTTCCGCCGCACAATGAAACTGCGAATCCGATTCTTCTGCCACTCGCTGGTCTCCGACTGGAACCACGGCAACGCTCATTTCCTTCGGGGAGTTATGTCTGAGCTAGTTGCCCGCGGTCATGATGTACAGGCGTTCGAACCGGAAAATGGATGGAGTCTGACAAATCTGATTCGAGAAGCGGGCGCAGAGTCCGTACACGAGTTCCAGTCCCGGTTCCCGCTCTTAAAAAGCTCTTTCTATTCGGAGCAACAGTTTCAACCGGAGGAATTTCTTGACGGAGTGGATGTTGTCCTGGTGCACGAATGGACTGCGCCGGCCGTGGTCAACAAAATTGGTCAATACCGCCGCCGTAATTCGTCAATACGCGCATTTTTCCACGATACGCATCACCGAGCTATTACAGCTCCTCAAGAACTTAGCCGCAACGATTTGTCGGGTTACGATGGCTTGCTGGTCTACGGGAACGCCCTTCGCGAGGTTTATTTGCAACGTGGTTGGGGAAACCGGGTCCATGTGTGGCACGAGGCCGCGGACACACGCATATTTCATCCCATTGAAGGCGTGAAGCCAGACCGCGATCTGGTGTGGATCGGAAACTGGGGCGACGAGGAACGCACGCAGGAGCTAAACGAATACCTGATTGAGCCCGCCAGGAAGCTTGGTGTTAGCGGCGCGGCGTATGGCGTGCGTTATCCGGCGGAAGCGGTTGAGCATTTGACACAAGCGGGATTGCAGTATGGTGGGTGGACTCCTAACTACCGTGTTCCCGAGATATTTGCACATAGCCGGGTTACAGTGCATGTGCCTCGCCGGCCTTACGCGGCTGCGCTGCCCGGTATTCCGACCATCCGGCCATTTGAGGCGCTCGCATGCGGCATTCCTCTGATTTCGGCTCCCTGGCCGGATGTCGAGGGTCTTTTCGATGTAGGAGGCGATTTCCTAATGGCCCGAAACGGCGAGCATATGGCGTCGCTGCTGAAGCAGATTCTCTATGATGCGGACTTCGCGCGGGAACTCTCATCACACGGAAGAAATACAGTGTTGAAACGACACACGTGCGCTCATCGCGTGGATCAGTTACTGAACATCTATAAAGCCATCCAGCCGGCAAAAATGGAGGCAGCCGTGGGAGTCAATTAACTATGCGAATCGCGTTTTTTGGATCGAGTCTTGTTTCGTGCTATTGGAATGGGGCGGCGACCTACTATCGGGGTCTTATCCGCGCGCTGGCTTCACTAGGACACGAAGTCACATTTTATGAGCCGGACGCGTTCGATCGCCAAAGACATCGGGACATGGAAGATCCCGAATGGGCCCGAGTCGTTGTCTATTCAAGTCAGACTTACTCGGAACTGGATTCATGCCTGGATGAAGCAAGCGATTGCGATGTCATCGTCAAGGCAAGCGGGGTTGGCGTTTTCGACGAGTACCTGGAGGCGCGAGTGCCGCAGCCCGGCAGGCACAAGGCGACAATATTTTGGGATGTCGATGCTCCCGCTACTCTGGACCGTGTACTCGAAGACGCCTGCGATTCATTTCGCAACGCAATTCCTCGGTTCAGCGCAATCCTGACCTATGGCGGCGGGCAGCGTGTTATCGACACTTATCTGGGTCTCGGCGCGAAGATCTGTGTACCGGTATATAACGCTGTCGATCCCTCGACTCACTTCCCGGTGGATCCCGATCCGGCATATCGCGCCGATCTCGCCTTTCTCGGGAATCGTCTGCCGGATCGGGAGGCTCGCGTTGAGGAGTTCTTTCTTCGGGCTGCATCGCTCTGTAATACAAAGAGGTTCTTACTTGGGGGCAGCGGCTGGTCGGGCAAAGCTTTTCCGGAAAATGTCCGCTATATCGGGCACGTTTCGACAACAGCGCATAATTCGTTCAACTGCAGTTCTCTCGCGGTGTTGAACATCAACCGCCTCAGCATGGCGGCATACGGCTTCTCGCCGCCTACGCGCGTATTCGAAGCCGCTGCGGCGGGTGCTTGTCTCATCACGGACGGCTGGGAAGGAATTGATTCGTTTCTGAAACCTGGAACCGAAGTTCTTGTAGCCAACAATGGTTCCGAGGTCGCCTCGCTCGTTTGCAACCTGGACCGCGAAGAGGCGTTGGCAATTGGCTCCGCGGCTCGCGAGCGTATTCTCCGCGAACACACGTATGCTCATCGTGCAAGGCAGGTGAACGTCTTGCTCAATCGCATTGCCGCGCAAGAGCCGGCGGTGGTCGAGGTAACGGCATGAAAAAAGATAAGCTGAACATAGTCGTGCTCGGCCTTTCGCTCAGTTCGTCATGGGGCAACGGCCATGCGACGACGTATCGAGCGCTGCTGCGCGAGATGGCTGCCCTTGGTCACAAAATCACGTTTCTCGAGCGTGATGCACCCTGGTACCGGGACAATCGCGACCTCGCCCAAGCTACCTTTTGCGATTTAAAATTCTACGCGAGCATCGAGGAACTCCGGGAACGTTACACTGACCGGGTACGCCGCGCCGACGTGGTCGTGGTCGGTTCGTATGTACCTGCCGGAACGGAAGTGGGCCAGTGGGTGACCAGAATTGCCGGTGGGATCACAGCGTTCTACGACATAGATACTCCCGTAACGCTTGCGAAACTGCGCGATCGCGACTACGAATACATTTCCAACGCATTGGCGGCGCGTTATCACTTATATCTATCGTTTACGGGCGGCTCGACGCTACGGTATATCGAGACGGTGCTTGGATCGCGATGCGCGCGGGCGCTCTATTGTTCGGTTGACCCCGAACTGCATTACAAAGAGCGCGCGGTGGCCGAACAGTGGCAATTGGGATATCTTGGCACCTACAGCTCGGATCGCCAACCGGCGCTTGAATCGCTGTTGATAAGTCCCGCGCAAAAATGGCCAGAGGGACGCTTCGCTGTTGCCGG
>Ga0134125_10008840_pt1 | contig 11366 bp, 7 predicted proteins | sample KB31751_FD_96464 | JGI IMG/M metagenome (GOLD analysis project Ga0134125, IMG submission 96464) | Terrestrial soil microbial communities with excess Nitrogen fertilizer from Kellogg Biological Station, Michigan, USA - KB3-175-1 | ecosystem: Environmental > Terrestrial > Soil > Unclassified ...
CGACGCCAAGGAGGTGCGCGAGCGCCTGTCCTCGAAGCGCGGCTTCGTCTGGCTCAAGCGCGAGATCACGCCGAAGCAGCAGCAGGAAGTGCACCGCCTCGGCATTCCCGGCATCGGCTTCCTGACCGAGAACAAACGCGTCTATCCGAACGGGCCGACCGTCTCGCACGAGATCGGGCTGGTGAACATCGACAACCAGGGCATCGCCGGCATCGAGAAATGGGTCGACGGGCAGGGGCTCGCGGCGCTGCACATGGCCGGGCTCGCCAGCGACCGCCTGATGCGGCCGATCGACCTCGCCGTCGATTTGCGCGTGCAGTTCGCGCTGCGCGACGAACTCGTCAAGGCGCGCGAGAAGTTCAAGGCCAAGGCCGCGGCGGGTCTCATCCTCAACGTCAACACCGGCGAGATCGTCTCGATGGTGTCGGAGCCCGACTTCGACCCGAACAATCCGAAGGAAGCGAACGATCCGACGCGGATCAACCGGCTGACCACCGGCGTCTACGAGATGGGCTCGACCTTCAAGATCTTCACCGTGGCGATGGCGCTCGACTCCGGCAAGGTCACGCTCAATTCGCAGTTCGACGGCCGCCAGACCCTGCGCTACGGCCGCTTCACCATCCACGACGACCATCCGCTGCCGCGCATGCTCAGCGTGCCGGAGATCTTCACCTATTCGTCGAACATCGGCGCGGCGCGGATCGCGCTGTCGCTCGGGCCGGAATACCACCGCGCCTTCCTGAAGAAGATGGGCCAGCTCGACCGGCTGCGCACCGAATTGCCCGAGAGCGCCGAGCCGATCGTGCCGAAGCGCTGGGGCGAGCTGAACACCGTCACCATCGCCTTCGGCCACGGCCTCTCGGTCGCGCCGTTGCAGGCGCTGATGGGCGTCGCCGCGGTGATGAACGGCGGCTATCTCATCCCGCCGACCTTCCTCAGGCGCAGCCACGACGACGCGATGAAGGTCGCCAAGCGGGTCCTCAAGCCCGAGACCAGCGTCAAGATGCGCTATCTGATGCGGCTCAACGCCGAGAAGGGCACAGGCACCAAGGCCAACGTCCCCGGCTATTACATCGGCGGCAAGACCGGCACGGCCGAGAAGGTAATCAACGGCCGCTACTCCAAGCACAAGCTGCTCACCGACTTCATGGCGGTGATTCCGGCCGACAACCCGAAATACCTGCTGCTGATCATGCTCGACGAGCCGCAGGGGCTGAAGGAGACCTACGGCTTCGCCACCGCCGGCTGGAACGCGGCGCCGACCGCCGCCGCCGTGATCTCGCGCGTCGCGCCGCTCCTCGACATCCAGCCGCGCTTCGACCTGCCGAAGGCCGACCAGTTGATCCTGGCCAACCTGGCGACCAGCCGGTAATCCCGCTCATTCCCGCGCAGGCGGGAATCCAGTAATGCAGTGCCGTGTGCCTCTGGGTCCCCGCATGCGCGGGGACGAACGGGATAGCCCGGAACCGCGCGATGAGACTGTCCGACCTGCCCCTGACGGACGCCCGCTTCGACCCGCGTTTCGCGGCCGTCGAACTGACCGGCATCGCGTCCGACAGCCGCAAGGTGACGCCGGGCGCGATGTTCGTCGCCGTGCCCGGCACCAAGGCCGACGGCCTTACCTTCGTGCCGCAGGCGCTCAAGAACGGCGCCGCCGCCGTCATGGCCGAGCGTGCCGCCGAAGTGCCGGCCAGCGTCGCAATGGTCGTGGTCCCAAACGTGCGCCGCGCGCTGGCGCTCGCCGCCGCGGCCTTCTTCCCGCGCCAGCCCGGCACCATTGCCGCCGTCACCGGCACCAGCGGCAAGACCTCGGTCGCCGCCTTCACGCGCCAGATCTGGGCCGCGCTCGGCCTCAACGCGGCCAGCATGGGCACGGTCGGCGTCGTCTCGGACAAGACCAACACCTACGGCTCGCTGACCACGCCCGACCCGATCGCGCTGCACGAGATGCTCGATAGGCTGGCCGGCGAGGGCGTCACGCATCTGGCGCTCGAAGCCTCCTCGCACGGCCTCGACCAGTACCGGCTCGACGGCGTGCGCGTCGCAGCGGGGGCCTTCACCAATCTCTCGCGCGACCACCTCGACTATCACCCGACCATCGAAGCCTATCTCGCCGCCAAGATGCGCCTGTTCGGCGATCTCGTCGTGGCGAACGGCACCGCGGTGATCGACACCGACGATTGCTATGCCGGCTGGGCCGTCGACACCGCGAAAAAGCGCGGCCTGAAGGTCATCACGATCGGCACCAAGGCCGACGGCATCCGGCTCGTGTCCGGCCGCATCGACGGCTTCGCGCAGGTGGTGACGCTCGCGCACGCCGGCCGCGATTATCAGGTGCAGCTGCCGCTGGTCGGCGATTTCCAGGTGCACAATGTGGCGGTCGCCGCCGGGCTTTGCATTGCCACCGGCGCCGATCCGGCACGCGTCTTTGCTTCGCTGGGCAAGCTCGAAGGCGCCAAAGGCCGGCTCGAGCTCGCCGGCACGCGCAACGGCGCGCCGATCTTCATCGATTACGCGCACAAGCCCGACGCCCTGCAGAAGGCGCTCGAGGCGCTCAGGCCCTACACCACGGGTAAGCTCGTCGTCGTGTTCGGCGCCGGCGGCGACCGCGACAAGGGGAAGCGGCCGATCATGGGCCGCATCGCCGCCGCGAGCGCCGATCGCGTCATCGTCACCGACGACAATCCGCGCAGCGAGCAGGCGGCCGCGATCCGCGCCGAAATCCTCGCCGAGGCGAAGGGCGCGGCCGAGATCGGCGACCGCGCCGAGGCGATCCGCTCGGCCATAGCCTCGCTCGGCAAAGGAGATGTGTTGTTGATCGCCGGCAAAGGCCATGAAACCGGCCAGATCGTCGGCGACCGGGTGTTGCCGTTCTCCGACCACGACGCGGTGGCGGCGGCGCTGAAGGGGACATAGCGAATGGCGGCCCTCTGGACCACGGACGACATGGCCGCCGCGATGCGCGCGGAGAAATCCGGCGCGCTGCCGGCCGACGTCTCCGGCATTTCGATCGACAGCCGTTCGATGGCGCGCGGCGAGGCGTTCTTCGCCATCCAGGGCGATACGCGCGACGGCCACGATTTCGTCGCGGCGGCGCTGAAGGCCGGCGCCGGGCTCGCGGTCATCGCGCGCGACCGGCGCGGGCTCTTCGCTGCCGACGCGCCGCTGCTGGTGGTCGACGACGTGCTCGAAGGCCTGCGTGACCTCGGCCGCGCCGCGCGCGCGCGCTTTACGGGCCAGGTGATCGCGGTCACCGGCTCGGTCGGCAAGACCTCGACCAAGGAGACGCTGCGGCTGGCGCTCTCCGCCGACGGCGAGACCCATGCCTCGGCCGCCTCCTACAACAACCACTGGGGCGTACCGCTGTCGCTCGCCCGCTGCCCGGCGAACGCCAAATACGCCGTGTTCGAGATCGGCATGAACCATGCCGGCGAGATCACGCCATTGACGCGGATGGCGCGTCCGCATGTCGCGATCGTCACGACGGTCGAGCCGGTGCATCTCGAATATTTCGGCTCGGTCGAGAAGATCGCCGACGCCAAGGCCGAGATTTTCCTCGGAGTCGTCGACAACGGCGCCGCGGTGATCAATCGGGACAACGACCAATACCTACGTCTCGATGCCGCGGCGAAGGCCGCGAACGTGTCGCGCATCGTCACCTTCGGCGCCAACCGCGAGGCCGACGCGCGGCTGGTGCGCCATGCGTTGCAGCCGGATTCCTCCACCGTCGAGGCGGTCATCTTCGGCACGCCGATCGCCTACAAGCTCGGCGCACCCGGACGTCACATCGTGATGAACTCGCTCGCGGTGCTGGTCGCCGCCTCCCTCGCCGGCGCCGATCTCGCCGTCGCGGCGCTGGCGCTCGGGCGGCTGAAGGCTGCGGTCGGCCGCGGCGCCCGCATCCCGCTCGGCCTGCCGAACGGCGAGGCGCTGCTGATCGACGAGAGTTACAACGCCAACCCGGCCTCGATGCGCGCGGCCATCGCGCTGCTCGGCCAGGCCGAGACCGGGCCCCTGGGCCGCCGCATCGCCGTCATCGGCGACATGCTCGAGCTGGGCGACCTCGGGCCCCGTCTGCACGCGGAACTCGTCGAGGCGATGGCCGAAAACAACATCGATCTTGTGTATTGCGCCGGGCCCTTGTCGCGGGCGCTGTGGGAGGCCCTTCCCCCGAACCGCCGGGGCGGCTATGCCGAGACGGCGGCGGCGCTGGAGCCGGCCGTGATCGGCGCCATCCGTGCCGGCGACGCGGTGATGGTGAAGGCCTCCAACGGCTCGAAAATGGGCCCGCTGGTGAAGGCGCTGGAGCGCCAGTTCCCCCGGCGCGGCGCGCTCGCCGCGGCGGAGGGCTGAGGAAGACTCGCATGTTCTATTGGCTGGCCGAGCTGTCGGACAAGATCTCCTTCTTCAACGTGTTCCGCTACATCACCTTCCGCACCGGCGGCGCGGTGGTGACGGCGCTCGTGTTCGTCTTTTTGTTCGGGCAGCCGATCATCGACATGCTGCGGCTGAAGCAGGGCAAGGGCCAGCCGATCCGAGAGGACGGCCCGGCCTCGCACCTCGTCACCAAGAAGGGCACGCCGACCATGGGCGGCCTGATGATCCTCTCGGGTCTCCTGGTGTCGACCTTGCTCTGGGCCAACCCGATGAACCCTTATGTCTGGGTCGTGCTCGGCGTCACGCTCTGCTTCGGCCTGATCGGCTTCTATGACGACTACCTCAAGGTCACCAAGCAGACGCACAACGGCTTCTCCGGCCGCTCGCGGCTGATCGTCGAGGCGGTGATCGCGGCCGCCGCCTGCGTAGTGCTGACGCAACTCGGCCGTGCGCCGATCTCGACGTCGATCGTGTTTCCATTCTTCAAGGACCTCGTCTTCAACCTCGGCATCTGGTTCGTCATCGTTGGCGCATTCGTCATCGTCGGCGCCGGCAATGCAGTGAACCTCACCGACGGCCTCGACGGCCTCGCCATCGTGCCGGTGATGATCGCGGCGGCGACTTTCGGGCTCATCTCCTACATCGTCGGCAACGCGCTGTTCTCCGAATACCTGCAACTGCATTTCGTCTCCGGCACCGGCGAGCTCTCGGTGCTGTGCGGCGCCATGATCGGCGCCGGCTTGGGCTTCCTCTGGTTCAACGCGCCGCCAGCCTCGATCTTCATGGGCGACACCGGATCGCTGGCGCTCGGCGGCATGCTCGGCGCCACGGCCGTGGCGATCAAGCACGAGATCGTGCTGGCGATCGTCGGCGGCCTGTTCGTGCTCGAGGCGGTGTCGGTGATCGTGCAGGTCGTGTCGTTCAAATTGACCGGCAAGCGCGTGTTCAGGATGGCGCCGATCCATCACCACTACGAGCAGCTCGGCTGGACCGAGCCGCAGATCGTCATCCGCTTCTGGATCGTCGCGGTGGTGCTGGCGCTCGCGGGCCTGGCGACGCTGAAACTGCGATGATCCCCATCACCGTCTTCGCCGGCAGGAAGGTCGCGGTGTTCGGCCTCGGCAAGTCCGGGCTGCTGTCGGCGGGCGCGCTGATCAAGGGCGGCGCCGAGGTGATCGTCTATGACGACGGCGAAAAGACGCGCGCAGACGCCGCGTCCGCCGGGCTCAATGTGCAGAACCTGCACGAGATCGATTGGGGCGAGATCGCGGCGCTGGTGCTGGCGCCGGGCGTGCCGCTGACGCATCCGACGCCGCACTGGACCGTCGAACTCGCGCGCAAGGCGGAGGTCGAGGTCATCGGCGACATCGAGTTGTTCTGCCGCGAGCGCGCGAAGTCCGGCGCGCAGTGCCCGCTGATCGCCATCACCGGCACCAACGGCAAGTCGACGACGACGGCGCTCACCGCCCATCTCGTCGAGAGCGCAGGGCGCGACGCGCAGATGGGCGGCAATATCGGCGTGCCGGTGCTGGCGCTTCAACCCTTCGCCGACAACCGCGTCTACGTGCTGGAAGTGTCGTCCTACCAGATCGACCTCGCGCCGTCGCTGCGCGCTACCGTCGGTGTGCTGCTCAACGTCAGCGAGGACCATCTCGACCGCCACGGCACGATGGAGAACTACGCCGCGCTGAAGACGCTTTTGCCTGCGAGCGTCGAGAAGGGCGGCACCGCGGTGATCGACGTGGACGACCGCTGGACGCGCTCCGGCGCCGACAGGATCGAACGCGCCGGGCGCAATGTCGTGCGCGTCTCGGTCGAGGCGCCGCTGCGCGACGGCTATTTCGCCGAGGGCACGCACATCCTGCGCGCGGCGGGCGGCAAGGCGCACGCCGTCGCCGAGCTTGCCGGCATCGGCTCGCTGCGCGGCAAGCACAATGCGCAGAACGCCGCCTGCGCCATCGCCGCCTGCGTCGCCATCGGCATCGACCTGCCGGCGATCCAGAAAGGCCTCGTCACCTTCCCGGGCCTCGCGCACCGCATGCAGCAGGTCGGCCGCAAGGGTTCGATCCTCTACGTTAATGACTCCAAGGCGACCAACGCCGATTCCGCGGCGAAGGCGCTCGGTAGCTTCCATGACATTTATTGGATCGCCGGCGGAAAGCCGAAGACCGGCGGCATTGAGAGCCTCGGCGAGTTCTTCCCGCGCATCCGCAAGGCGTACTTGATCGGCGAGGCGGCTGCGGAGTTCGCGCAGACGCTCGACGGCAAGGCCGACTATGAGATCGTCGAGATTATGTCGGCTGCGGTCGATGCCGCGACGCGCGACGCGGAAGCGTCGGGTGTGAAGGAGCCGGTGGTGCTGTTGTCGCCCGCCTGCGCCTCGTTCGACCAGTACCCGAACTTCGAAGTGCGTGGCAAGGCGTTCATCGACCTCGTCCGCGCCGTGCCGGGCGTCACGGCGGTGTAGGCTCGCGCGGCGCCTCGTTGATGGCGCGCAGCAATGTCAGCAGCAGGCGGTTGAGCGGCGTGGCGATGCCATGGCGCTCGCCGGCGGCGACGATGGCGCCAGTCAGCGCCTCGACCTCGAAGGGGCGGCCCGCCAGCCGGTCGAAATACATCGACGTGCCGAGCTCCGGCGCGAACTTCATCAGATGCGCCATCACGCGCTTCGGCTCGTCGTCCGGCAGCGTCGCGCCGTCGGCGCGCGCGACCCGCGCCGCCTCCGCGAGCACCTCGAGAGACATCGCATGGACGTCCGGCCGCCGCAACACCACCTGCCGCTGCAAGGTCAGCGCGGTGAACGGGTTGGCGACGGCGTTGAGCAGGAGCTTCCGCCATTTCAGGGTGACGAAGTCGGCCTCGCGCCTGATGCGCAGGCCGGTGCCGTCGAGCAGCGCCGTGAAGGCGCGGCCGTTGTCGTCGTCCGCCACCGCGAGATCGTCGTCGCCCGCAATGCGCAGGCGCACGCGGTCGGCGCTAAGCCGCTCGCCGTTGTAATAGACGATGACCGGCACGATCGCCGCGCCCTGCGCCAGAGGCGCGACGCGTTCGACATGGTCGATGCCGTTCTGCAGCACCGCGACGCGCGTATGCGGCGCGCACAGGCGCGCGAGCCAGGGCGCCGCGCCGGCGGTGTCCTGGGTCTTCGTCGCGACCAGCACCCAGTCCACCGGTTTGGCCTCCGCCGGATCGGCGATGAGCCGCAGCGGCGGGGTGACCGTGCCGCCGGGCCGCTCGAGTGTCAGGCCGGCGAGCGGCTTGCGCGCGCAGCCGGTGACGTCATGGCGTGCGGCGTCGGCGAGGCAGGCGGCAGCGATGCCGCCGATGCTGCCGAGCCCGACCACGGCGACCGATTGGCGCTGGTTCGAAGTCATGGCGGCATCGTCAAGGAGACGGCGGGAAAGTCAAACGGGTCGAAGTCGGCACCGTGTGCGCCTCTCCTTCTGTCATCGTCCGCGAACGCGGACGATCCAGTACTCCGTGAGGCGGGTCGGTTATTCGGACGCCGAGGCGTACTGGATGGCCCGCTTTCGCGGGCCATGAAGGGGAGAAACGCTCTCGCGGGCAATGACCCCATTGTTAATGCTTCGTAAACCGTGCTGCGTCAGGACTAGAGCGTCCCCGTCCGAGGAATCGTCATGGTCTCGCGCACGCAACGCACCCCCTTCGCGGAGTGGTGGTGGACGGTCGACAAGCTCACGCTCGCCGCCATCGGCGCGCTGATGCTGGCCGGGATCGTGCTCTCGCTCGCCGCCAGCCCGCCTGTCGCCAGCCGCCTCGGCCTCGACCCGTTCTATTTCGTCAACCGGCACATTTTGTTCCTGGTGCCGACGGTGATCGTCCTGATCGGGGTGTCGTTCCTCAATCCGCACCAGATCCGCCGGCTCTCTCTCATCGTGTTCATCGTCAGCCTGATCCTGGTGGCGCTGACGCCCATATTCGGCGCGGAGATCAAGGGCGCGCGGCGCTGGCTGGTCATCCTCGGCGTCAACATCCAGCCGTCGGAATTCCTCAAGCCGGCCTTCGTCATCCTCATCGCCTGGCTGTTCGGCGAATCCTCGAAGCGCCCGGACATGCCGGCGAATCTTATCTCCCTGGTGCTGCTCCTGATGGTGGTGACGCTGCTCGTCATCCAGCCTGACTTCGGCCAGACCATGCTGGTCGTGCTGGTGTGGAGCGCGCTGTTCTTCATGGCCGGGATGCGCGTCGTCTGGGTGTTCGGCATTGCCGGCATCGCCGCAGCGGGCCTCACCGTCGCCTATTACACCGTGCCGCACGTCGCCGCACGCATCCAGAAATTCATGAATCCGGCGGCGGGCGACACCTACAACATCGACATCGCCACCGAGAGCTTCATGCGCGGCGGCTGGTTCGGGAAGGGTCCGGGTGAGGGCACGGTGAAGCGCCTGCTGCCGGAGAGCCACACCGACTTCGTCTTTGCAGTCGCCGGCGAGGAGTTCGGCGTCGCGCTATGCCTGGCGCTCGCGGCGCTGTTCGCCTTCATTGTCATCCGTTCGCTGCTCCGCGCAATGCGCAATGACGACGCTTTCACGCGCTTTGCCGCCGCCGGGCTCACGATGCTGTTCGCGACACAGTCGGCGATCAACATGGCGGTCAACCTGCGGCTGATCCCGGCCAAGGGCATGACGCTGCCGTTCATCTCCTATGGCGGCTCGTCGATGATCTCGCTCGCCTACGCGATGGGCATGCTGCTGGCGCTGACCCGCGAGCAGCCGCGCGCCGCGATGCTGACCTCGCCGCTGCCCGAGCCGGAGCCGGCGGGCTAGTTCTTCTTTAACTCCCCCTGAAAGGGGGAGGTCGGCCGCCGAAGCGCAGCGTAGGCGGGCGGGTGGGGGTCTTCTAAACTATGTCCATGAGCAATGACCCCACCCCGGATCGCCGGAGCCTGCCATCGGGCGGCGCTTCGCGCCGACCCGTTGGGCGATCCGACCCTCCCCTTTCAGGGGAGGGAAAAGAGAAGGTGATCCTCCTCTGCGCCGGCGGCACGGGCGGGCACCTGTTCCCAGCCGAGTCGCTCGCCGTGGTGCTGGCGAAGCGCGGGCTGACCGTCGATCTCGCCACCGACCACCGCGCCGCGCATTTCAAATTCCCGGCGCGCAGCGTGCACCTGATCCCGAGCGCGACCCTGCGCGGGCGCGATCCCCTGAGCATCGTCAAGACGGCAACGCTGCTCACCTACGGCACGTGGAAGGCGGGGCGCATGCTCAAGCGAGTCCGTCCGGCCGCGGTCGTCGGCTTTGGCGGCTATCCGACCGTGCCGCCGATGATGGCCGCGACCATGAAGAATGTCCCGACCGTGCTGCACGAACAGAACGGCGTCATGGGCCGCGCCAACCGGATGCTGGCGGCCCGCGTGACCGCGATCGCCACCGGGTTCCGCAGCTTGAAGAATGCCGACGCTGCGCTGCAGGACAAGATCACCTTTACCGGCAATCCGGTGCGGCCGGCTGTACTCGCTGCCGCTGCGACGCCCTACGATGCGCCGGAGCCCGGCGGCGCGCTCAAGCTGCTAGTGTTCGGCGGCAGCCAGGGCGCGCGGGTGATGTCGGAGATCGTGCCGGAGGCAGTCGAACGGCTCGACGCCGCCTTGCGCGCGCGCCTCTCCATCGTGCAGCAGGCCCGCGCCGAGGACCTCGAGACGGTGCGCGCGACCTACGCCCGGCTCGGCGTGACGGCCGCGTGTGAGCCTTTCTTTTCCGACCTGCCCGCGCGCATGGCGGCGGCACACTTGATCGTCTCGCGCTCGGGCGCCTCGACCGTGGCCGAGCTGTCCGCTGTCGGCCGCCCCGCCATATTGGTGCCGCTGCCGCATGCGCTGGATCAGGACCAGCTCGCCAATGCCGGCGTGCTCGACAGCGCGGGTGGCGCCATCACCATCGTGCAGCCGGATTTCACGCCGGAGCGGCTCGCCGCCGAGCTTACCGGCCTCGCGGCCGCGCCGCAGCGGCTGACCGCCATGGCGGCGGCGGCGAAATCCGCCGGCACGCTCGAGGCGGCCGAGCGGCTGGCCGATTTAGTGATGAAAACAACTGGTATTTGACTTTTTCCGCCATGGCCGCGACAAGCGCCGGCCATGAGCAGCGAGGGGCGTGAACCAGCATGAAACTGCCGCGCGACATCGGACCCGTCCACTTCGTCGGCATTGGCGGCATCGGCATGAGCGGCATCGCCGAGGTGCTGTGTAATCTCGGTTACACCGTCACCGGCTCCGACGTTTCCGACTCGGCGAACGTCAAGCGATTGCGCGACAAGGGCATCACGGTGGCGATCGGCCACAAGGCCGAGAACATCGACGGCGCCGACGTCATCGTCGTCTCGACCGCGATCAAGCGCGACAATCCCGAGCTCGTCGCCGCCCGCGCCAAGCGCCTGCCGGTGGTGCGCCGCGCCGAGATGCTGGCCGAACTGATGCGGCTGAAATCCTGCGTCGCCATCGCCGGCACGCACGGCAAGACCACGACCACCTCGCTGGTCGCCTCGCTGCTCGACGCCGGCGGCCTCGACCCGACGGTGATCAACGGCGGCATCATCAACGCCTACGGCACCAATGCGCGTCTCGGCGCGGGCGACTGGATGGTGGTCGAGGCCGACGAGTCCGACGGCACGTTCCTCAAATTGCCGGCCGACATCGCCATCGTCACCAATGTCGATCCCGAGCATCTCGATCACTTCCACACCTTCGAGGCCGTGCAGGACGCGTTCCGCGCCTTCGTCATGAACGTGCCGTTCTACGGCTTCGCGGTGATGTGCACCGATCACCCGGTGGTGCAGAGCCTTGTCGCCAAATTGGAAGACCGCCGCATCCTCACCTATGGCACCAATCCGCAAGCCGACGTGCGCCTCGTCGATCACGATCATCACGACGGCCAGTCGCGCTTCTCGGTGCAGTTCCGCGACCGCAACGGCGCCGTCACGCACACGATCGACAGAATCGTGCTGCCGATGCCGGGCGGGCACAACGCGCTCAA
>Ga0134125_10008841_pt1 | contig 11366 bp, 10 predicted proteins | sample KB31751_FD_96464 | JGI IMG/M metagenome (GOLD analysis project Ga0134125, IMG submission 96464) | Terrestrial soil microbial communities with excess Nitrogen fertilizer from Kellogg Biological Station, Michigan, USA - KB3-175-1 | ecosystem: Environmental > Terrestrial > Soil > Unclassified ...
CCGAACTTCAACTACTTCAGCGTATTCCCCTGGGGATGCTTTCTGGCATTCGGCATGTCCGTCGGAAGCATCTTCCGCCTCGTCAAGCCGGAGGACATGGGCAAGGTGATGCAGTGGATGATGCTCATCGGCATCGGCCTGGTGATGGGCGGCCAGTATTTTTCGAATCTCCCGTACTCGGTTTACACAAAGGCGGAATACTGGCTAAACAGTCCCGGACTGGCAGCAATCAAGTTGGGAGTTGTGCTGATGCTGATGGCGGTCGCCTGGGTCTGGGTCCATGGCGCGCTTGCGCATCGCTGGAGCCTATTCTGCCAATTAGGCACTACGTCGTTGCTGGTCTATTGGGTGCATATCGAGCTGGTTTACGGGCGCTGGTTCGGAATCTGGAAGGAATCCCTAACGGTTCCGCAGGTGGTGCTCTTTTCAGCGGTTCTGGTCGTTCTGATGACTCTTCTTTCGATAGCGCGGAAGCGCGGCTTCCTCTCCGGAGCATTTCTACGATCAAGCCTGATGCCCAGCCCGCGCGGAGCGTCCGGCGACTGACCGCGCCGACGTAGCTTCGCTTCTTTCTTTTGGCTAGACTTGAAAACACGATGCGCATTCTGGTGGTGGAAGACGAAAAACGGATCGCCGATTTCCTGTCGCGGGGATTGGAGAGCGCCGGCTACGCGGTTGACGTAGCGAACACTGGCGCCGCTGCCGTCGATATGGTGCACTCCACCGAGTATGATCTTGTCATCCTCGATCTCGGACTGCCCGATACAGACGGCCTTTCGGTCCTGCAGAAGATTCGCAATCGGAAGGTGATTCCTCCGATTCTGATTCTTTCCGCCCGCGATTCGGTGGACGACCGCGTCAAGGGGTTGGAACAAGGAGCCGACGATTACCTCGTAAAGCCATTCGCATTCGTGGAACTGCTGGCGCGTGTACGAGTGCTTCTCCGGCGCGGGCAACCCACGCCCGAAAAGCTGCAGGTGGGCGACTTGGCCCTCGATTGCATCCGGCGGAAAGTGACACGCGCCAATGAAGGCATTGAACTCGCACCGAAAGAGTTCAGCATTCTCGAATACATGATGCGCAACCGCGGGCGGCCCCTCAGCCGAACTATGATTGTCGAGCACGTCTGGGACATGGATTACGACGGGCTGACGAACATTGTGGATGTCTACATCCGGCACTTGCGCAGCAAGATCGACGATCAGTTCCCGCTCAAGATGATTCATACGGTCCGCGGCATCGGCTATATGCTGGACGCTCCGGACCCGCAGGAATCCACGCATCCACCACACACGGAGGACGCTTCTTCGCATTCTGATAACCGGTAGCGGACCATGAAGACGCTTGTACAGCGAATCCGAAGCATCACGATATTTCGGACGCTGCGTTTTCGCCTGGCAAGCACATTCCTGCTGCTATTGACCGTCATCACCATCGCGCTGGGCCTGGTGGGAACGGCATTGCTGCGGACAATCCTGGCGGGGCAGAGCGAGCAGGCGCTGGTAGATGAACTGGCCGCGCTCCGCGGTTATATTCATTTCGACGAAAGTGACGGTCATCCATACTGGTTCGCGGACATGAGCGATCCGGATGAAGCGGCCGCCGTCGACCGGCTTCAGCGGGCATACGTTGTAGCCGGTGAAGACGGGACCGTATGGTACGGCACGACCGGCCATGCGTTCGATCCGATGACCAATCGTTCCGCAATCCTCCAGGAACTGAAGCAGATCGAAGCGACGAAGACTCCCATCTTCAAAACGATTCCAGGCGACGATTACGGGCCCTATCGTGTAGTCAGCAGCATCCTGGTGGACACGGTGCACCATCGCAACTGGTATGTAGCCTTAGGCCGCAGCCTCGCCGACAACACGCAACTCCTGAACCGTTTTCGCCGCTATTACTTTTTCCTGTTCACGCCGGTCGCGATTCTTCTGTGCGTGCTGGCAAGCTGGTTTTCGGCGGGGCGCGCTTTGACCGCGCTGCAGGCGGTGGAGCACGCGGCGCGCGATATTACCGGCTCCAATCTGGGGCTGCAGATCCCGCTGCGAGGGGCCAACGATGAGCTGGACCGGCTAATCGAGTCGTTCAATCGAATGAGCCGGCGTTTGAAGACGTCGTTCGATCAAATCCGCCAGTTCTCAACCGACGTTTCGCATGAGCTGCGAACCCCACTGACCGCGATTCAAGGGCAACTGGAGGTGGCGCTGTTCACGGCAAGCCGTCCCGAGCAGCTTCGGGAAGCGATTGAGAACGCGCTACAGGATGTCGAACGCCTCTCGAATCTCATTCGGGCTCTTCTGCTGCTCTCGTATTCGGAAACGGGGCAACTGCCGATTCATCGGACCCGCGTGGACCTGAACGAGATGGTTGTGGACCTTGTCGAGCAGTTCCAGATCCCGGCTGAAGCGGCCGGCGTGCAACTCAGCACTTCGCGCGCGGAGAGCGTCCCCTGCGAAGCCGATCGAACGCAGATGGAGCGGGTGATTACAAACCTGCTCTCGAACGCGCTTAAATATACGCCCTGCGGGGGCACGGTGAAGGCATGGGCCGAAACTGTCGGCGAGCAGGCTCGCATTATCGTGGAGGATTCCGGCATTGGCATCCCAGCGGACCATCTGATGCATATTTTCGACCGCTTTTACCGGGTGCCCGATCCGAATCCCGAAAAGGGGCTAGGCCTGGGCCTCAGTTTTGTCTCGAGCATCGTCAAATCGCACGGCGGGGAGATACACGTCGCAAGCGAGGTAGGCCGAGGCTCCAGGTTCACCGTTACACTGCCGACGCGAGGAGCAGTAATCACTGCGGCGGTGGCCGCGCCGGTCACGACAGAAACCCGAACGTAGGCTCAATTGGATCGAAAGTGTGCGGGCACGGCGAATCAGTGTACGCGCATACGGTGCTTCTCTTTGAAGACCAGCTCGTCGAAAATCGCCAGCACCTGCTTGCGGTAGGCGTACATCCGCTGTAGCGAATCCCGGAAATTATCTTCGTAACGTCGTGGTTTCAGCCACTTGGCGAGAATCGGCTTCGGCACGTCGATATCTTCCCGAAGGGCATCCGCGGGGTGTCCGCGCAGGAATAGCCCGTAGAACATCGCAGCCTCCCGCTGCGGCGCCAACGGGTCCATTTCTTCACGACCCAACATGATCAAGCCATAATCGTACAACGAAAACGGCGTATTGAAAAGGGTATCTGTTGAAACCAGAAACGTGTTCCCTAGTACCTGAAACAACAGCGTTGCCGACCGTGATTTCTGAAACTTAGAGGGCTTAATCGCTATCTAAAATTGCCAGTTTGCGTCAAGATGCAATGTGCGGCGTTGGCTCGTTTCAGCAAGTCGAGAAATAGGGAACATTCCGTCCGGTACGTCGTTTACTATTTGGACTATATGGCCTTCTGTACGAATTGCGGGACCCAGCTTTCGAACGATGCGCGCTTTTGCCTGAACTGCGGCACGCCGACTGGCAGTGGAGCGGTTGCCGGGGCGAACACATACCCGCCGGCACTCCCGCCGGAGCCTTTGCAATACAACATTGAAGGGCACAATCTACAGGTCGCGCGCGTGCATCTGAAGCCCGGCCAGGAAATTTACGCCGAAGCCGGCAAGATGGTCTACAAGTCTTCGAATGTTTATTGGGAGACTCGTATGACCGGAAACAGTCTCGGCCAGAAACTGCTCGGGGCGTTCAAGCGCAAGCTGATGGGCGAATCGATCATGATGACGCATTTCCACACGGAGTTGGCTGGGGAAGTCGGTTTTGCGGGACACTATCCCGGCAAAATCCACGTCTTCGACCTGGCTGCCGGTCAGAGCATTATGGTCCAACGGGACGGGTTTCTGTTTGCCCAGTCCACTGTCCAGTTGGACATCGCGCTGGTGCGGCGGCTGGGAGCGGGCTTATTGGGCGGCGAAGGCTTCATTCTTGAAAAGCTGACTGGCCCCGGCAGCGTGTTCGTTCACGCGGGCGGAGACTTCGTCGAGTTCGATCTTGCCGCCGGGGAACAGATTCAGGTTCAGACCGGGCATCTGGTCGCTTTCGATCCAACCGTCGATTACGATATTCAGATGGTCGGCAGCATTCGCACGGCGATTTTCGGCGGCGAAGGCATTTTCCTGGCGACAATGACCGGACCGGGAAGAGTAATTGTTCAAAGCCTGACGTTGGAGCGACTGCGGCACGAACTCGCTCCTACGGCGCATGGCGGCGATGAGCACCGCGCCGTGGACATGCTCGGCGGCGGCGTTGTTGGCGGCGTGATTGGCTCCATTTTGGGGAGCGACGATTAACGCGGGTGCATCGAGCGGCAGATAGAAACGTACTGTGCGCAGGCTCTCAGATTCGATATTCAGGATGACGGGCGAGAACCGTGGATCAGGCTCTTAGCCTGGCTTTAGGAACTAACCGCTATGCGCGCTTTACGGCCCAGTTGATTTTTCGTGGCGCAGGCTCTTCAGCCGGGCTCCTCCGCGTGCAGAGTCGAGACGAGTCTCGGCACGGCGGACAAGAGTGTCCGCGCCACCACCGACTAAATCTTTCTTGTAGGATCACAGTCTGCATTCGAAGGTTTCGGCCGGCTGCCACTGCAGGGCGTTGTGGATGTCCTCACCCGGCGATACTTTCACGATTTTCCCGAGGAATTTCTCATTCTCGATCTCGATGCTCGATTCCTGAATGATACGGCGATACTCCAGATAACCGAGATCGACGGCGCGAACTACCGCCCAAAAGAAGCGAACCATCCTGTACAGGGCGAGAATTGTCCATTGGCCGAGAGACCGGCGATCCTTTGAAACGTTCATGTGACGAAGCAGAATCAAAAGCCCGGCGACAACGGCCATTGTTACCGGCGCCCAGTGCGAAAATTCAAGTACCATGCGTTATCCTCCTCCAGGATGTATGCACCAACCAGCGATGGGGTTCGATTCCAAGTTAGGCTAGCGCGGGCGTGAAAACTATTGCCTCACCCGTGAGATTTAGTAGCGGCGTAAGGTGTTTGGAGTAAGTGGCCGCGTTCGTAAGCCGCCTGCAAAATGCCGTTAGGACCTATAATTTCGACCCTCGAAAATTCGGCATCATCGTCGGCCAGCAGAGCTTTCGTAGTCGCTGACGCCTCGCCATAGGAACAATGGAGACACTCTGCCGAGTTCGAACCCGCGCTTACTCGTACTATCCAATGTGACAACCGGTATTTTCCTTTTCAGAGGCAAGGAGCGGACGTCCTCGATGAAAGGCTGGGACGACGGCCAAACCTTCCGGATTCTTCTCGCGACCCGCGCGCTTGACGTTCGGATCGTGCTTACTTGATTGATTGAATCAGGAATGGAAGCAAACCGAAATACTGTAACGGCTATCGAAGTACGTCAGGTGTTAAGGATACGTACCAGTACGATGACGCATTTGTGCCGATTTGGAACAGGATCGCAGGATGACTCTTAGGAGCCGATCCCACCGCTCCCACTACCGCAATATATCTTGTTAAGAAGCACACCGGATTTATTTGCCACGATGCAACGCAATGCCCCGATTATTTCGATTCAAAAGCTTCTCCTTCAGGAGCATAAAGCATCTCGTCTGAAAGGCCGGCGTTGAGCGCCCCGGCTCTTGCGGCGGCCCGTACGCGAGCCCGTTACAAGGTCCTTGGCATGACGGTGGCTCTCGCGGCCATTACCTATCTCGACCGCGTCTGCATTTCGATCACCGCTCCCGACATGATGCGCGATTTGAAACTCAGCCGTGTCGAGATGAGTTTCGTGTTCAGCGCGTTCACCCTTGCCTATGGCATTTTCGAAATTCCGACCGGGTGGTGGGGCGACAAAGTTGGCACGCGGCGGGTTCTTACCAGGATTGTTCTATGGTGGTCCGTCTTCACGATGATGACCGGCGCCGCGTTCAGCTACGTATCGCTGCTCCTCATACGATTCTTGTTCGGCGTTGGCGAAGCGGGCGCATGGCCGAATGTTGCGCGGACGTTTTCGCGCTGGTTCCCGATGAAGGAGCGCGGCGCCGCACAAGGAACGTTCTTCATGGGCGCACATCTTGCCGGAGGCTTGACACCATTACTGGTAGCGGCGCTGCTTGGGTATTTCCACTGGCGGGTGATGTTCGCGGTTTTCGGCTCGGTGGGTTTCGTATGGGCGATTGCCTGGTTTCGATGGTTTCGCGATGAGCCCGCGGATCATCCGTCGGTGAACGACGCGGAACTGGCGTACATAGAAGCGGGCCGGCACGCGTCCGATAGTCATCAAATGGGACGCGCGGAATGGAAAGCGTTGCTTGCAAACCGCTCCGTGCTCGGACTCTGCGGGATGTATTTCACGCAGACATATGGTTTCTATTTCTACATCACATGGCTGCCGACATATCTGAAGGCTACGCGCGGTTTTTCCGCTGTTTCGCTCGGGATTGCCGCTGGTTTGCCGCTAACGCTCAGTGTTCTGGCGGATCTGCTCGGGGGTCTCACAACGGATCGTCTGACCGCGCGCTTCGGTTTGCGGATTGGCCGTGCTTCGGTAGGCGGGGGATCGCTGGCGGCGGCCGGAATCTTCATGATCGCGGGGACGCTGTGTCCTCAGTCGATCCTTGCGGTGGTGTTAATCTCGCTGGCGGGAGCGGCCTCCAATTTCCTGCTAGGGGCCGCGTGGAGCACCTGCATTGAGATCGGCGGCGATCATACCGGCGTCGTAGGCGCGGCGATGAACACTTCCGGGCAAGTGGGCGGCGTGCTCAGCCCCATTGTGGTTGGCTTAATTGTCCAGCATTTTGCGAATTGGAATGCGCCGCTCTACATCACGGGCGTACTCTATCTGCTCGGCGCAGTCTGCTGGCTGTGGATCAACCCGGCCCGCCGGCTTGCGGTTGAGGGATGATTTAACTCCCGGCTAGCACTGCTTCAATCAGACGCGGACCGTGTTCTCCGATTGCGTGGCTGAATTGGCGCCGGAATTCTTCGGTGTCGGCAGCTCTTGCAGCCGGCACACCCATGGCTTGAGAAAGCATTACCCAATCCAGATCCGGCCGACCGATATCGATCATCTTATTCGCCGCCGGACCAAAGCCTTCGGCGCCAGTGCGGCGCATCTCGACATCGAGAATGCCATAGCGCCGGTTGGAGAAGACGACGACCGTGACGTCGGCCGATTCGCGCGCCATGCTCCACAGGGCCTGCGGCGTGTACATTCCGCTTCCGTCGGCTTCGAGCGCGATGACCTTGCGTCCGGGACAAGCCACGGCCGCGCCCAGCGCCACGGGAAGTCCCTGACCGATTGACCCACCCGTCACGGGCAAATGGTCGTAAGGAGCTGCGCGAAGCAGGTGATTCCACACCGGCGCGCTCGAGGAAACCGTCTCGTCCGAAACGATCGCGCCTTCAGGAAGGAGTGCGCTGACAACGGCTCCGACGGTATCCGGCGTGAGGTCGCCAAATTCGGGCAGCGGAGTAGGCGCTTGCGTGTTTCGCTCCGTGTGTGACTTCCCGCAGCCGCATTCATGGACCAGTGCGGCGAGCGCGGAAGGGCCATATTCGTCGATCTTCGCCAGATGGTGGATTTCGCAGCCTTCCGGGAGGAGATCGCTTGGGCATCCTGGGTATCCGAAAAACGAGACCGGAGGCTTCGCTTCAACGAGGATGATATGGCGCAGACCGGCGAGCGCTTGCCGAGCCGGCTCCGGGAAATAGGGAATGCGGCACGGTTGAAAGCGACCCCGACCCGATTCCGTTCGGGCGGCGTTGCGGTCGGCGAAGACACGGACGCCGGTTGCAGATACGAGTCGGCCCGCCGCTTCAAGCGCGGCGCCGGTCAGCGCCGTTCCACCGAGAAGTAATCCGACATTCTGTTGGGAACGGAGCAGATTAGCCGCTTCGTGGACTGCGTCGTCACCCGCTTCCTCGCGAGTCGGAAAGGCCATGGCCGCCACGGGTTCTCCGGCATCGGACCAGGAGATATCGGCTGGAATAATCAGCATGGAGACTTGCCCCGGCGGCTTAACCGCCGCCCCGATGGCCGCCAGCGTGGCATCCCCCAGTTCGTCCCCTTGGCGAACGACGTGGATGTCGTCTGATACTCCCGACGCAAAGGCAGGAATGTCCGCCGAGAGTGGAGCATCGTAGCGCAAGTGCCGCGTCGAGTGCTCGCCGACAATGCTTACGATTGGCGATCTTGCTTTACGCGCGTTGTGAAAATTGGAAAGGCCGTTCGCGAGCCCGGGTCCCAGGTGAAGCAGCGTAGCGGCCGGTTTCCTCAGCATGCGCGCATAGCCATCCGCGGCCCCCGAACAAACGCCTTCAAAGAGGCAAAGAATGGCGCGCATCCCAGGCACGCGGTCGAGAGCGGCAACAAAGTGCATCTCCGACGTCCCCGGATTCATAAAGCACGTCCCAATCTCGTTGTTCACGAGAGTTCTCAGCAGACACTCAGCTCCATTCATGGCGACTCTTCCGATGAGAGCACACCGCATTATCCAGCGGGCCGACAATTCGTTGCAGAAATTTCCGCTTATCTTGACACCAGGGCGGGTTCGCGCGAGTCCAATGATTCGTAATGAAAAGAGTGCGACATCGGGACGAGTTTGATGCCATCCGTGGGAATCTTGCCGAAATGGGGCAGATTACCGTTACGATGCTCAACGAAGCTCTTGCCACAGTGACGAGCAACGATCCCGCCGCGGCGGAGAGAACTCACGAACTCGAGGCGCGAATCGACGATCAAAACCGACAGATTCACGAACAATGCTTACAGGCAATGGCCACTCCAGGAAGACGCGGCGACGAGGCGCGTCTGGTAACCGGCATCGTCGGAGCGATCGTGGACCTCGAATTGATTGGCGATTATGCCGACGAGATTGCGACATTGGGAGCATCCATCCAGCGCCGCCCTACGTCACGAATTCTTCACCGGATTTCCGAGCTCGGAAGGCGAATCAACGGAATGCTCTCGACGGCAATTGAGGGATGGGCGAGCGACGATCTCGACGACGCGCTCGCGATGAGACCACGGGAAGCAGATCTCCGGTCGGAGTGCCGCGTGCTGTACGACAAGCTTTTCAAGCTGACGAGCGTTCCCGGCGATGGCGGCGTGTACGTGCATCTGCTGTTGATCTGCAAGCACCTGGAGCTGATTGCGCGGCACGCCGCCAGCATCGGCGAACAGGCAGCGGCAGCGATTCCGGTTCCGGAAGTCGTCTACTAACGCGGCGGAGTGGAATCCACCGCAAAGCATTCACAGCTTTTCTTTCGATCGTTTAATCAACGAAATCAAGTAGTTGCGAAGACACGATGAAACGCGCGGGCTTTTTGGCTGCTACTTCTCGATTACGTCCGGGCGCACAGGAACGCACTCCGGCGGAACGAGAGAATTCCATGAAAACGATTTTGGCGCTCGCCGCCGCGGTATTGCTGGCCGCGAGCGGGTCTCAGGCGGAAGACACCCTGGCAGTGAGCGGAACCCCCATTCCGAAGCAGTTGCTGGCCCAGAACTACGGCACAATGCCGAAAGGGGTGGGCGCGTACGATCTGAGCATTTGCAACGTGACGAACACCCGACAGTCGGTGGTGAGCAGCCAGATTTACCAGGCCCTGACTCAATCAAATATCGCGCTGAAACCGATTGGCAGGCAGATCATTCTCGCCTCCATTTTGCAGAACCAGCGGCGCAATCTACTGAACATTCTCAACGTTGCGCTCAGCTCCGCTACCGGTGTGTTTTCCATTTTGAGCACGTCCAGATCGATGAATGTTCCGGGGAGTGTGAATACGTCGGTTGGGCTCGGAGCCATCGTACTGGGGCAGATCACGAACAGCCTGCGTCCGGTGCTGCCACCCGACAAAGTGGAAAAATTCGATCGCGACGTCCTTGAACCGGCGCTGGTTCTCGATGGTGGCTCGTGCGTCGAACGCACGGTTTTTACGATGACGGAAGGCAAGAAGACCCAAGCGGGGGCGTTGAGTTTCCACATGAGGTAGTTGGGTCCACCCGGTTTTGAATAATTGCGAAACCCGCGCGTGGGCGGCTCCGATTTCGGACTCCGGCTTGCGCCAGCGTCAGCGGCGTGAAAAAGTAAGGATTGTACTCGAACCGTCTGTCCTGGTCTCTTTCCGCTAACGCCTACTCGCAGCGGGTTTCGCGACTCGTGAGCGACGGTATTCCGCTGCTCGATCTTGCTTCTTCGAATCCCACCGCAGTGGATTTCGACTATCCGCACCGGGAAATCGCGGATGCGTTGAGCAAGGCAGGCGACCTCAGTTACATGCCCGATCCGCTGGGAGAAACGAGGTCGCGCGAGGCAGTGCAAACGTACTACTCGCGGCGCGGGCTCGACGTCGAAATTGATCGCATTCTGCTGACGGCAAGCACCAGCGAGGCGTACGGTTATTTATTCAAGCTCCTTTGCGACCCGGGCGATGAGGTGCTTGTGCCGCAGCCATCTTACCCCCTGTTTGAATACCTCGCATCGCTGGAATCAGTGCGGATCGTTCCGTATTGGCTACGCTACGACGGAAGCTGGCATATCGATTTCGAAGATCTGAAGCAGCGGATCTCGAGGCGAACTCGCGCGATTGTCGTAGTCAATCCGAATAACCCGACCGGCTCGTTTCTGAAGAACAATGAGGCGGACCGATTACTGCTCCTTGCCGCGGAACGAGGGATTCCAGTCATTGCCGACGAAGTTTTCTTCGATTACCCACTGGCCCGGACAGCGACGACACTGGTTAATCGCCATGACGTACTTTCGTTCTCGCTAAACGGGTTATCAAAGGCGGCGGGCATGCCTCAATTGAAGCTCGGCTGGATTGTCCTGAACGGTCCGGCGGCAGAGCGTGAACGCGCCCGGCGGCGGCTTGAATTGATCCTCGATACCTATCTTTCGGTCAACACGCCGGTTCAGCGCGCGCTTCCGGCGTTGCTTGCAGCCGGAGAATCGATGCAGCTTCAGATTGCCAACCGGATTCGCAAGAACCTGAACATCCTGGTGGATTTGCTGCGCGATTCCGCGGCCTATCCCTTACATACGGAAGGAGGGTGGTCGGCGATTGTGCGGCTTCCGGGCACGCAGCACGAAGAGAAGTGGCTATTCGATCTGCTTGAGCAGGAAGGCGTGATTGCGCAGCCCGGATATTTCTTCGATTTGGAGTGCGGTGGCAGCCTGGTTGTGAGCCTGATTACGCCGCTGGGAATCCTCCACGAGGGGATTTCCCGGATGAAGAAACTGGTCGATGAAGTTGCGGGATGACGGATGCTAGGATGAATACTTGTCAGGCTCCGGGCTCCGTGCAATGGGCGGCTGCAAACCCCGCCAGGTCCGGAAGGGAGCAACGGTAGCGGTTTAGCTCGTGTGCCGCGGATCACCCGGGGTCTGGCAGAGCACTCC
>Ga0134125_10008842_pt1 | contig 11365 bp, 15 predicted proteins | sample KB31751_FD_96464 | JGI IMG/M metagenome (GOLD analysis project Ga0134125, IMG submission 96464) | Terrestrial soil microbial communities with excess Nitrogen fertilizer from Kellogg Biological Station, Michigan, USA - KB3-175-1 | ecosystem: Environmental > Terrestrial > Soil > Unclassified ...
TGGAAATCAGAATGCCCAGCGCCACAGGCTCGCGCCCGCGGTATAGCCCGCGCCAACCGCGGCGAACAGCACCAGCCCGCCTTTGCGCAGCCGGCCTTCCGCAACGGCGTCACAGGTGGCCAGCGGGATCGTCCCCGCCGTGGTATTTCCGTACCGGTTGATGTTGATCATCACCTGTTCCGGAGCCAGCCCCAGCCGTTCCGTGGTGGCATCGATAATGCGCCGGTTCGCCTGATGTGGAATCAGCAGATCCACATCTTTGACCGTAAGCTTGTTCCGCTCGAGCAGCGAGGTCGACATCTCGAACATTTTCCGCACCGCGTATTTGAAAACCTGCTGCCCTTCCTGGTGGACGTAGTGCATACCGGCGGCGACGGTTTCGGCGCTCGCCGGCTTCCGGCTCCCGCCGCCCGGCATATAGAGGAACTCCCCGCCGGAGCCATCGATTTCACCAAGGAAATCGATGAAGCCCGCGTCTTCACCTTCTTCCGCTGCTTCGAGCAGCATGGCGCCCGCGCCGTCGCCGAAAAGTACGCAGGTGGCGCGGTCCTGATAATCGATGATGCGGCTCATCGTGTCGGCGCCGATCACGAGCACTTTTTTGTGTGTGCCGGCGGCCACCAGGCTCGCGCCCGTCGTGAGTCCGTAGACAAACCCGCTGCACGCCGCCACCAGATCGAATCCCCATGCGTTATGGGCACCGAGATTGTTCTGCACCAGACACGCCGTCGAGGGAAACATCATATCCGGGGTCACCGTGCAGACGATGATGGCGTCGATTTCTCCGGCTCCGATTCCACGACGCTCGAGCGCGTCCTTCGCGGCCGCGGTCGCCAGGTCCGACGTCGCCGCTTCCGGCCCCGCTATGTGGCGCTCGGAAATACCGACACGCGTCTGTATCCATTCGTCGCTGGTTTCGACCATCTTCTCGAGGTCGGCATTGGTCAGGACACGGGGCGGAACGTAGCGCCCGATCGAGGTGATTTTCGCTCTTTTGGCAGGCATCAGTGGTCTATGCGTAATCTCTTATTATGGGCGATCGGGTTTATTCTCCGGCTCCGAACCTGTTCGGCGACGACACCTTCTTCTCGCGCCCGGCGCCGGAATCCGCTCCGGCGGAAACCGCGCCCGGCACGATTCGCGCTGTCAATCTCGCCAGTTCGCTGTTTTTCGAATCGCCAGCCGCGATTTTCGCGCGCGTTCACCGCGAACTGCGGCCGCGAACGGCTATTCCCCCGATTGAGGTCCATTACAAACCCTTCGCCGATCCCAACAGCCGCGTGCGGCTGGAAAATGGCGCCATTTCCGTGCAGATTACCGATCTGCTCGAAGGCGCTCCGGCGCCGGTCATCGAAGCGCTGGCACACATTCTTCTGAGCAAGCTGTACCGGAAAGACGTCGCACCGCACCACCAGCACCGCTATCGCCTCTATCTGAACCGGCGGGACATGAGGAGTAGGATCGATGCCACCCGCCAGGCGCGCGGCCGCAAAACTCACAAAGGACCGAAGGGAATCGTACATGACCTGGAGACGGTCTTCGACGATATCAACACACGCTATTTTGGCGGGATGATGTCACGTCCGCAGCTCGGCTGGAGCTACGTGCGCTCCCGAACACGGCTCGGTCACTTCGATCCTTCGCACAACACGATCATGATCAGCCGGATCTTTGACGATCTGCGCGTGCCGCTGCTGGCGCTCGAATACGTGATGTTTCACGAGATGCTGCACCTGCGCTATCCGGTGGATCATTCGGGCGCCCGCCGCTGCGTCCACACCCCGGAGTTCAAGGCGCACGAGCGTCAGTTCCCGCAGTTCAAAGAAGCGAAGGCGCTCCTACGCAAACTTTGAGCGCGTCTCAAGGTTTTTCATCGCATAGACCGCCAGCTCCAGGCGGTCGCCCGCGCCCGTCTTTTCGAAGAGACGCGAGAGGTACGCTTTCGTGGTGCCTTCTGTAATATTCATCCGGCCGGCAATCTCCTTATTTCGCAGCCCCTGCGTCAGCAGCTCGATCAGTTGACGTTCGCGGGGCGAAAGCCGGACCTTTCGTGCCGTAAGCAGCGCATCCGCCAGATCGCGTTCCAGCCACAACTGCCCGGCCGCCACCTGTTCCAGACACTCGGCATAACACCCCACAGCCGAATCTCTACGCAGAATTCCCCGGATACCCAACTGCAGTGCTTCGCGCGCGAATTCCGGCGCAATCCGGTCTACCCAGAGAATGATCGAGGGATGCGGAGCCCGAAGCTTCCACTCCCGCGGCCAGCCGGAGTCCGTCAACATCGCGGAATCGACGAGCACAAGCTCGGGCCCATGCGCTGCGAGCGCCGCCGGGAGAATCGCCAGATCGCGGCACTCCAGCACCGAGATCCCGCGGGGCTCGGCAATCAGCGCCCGAAAACCGGCCACCAGTACGGTATGGCGGGAGACCACAACGGCTTTTTCCACAGGACACCCCATGGGGAACTTATCGGCCGCAGCCGCAAAAATTTGAGAAACCGCGCGCCGGCCGGCACTTTCTTTTAACGGACGGTTCGAATTGGATCTCAGGCTTTTGAATCACGCAGTCGGACTCCTTCTTATTCCGCTGGCCTTCTGGGTCGTCCTGAGCGGTCTCGATGACTGCGTGATCGACGTGGCCGCGGCCATTGCCTGGCTTCGGCTTCTTTCCACCGGCTCCCCGAATGACCGGGAACTCGCCGCCGCTCCCGCGCGCCGCATGGCGATTTACGTGGCAGCCTGGCAGGAACACCGCGTCATCCAGAACATGCTCGATAACAACCTCGCGCGCCTGCGCTATCCCTGTACCGACTTTTTCGTGGGAGCCTATCCGAATGACGCCCCCACACTCGCCGGCGTGCGCGAGGCCATGAGGCGCCACCCAAACGTCCATCTCGCCCTCTGCCCGCACGCCGGCCCCACCTCCAAAGCAGACTGCCTCAACTGGATCTACCAGCGCATGCTTCTTTTCGAGGAGGAAAATGGCGTCCGCTTCGACATGATCGTGACGCATGACGCAGAGGACATCATCGACCCCGACGCTCTTACCTGGATCAACTACTACGCGCAGTGGTACGACATGATTCAGATCCCCGTCCTCGCTCTTCCCACGCCCCTTCGCGAGCTGACCCACGGTGTCTATTGCGATGAGTTCAGCGAATACCAGCACCGGGACATGATGGCGCGTTCGCTCATGGGCGGTTTCATTCCGTCCAACGGCGTCGGCACGGGATTCTCGCGCCGCGCGCTCGAAATGCTGGCTACCGTCTATTCAAACCGCATCTTCGAACCCGTGTGTCTGACCGAGGACTACGAAAACGGATTTCGCGTCGGGAACCTGGGGCTGGCGCAGAAGTTCATCCCCGTTCGACTGCGCCACGGGCGCGCCACTGCCACACGCGAATACTTCCCCCGGACATTCCGTAACGCTGTCCGCCAGCGCACCCGATGGACTACCGGCATTGCGCTGCAGTCCTGGGAGTTTCATTCCTTCGGCGAAACGCTGGCGCATGCCTACTGGTTCTGGCGGGACCGCAAAAGCCTCATTGGAAACATCGTGGGGCCGCTCACGAATCTTGTGTTTCTCTATGGCGCGGCGACCTTCGCCTGGGCTGCCTCGATGCATCGCGAATGGCAATTCGGGCGCGATCTCGCATGGTCAGCGCCCGTCGCCGCGGCGGGACTCGCGCTGCAGTGTCTCCACACCTCGATTCGCATGGCTTCGTCGACGCGCATCTACGGATTCCGGTTCGCCGCCGCCGTACCGTTGCGCATTGTCTGGGGCAACTGGATCAACTGCTGGGCATCCTGCCGGGCGATCGCGGGATATGCGCGCGCGAAGTGGCGCCACGAGCCTCTGCGGTGGGTAAAAACGGAGCATGCCTACCCGAGCCGCGCCGCGCTGCTGAGCGACCGCCGGAAGCTCGGCGAAATTCTGGCCGGCGGCGGCTGGATTTCGCACGCGCAGCTCGAACGCGCGCTCGCTTCCCTTCCCTCCGGAAAACGCCTGGGAGAACATCTGATCGCGGCCGGGTTTCTCACAGAAGACGACCTCTATATCGCGCTCGCGCGGCAGAACCGTCTTCAGACCGGAGTTCCCGCCCCGTCCGAGATCTCCCTGCCCGTAACCCGATCGCTTCCCGCCGCGGTGGCACGCAGATGGAGAGTGCTGCCGTTCCGGGTCGCGGCCGGCGAACTCTATCTCGCCGGGCCGGAGCTGCCGGACGAAGAAATGCAGCGGGAGCTCCGGCAATTCAGCTCGCTCGAAATCCGCTTCCACCTGGTGACGCCCGCCGATTACGACCAACTCGCCGCGCGTTACCTGCCGCCTCCACCGCGCACGGCGCTAAAGAATATTGACCGCCCGCGCCGCCACCAGCGCCAGCGAAGCCAGTGAAATGGAGGACTGGATCATCATCATGACCTTCGCCCAGCGCGTCAGCACCGGCACGTCGGTCGGTGAAAATGCCGTGCTCGAGTTAAACGCAAGGAAAAGATAATCCACAAATCCCGGATTCCACGGGTGCTGCCCGAGTGTTTTCCGCATTTCCGCACTGAGCGTCATCTGCGGGAACAAAAAGGCGCCCGCCTGATGCATATGCCGTTGATCGCGCTGATTCGGCCCCCCGCCGTCGAGACGCCAGTACCAGGACGCAAAAACCAGAATGTTGCTCAGCCACAATTCCCCGGCCGCCCGCAGCAGCTCACCCGGTGAATCGAGATGCTTCGGCAGGCGCAGAATCAGCAGGGCGAGCGAAGAGGCAAGCGCGATGGTAGTCAGCACCAGACCGGAGTACGCGAAAATATCGTTCAGTTGCAGGTTACCCCGCCGGTGAAAGAATTTCGCCGGAAAGAACATCGCGGCAACCAGCACGAAGAGCAGCCACCGCGGACCGGCGGTGAATGGTTCCGGCATTACATAAAAAAGAACCCCGATCCCGAGCCCGGCGATGAGCGCAGGCCAGCGCGGCTCAGGTATGGGCTTCGGATTCGGATCGGGTGCGGTCACCACAAATGATAGTAGCCGTCGCGCTCGGCCAGTTCCACCGTCACATCAAATAAATCACGCAGCCGGGCGCCGGTCAGCATTTCGCGCTTCGGGCCATCCCCTGCGATTTCGCCGTTCCGCATCAGGATTACCCGGCCGATTTCCGGAATAATGTCGGAAAGATGGTGCGTCACGAGGATGATCGCGAGCCCCTGCTGCGCCAGCTTCCGTACGGTCTCCCGCAGTTCGTGCTGCGCGAACAGATCAAGGCTGGTGGAAGGCTCATCCAGCAAAAGCGCGCGCGGTCCGTGCACCAGGGCGCGTCCAATCAGCATGCGCCGCGCCTCCCCGGACGACATTTCCTCGACCGGCTTCTCCGCCAGATGCGCCGCGTCCAGCAGTTCGAGCACCTCGCGCGCTTTCCGCCGCTGCGCCTCGGTCACCTGGTGGTTCGGCCAGATTCCAATACTCGAAAAGAAGCCCGAGAGAACAATCTCAAAGCCAGTGATCTCGCGCGTGCACTGCGCCATCAGATCATTCGATACGATGCCGAGCAGGCTGCGCAGATCGACTACATTCCAGATGCGTTCGCCGAGAATCGTGACGCTCGCCTCCGGCCGCGCCAGCGGGTAGCATTCGCGCGTGATGGTCTTGATCAGGGTGGATTTTCCACAACCGTTCGGTCCGAGAATGGCGACATGCTCGCCCGCGCCGATCGTGAGGCTGAGATTGCGGAGCGCGATGTTTTCACCCCGCATGACGGTGACATTTCGAAGTTCAATGAGTGCTGGCGATGTCAAGAAACCAGTATCGCCCGCGCCGCTAAATCTTTCAGGGGGATTGCCGATATGACGAGAGACTGAATGCGCATCCCCAAAGACAGATTGCCGCCCTCTGCCGTTTCCAACCCCTCCGACCCGCGACGGGCCCGCCGCCTCGTCGAAGGTGAGATGGTGGTCGAATACTGGGACGGCGTGGCCCCCGCCGGCCGCGGCATCCACGATATCAGCGAGAGCGGCGCTTACATTTGTACGACGGAAAAATGGTATTCCGGCGCGATTATCCGGCTCGTTTTCCGGGGACGCGACCCGAAGACCTCCGTTCCCGTTCTCGCCCAGGTCGTCCGCCAGGGAAAGGACGGCTTTGCGATGGAGTTTATGTTCAATACCTTTCGGCAGCGCGAAGAATTCCGGAAGTTCCTCGCTGCCATCCCACCAGCCGCGAAAAGCGCACCCCAACCGGCTCCGGCGCCTGCCGTATCCCCCGTTCCGGCTATAAAATAAACATATGGCGGCATCGGCAATCGATCAGCCGCGTGCCGAGCGGGAGCGCGAAGTGGAAGACGCGCTCGCCAGCGTGCGGATGGAAGAGCTCGAACCTCCCGAAGAAGCCCTGGCCATTTTCCAGCGATACGTAGAGGGCGGTGTAACCCTGGAAGAAATGGGCGCCCCCGCGGAAGATGTTCTGAGACCAGCCCTGATTTTCCGGACCTGAATCCGAACAACCTCACGTCCCCCGATGCTTCGCCGGCTTCTTCAGTCTTGTAATATTGAGCGCCGTATTCACGAGTGCCACGTGTGAGAACGCCTGCGGAAAGTTGCCTGCAAACCGCTTTCGCTCAGTGTCGTACTCCTCCGAAAGCAGCCCCACATCGTTTCGCAAATTGACCAGCCGCCCGAACAACTCGCGCGCTTCATCGAGGCGCCCCTGCAGCACGTAGGCATCGGCCAGCCAGAAACTGCATGCGAGAAACACCCCCTCCTTGTCCCCCATGCCGTCCACATTCGTATCCGTCTCGTAGCGCCGGACGAAGCCATCCGCGAGCAGCCTTTTTTCGACTTGGGCCACCGTGCCAATCACACGCGGATCGTCCGGCTTGAGGAAGCCGACCATAGGGATCAACAGCAGCGTTGCGTCCAGATGCTTACTGCCGAATGATTGAACAAACGAGTTCAGTTCAGGATCGAATCCCCGGCTCTCAATTTCCTCCCGCACTTCCTGCCGCACGCGCCGGAACTCCTCGAGCGGCCCCTGCGCGCCGAATTCCTCGATCGTCCGCACAACCCTGTCAAACGCGACCCAGGACATGATCTTCGACCACGTAAAGTCCCGGCGCCCGCCGCGGACTTCCCAGATTCCTTCGTCGGGCTCACGCCAAAGCGTCTCCAGACGCTTCGCCAGCGCAACCTCCATATCCCAGATATCGGTTGACGATACGAGGCCGGCCCGCCGCGACTGATACAACGAATCCAGCACCTCGCCATACACGTCCAGTTGAAGTTGTCCCGCGGCCGCATTGCCGATCCGCACCGGCTTTGAGCCCATGTATCCGCTGAGATGGGGCACTTCGTATTCCGGAAATCGCCGCTCCCCCGCCATGCCATACAGGATCTGCATTTTTTCGGGTGAGCCCGCGATGGCGCGCATCAGCCAGTCCCTCCATGCGCGCGCTTCATCGTGATAGCCGGATTCAAGGAGTGCGTAGAGCGTGAACGTGGAATCGCGCAGCCAGCAGTAGCGGTAATCCCAATTCCGTTGTCCGCCGATACACTCCGGAAGCGACGTCGTGGCTGACGCGGCAATGCCGCCCGTCCAGCCATCCTCGAGCGCCCGCAGTGTGAGCAGCGAACGAAGCACCGGCTCCCGGTATTCGCCGGAGACCGTACAGCGATCCGACCATTTCTTCCATCGGCGCTCGACCGAATCGAGTGTCGAGTGAAGATCCGGCGAGGGCTCGAGCGGCCGCCAGGATTCATCCCAGGTCATCACAAAGGGAATCTGGGCGCCCTCCTGAACCTGGAACTCCGCGACGGTTTTCATATCTTCGCCGCGATGCGCGACGGGTGTGGCGAGCGTCAGCCGGTTGGGACCCGCCACGGCGTGCAACCGCCCATCCGAAAGGCTGGTCACCCACGGGATGATCTCGCCGTAATTGAAACGGATGCAAAGTTCCATGCGCATCGGTACGCAGCCCTTACGTCCTTCCACCAGCCGCAACACGTCATGGACGCCGTCGCGCCGCCGCATGCAGTCGATTACGGCGACCGTGCCGTCGGGCGTTTCAAATTCGGTTTCGAGAATCAGCGTGCCTTCGCGGTAGTGGCGCCGCACCTTGACCGATTCCGCCTTCGGACCGAGGAGCCATCGCCCGTTTTCTGGTCCGCCCAGCAGGGCGGCGAAGCAGGCCTGCGAATCAAACCGGGGGAGGCAAAGCCAGTCAATTGAACCATCGCGCCCCACCAGAGCGGCCGTCCCGCGATCTCCGATGATGGCGTAATCTTCAATTTTTCCCGGCACACCGATCCCGACTTTAGACTACTTGCACGTTTTTCGCCAGGCGGGGTATTGGCACCAACTCATTTACGCTACGCTGAAGAAGGAGCAGCCATCATGGCAAATTCTCTCGATTGGTCACAGTGCGCCGCCGTGGAGAGCATTCCTGGTAAGGTGAGTGGCGCCTGGGTTTTGCGAGGCACGAGAACCCCCGTAAAGACTCTGTTTGAAAATCTCGAAGCAGGCATGAGCATTGAGGAGCTCATCGAACAATTCCCCGTCACTCGCGAGCAGATTGACAGCCTGATGGCATTTGTGGCGCGGTCGCTGGATAAGGCTCCCGCCTGGAATTAGGCGCCGGATGCTGGCCCTCTTCGACAACGGCACACCACGAGGGCCCGCCGCGATGCTTTCCGGTCACACCATTGAAGAGGCGCGGACACGAGGCTGGGAAGAGCTCGCAAATGGCGAGTTGATCATGGCCGCTGAGACGGCGGGATTCGAGGTTCTGCTGACCACCGACAAGAACATCCGCTATCAGCAAAATCTGAATGACCGCAAAATTGCGCTCGTGGTGCTGGAGCACTCGCAGTGGCCCATGGTCAAGCTGGTTGCGGAATCGATTGCGATTGCCGTCAACGCCGCTAAACCTGGCAGCTACGTGGAGGTCCCGATTCCATTCAGGGAATAGCCCCGCAGACCTGCACTTTCGCCGTGCTACCATAAAAATTCCGCATATTCAGGGAGTCTGCGGCTGCCCTGACCGGCATGCCGCCCGCAACCCACGACTCGGCCCCCAAGCCGAAACGGACTTGCGAGATTAAGGAGATCGAAACTTGAGATTAGATGCCGTTGTCGCGGCGGAGCCTCGCTCCTCCCGCGGAAAGAATGAAGCGCGTCGTACGCGCGTCGCCGGAAAAATTCCGGCTATCGTTTATGGGGCTTTCAAAGACCCCCAGGCTGTCAGCGTCAACCCCAAAGACATCCTCAAAATTATCCGTGGCAAGTCCGGCCACAATTCCATCTTTGACCTTGAAATCTCCGGCGTCGAGCGTACACCCGTTATCGTCGCCGACGAGCAGTACGATCCCGTCAAAGACACCCTGATCCACATCGATCTCAAACGCATCGACCTCACCCGCAAGCTGCGCGTTTCCATCCCGGTGCACGCGCACGGTGAGGCCAAAGGCGTCAAGCAGCAGGGCGGCGTGCTTGACCTCGTCACGCGCTCCATCGAAATCGAGTGCATCCCGGACGCCATCCCGAACCAGTTCGACGTCGATGTGACGGAGCTGATGATCGGCAACAATATCCGCGTTTCGGATCTCAAGGTCGGCGACGGCATTCGCATTCTCACCTCGCCGGAAGCCGTAATCGCGCACGTCGTCGGCATCAAGGAAGAAGCCGTGGCCACGCCGGCTGAAGCCGTTCCCGCCGCCGCCGAACCCGAAGTCGCCAAGAAGGGCAAGAAGGAAGAGGAAGCCGCAGCGCCCGCCCCGGAAAAGGGCAAGAAGAAGTAGTCTTCCATGTTCCTGGTGGCCGGCCTGGGCAACCCCGGCGAACAGTATGCCGCGACGCCGCATAACGTTGGCTTTCTCGTGGTGGACGTTCTGGCGGCCCGGCATTCCATCCGGATGTCGCGCCTCGAATGCCAGGCGGTCATCGGCCAGGGGACAATTAAAGGAAAATCTGTGGTTCTCGCCAAGCCGCAGACGTTCATGAATCTCAGCGGAGTCTCGGTGAAGCCGCTGGCTCAGAAGAACGAAGTGGAGGCAAAGGATTTGATCCTCGTCTATGACGAGCTGGCGCTGCCCTGGGGTTCGCTTCGGGTCAGACCAAACGGTTCGGCCGCCGGACACAACGGCGTGCAGAACGTGATCGATGTACTCGGGACGCAGGAATTCCCGAGAGTACGGCTGGGGGTGCACCCCGGCTATCAGCTTTTCGCGGGCAGCGGAGCTGATTATTTGCTGTCGCGATTTTCGCGGCAGCAGAACGAAACCCTGGATGAGTTCATCGGTCTCGCGGCCGATGCAGTCGAATCCATCATTGCTGAGGGCGTCAGTTCGTCCATGACCAGATTTAATCGTCGCGCCCCGGGCACAAAAGAGGAAGAATGAGAATCTACGAAAACCTGTTCATCGTCAAACCCGATGCAACAGAAGAAGAGATCGATCACCTCATCGAACAGATGTCGAAAAACATCACCACCACCGGTGGCACGGTCGATAAGGTTGAAAAGTGGGGCAAACGCCGTCTTGCCTACCGCGTCGAAAAGCAGCGCGAAGGCTATTATGTGCTGCTCACCTTCACGGCGGACGCGAGCGCGGTTCGCGAATTCGAACGCCGCATGCTCGTGCAGGATGCGATCATCAAGTTCCTGACTGTCCGCATCGATGAAACCCTGAAGCGAATCGAAAAGCGGAAGAAGATCCGGGAAAAGCGCGCTCTGCGCCGTCCGAAGCCGCCTGCCGCGCAGCCGTCTATCGCGCAGCAGATGATGGGCGGTTCGGAAGAAACGCACGCGGCGCCGGGCGTTCCGGCCCAGCCCGCAGCCCCCGGTGCGCCGGCTCCCGCTGGCGCGGAACCCGCAGCCGCAACGAAGGAATAAGGAGATCTCATTATGCCAGAACCATCCACTCGCGGCGCGCGTCCCATCGCCGCCAATCAGCGTCCCACCGGCGGCGATAAAGCCGTGGCCGTTGGCCGGAAGCAGTATTTCCGCCGCAAGAAAGTTTGCCGTTTCTGCGTCGAGAAAATCGACGACATCAATTACAAGGACGTCAAGCTGCTCCAGGCATTCATCGCCGAGCGCGGCAAGATCGTTCCCCGCCGCATTTCCGGCGTTTGCGCGCCGCACCAGCGCCGTCTGAACGACGCAATCTTCAAGTCGCGCAACATAGCGCTGCTGCCGTTCGCGGCCAGCGTCTGATCAGGGAGAGCCGACCATGGAAATCATTCTCAGAGAAGACATCGATAATCTCGGCGCGCGCGGTCAGGTCGTCAAAGTGGCGTCCGGCTACGCCCGCAATTACCTGCTGCCCCGCCGTCTCGCCGTCGCGGCTACCGACGCCAATCGCAAGATCGTCGAGCAGGAACGCCA
>Ga0134125_10008843_pt1 | contig 11364 bp, 9 predicted proteins | sample KB31751_FD_96464 | JGI IMG/M metagenome (GOLD analysis project Ga0134125, IMG submission 96464) | Terrestrial soil microbial communities with excess Nitrogen fertilizer from Kellogg Biological Station, Michigan, USA - KB3-175-1 | ecosystem: Environmental > Terrestrial > Soil > Unclassified ...
AGCGACGTTCGCGTCTCGCCTGTGGTCACTCGAGAACCAGAGCCAACGGGCAGCGTGACGTGAAATGACAAATCGAACGCCGCTTCTGTTTGATAGCAAAGAAGAACGCCTATTCTGTTTGCATGCCACGCCTGACCGAAGCCCGTCAGCAGAGCCGTCGCGAGCAGATCGTTCAGGCCCCGCTGCGCTGTTTCGCGCGACGCGGACTTGCCGACACCTCGATGGCGGACATCATCGCCGAGGCGGGCTCTCGGCGGGTTCGATCTATTCGCACTTCGCGAGCAAGTCGGAGTTGCTGCGATTCGTGGTCTCCGACGTGCTCGAGTCCAGGTTCACGACTCTCATCGACGACGTCAGAGCCAATCCCAGGTACAAGGACTGACATTAGGCGTCTGCGCCGAACGTTTCTCCAAGTTCTGACCGTACCGGAGGAGTGAGACCGATTTTCTTCGATCAATTCCGTTGGTCGGCCGAGCTGCGTCGGCGAATGAGCTGCGCGACGAAGAGCCCAACAATGAGCGCCAATCCGACGCCACCGCTGCGCGCTCCGGCACTGCCGCCGATTCGACAGCCGCATCCTCTGGGCGGGTGTGCCGAGTCGCCGACGGCACCGAGGTCCTCGGGGGTACCGAGGTCTCCGAAGCTCGGCCCTGCCGCTGTGACGGTGACGGTTGCTTCGGCAGTGTTGCCAATCGAGTCGACGACGTGCACCACGTCCGCGCCTTCGATGGCGCCGGCCGAGTAGAAACCGGTCGACGCGTCTATCGTCGCGCCCGACTGATTGGTCGCCAGCGACCAGACGTATGGCCCGGTACCGGACGTTGCGGAGAACGAGAGCGTCCCGTTGGGCGCTACCGTCGCCGCCGACGGCACGATTGTCAGCGGGATGGCGAACCGCGCGACGAAGCTGTCGGCTCCGCCGCCGGACTGCAGCTGCAGCGGCTGCTTCACGGGGAGATCCTTCGAAACTGTTTCGCCCAACACCGTCACGATTCCACCAGGCCCGAGGGCGAGGTCGAAGATGCTGTCCTGAGCGCTGCCGCCGAAGTAGGTACTCCATACGATCGCGCTGCCGTCCGGTGACAACGCGAGCACCACGCCGTCGAAGTCGCCGGCCAGCGTTGGCTGGGCCGCGTTCACCATCGGTAGGTCCGGAGAATTCGAGACGCCTACGATGAACGCGGTTCCGCTGCCGTCGACCCGCACTCTACCGAGTTGATCGCCGCCGCTGCTGCCGAAGTACGTCGAATAGACGAGCGCCGTGCCGTCCGCCGTCAGCTTGGCGATGATTCCGTCGACAGCCGGCCCGGTCTTTTTCGACTGCAGGGCATGGACGAGCGGAAAGTCGAAGGACATCGTCGAGCCGACGAGATACACCGCGCCACTGACGTCGACCGCAGGAGATCCGATGTAGTCGTCGTCGTTTCCTCCGAGATACGTGGAGTAGACGAGCGAATTACCCATCGGCGAGAGCTTCGCGATGAATCCGTCGTAGCTACCTCCATGAAAGGTCGATTGGACTGGCGTGACCGTCGGGAAGTCCGTCGATGCCGTGGCTCCGGTGACATACGCGGCGCCGCTCGCATCGATAACCACGCCGCCCGGTTCTTCCGCGCCGCTGCCGCCGAGGTACGTTGAATAGACGAGCGAGGCACCGCTCGGGTCGAACTTGACGACGAAGTCATCAGCGTATCCGTTCATGCTGCCATTCATGTTGTTCAGCGAGCTTTGGAACGCGTTCGCCAGCGGCAAGTCCGTCGAATGCGTGTTGCCCAACACGTAGGCCGCACCGCTTGCGTCGACGGCAACGCTGTCCAGCTCGTCCTCGGCGTGGCCCCCGAAGTAGGTCGAATAGACGAGTGCATCTCCCGTGGGTGCCAGCTTCACGATGACCCCGTCGGTCTCCTCACCGTAGGTGGGCTGAAAGGCGTTCGCTAGCGGGAAATCGGTCGAGGCGGTCGTGCCGACGAGGTAGACAGCCCCCGTCGCATCGACGGCGATGTTGCCGCCGCTCTCCTCCATGGCACCGCCGATGTACGTCGCGTAGATGAGTCCGTCCCCCGCCGGCGTCAGCTTGGCGATGAAAAGGTCCTGCTGACCTGCGTAGGAGGGCTGCTTGGCGTTCGCCACCGGAAAGTTGGCCGACGTCGTCGTACCGGATACGTAGATCGCACCCGTATTGTCGACCGAAAGGCTGCCGGGTCCCTCGTCGCCTGCGCCGCCAAGGTAGGTTGAGTACACGAGCACGGGATCGATCACCAGAGGGCGCGTCCGGTCGTAGTCGACGACGGCGATCGCCACCGTCGACGCGCTGGTGAGGCGATAATGGCCGACGAGCGTCCGCTGGCGACCGTCGACGAGTTGATAAACGTGCGGCGGCAACTGACGCAGGATCGCGTCGCCGAGCGGAATCTCGAGCGCTCCGTCGGCCGCGATCCGCAGCCGATCGGCACCTTCAACGTCTAGAGCGACGTCCGGAGACGCGCCTGGAGCCACGATGAAATCGTATTCGACCTGTCCTGTCGACGCGCCGTGATAGACGAGATCCACGCCGGGACGGACGCCGCGATATGCCACCTCGGAGAAGTTTGACACGTTGGTGTGCCACTTCGCGGGATCGTGGCCGATGAAGTAGTTGCTGCGCGTCGCGAGCGGCTGCCGTGCTACCGGCGCTACCTGGCGCCCGTCGTGAACCTTCAGCGTCAGTGTCGCCGTCGTGCTGCCGCGACGGAGCGACAGGATGGCGCCCTGGTCGGTGGCGAAAAGAGTCAGTCCGGCTTGCTGTGCCACGTAGCGTGCGTGCCGATCGAATTGTCCGCGGTTCTCCTCGAAACGCAGCGGCAACGACACACGACTTACCGGACGCGCCCGCGCCACGGCTAGCGACGCCGCTGCGTCATGGCGACATGCCGTCGCGAGGAACATAACGGATACCAGCACGGCGCTGCGGCACAACAACTTCGCCATTCGGACGACTTTACATCGTCGCAGTGTCATGCCGCTATACCGAGTCGAATTGTCGCATGCGAGATACGGGCGACCACGTTCAGCACGCTCCAGCGCTTTGGCTTGCCGAGGCGTGATGTAAGAAGAAGGATCTGACGTATCGAGCTCGCGGCGGTAACTACAACGACGTACTGTTCGACATCGCGGATAGTCTCCTAGAAGGACAGCAGCAGCTTTCGAAGCAGGAGTTCTTGCTGCGAAGGTACGGACGGCTCGAACTCGGCCAACTCTGGCGCCAAGACGGTCGTGGAGCTTCGCGGCCGTACTATTGAGCGCATTGTTTTGTCGCTTCGCGATTACGGCGCTCTTCAGGATCGCGTTACTCTGATGAAGAGTTTCGAAGTGCTCGCGGGCGCAACGCTCGATTCCGGGCTTCCGCTTGCCGGGGGGGCCGTCACAAGTTTCGTCGATTGGTCGAGGTCTGCCAGCGCTTGGGTAGATGGGAGCAGGACCTCGTACAGTTCAGGCCGAACTTCTCAGGGCCCAGTTTCTATCACTGCTGGTTCCTCAGCCTCGGTCATCTGAACGTCCTGCTTGATCACGTAACGGACATCGACTCCTTCGTTCGCGAGCTCCGTCGCCTGAAAGCAATGACGCTTGGCATGATGGACTTCTACTCTGAGTACCGACAGGTTCGGGCGTGGGCATCGACGCCGCAGAAGAGCTGATCGGATAGGGAGGGTCGGATGCCAACAAAGACTCCGGCATGGGAGTGTGCTGCTGAGCACGAACGCCGCATCTGCCGGGGTGATAAACTGAGCTCCTCGGAAAGATGAGCGAGCCTACCGATTCCCTTTCGAATCATGCACAACGCTTCCGAAGTGCCCTCGCGAGTGCCGCTCGCGGCCTGGTCGAGCGAGAAGCGTTGGTGGAGCTCGTCGCGTTGTCGGCGATCGCCGGCGAGCACGTGTTGGTCATCGGTCCCCCCGGAACGGCCAAAAGCGAGGCCGCTCGGCGCGTGGCTGCGACGCTGGGGGCGCGCTATTTCGAGTACCTGCTCAGCAGATTCACGGAGCCCAGCGAAATCTTCGGCCCGGTTGATCTGCGACGCCTCCGTGAAGGTGTAGTCGAGACCGAAACGGCGGGGATGTTGCCGGAGGCCGAGGTCGCGTTTCTCGACGAGGTATTCCTCGGCTCAACCGCGATCCTGAACACGCTGCTGGCCATCTTGAACGAACGCACGTTTCGGCGTGGTAGCACCGTCAAGCGGTGCCCGCTTCGCATCTGCGTCGGCGCCAGCAACGTGATTCCTGACGACGAAGCGCTGGCCGCATTCGCCGATCGCTTCCTCGTGCGCGTCTTCGTGGAGCCGATTGGGGATCCACTGCTCGAGCAACTCATGCAGGGCGGATGGTCGCTGATGCGGTCCCATGTCGGCGAAGCGTTCGATTTGGCGCAGCTCGACCTTCTGGCGGAAGCGGCGCGCTCTGCAGACGTGGCGCCGATTCGCCCCAGGTTGGCGCACGCCGTCAGACAGCTCCGTGCAGCCGGCATCATCCTGACGGATCGCCGCGTCGTGAAGTTGCAGGCCCTCGTCGCTGCCGCCGCGGTGCTCGGTGGGCGCGCGACGCCCACGGAAGCCGATCTGTGGCCGATCGTCTACGCCGTGCCGACGGCGGCGGGGCAGCGCACGGCGCGCGACGTCCTGCGAGATTTGCTGTCGGCCTCCGAGAACGCCGCACTCCCTGTCGCAGCAGCGGAAGCGTCGCTGGGACCCCTCGCGAGAGCGGCGGTCATCGTCCGTGCCGGTCGCGAAGTGCTCGCAGAGCGACCGCAGAACGGTGAGCCGACGGCGAACGCTGCGTGGCGGCTGCGTCTCGAAGGAATCGCGCGCGAAATTGACGCTGGCTTCGCACCCGACGCGGCACCGGCAGAGCTGCGCGACATGCGTGCTCAGATCGTCGCCGAGCTGGCGTCGACCAGATGAGCGCACCGTCGATTCCGGTCGGCTGGGGCCCGCGAGAGCCTCCGCTTGGCATTGCTGCCGTCGCGGCCTGGGGCGACTGCGCGACGGAGCTCGCATCGCGAGCGGCCGCGCGGCAGTTTCGGGATGGCGCGGTCGCGGTGGTGGCGAGCGAGGATGCGCTCGTGTTGATCGGTTCGGGCGAGGATCTGCCGTGGGCGGACGGCGCGGTGTATCTCGGCCGCGATCCGGCCGCCGCAGGGATGCTCTTGCCGACCATCTTGGTACCGTCGGTGCCGGTCGACCTTCTCGAGCGAGCCGTTCGCAAACGGTTCGCCGTGACCGGGCCGATCGCGGTCATTCCACGCGGCCCGACCGTGGAAGTGCTTCCGCTCGGCGAGGCACGCGGCGTCGGCGTCGCGGACCTCGCGCGGTGGGTGGCGAAGCGGCAAGCGGCGACATGATCGAGCTGCCTCCGGCGCTCGCATCGTGGAAACCGGCGTTGGCGACGTTCGCGCCAGACCTCGCCGTTGCGCTCGCGCCATTCGTCGACCGCATCGCGCTGGCGATTGGTCCGTTATCGACGACGTCCAGGTCCGGAGCTGGCGACCCGGACGGCTACGGTGGCCTGGCTCGGCGCGGCAGCTATGAGCGCCTGGTCGGTTCGGAATGGCTGCTGGCGCAGGAGCTGCCGGACGAGTTTCTTCGTCGCGCCGGCGCCGGCGAGCATCTCTTCATCGAGATCGCGACACGAGTTCCCGCCGGCGGACGGCGCTGCATCGCGCTGTTCGATGCGGGACCCATGCAGCTCGGAGGCCCGCGCATTGGTCATTTGGCGACGCTGATTGCGCTATCCCAGCGCGCCGAACGAGCCGCGACACGCTTCGCCTGGGGCATGCTGCAGCGACCCGATGCCGACCTGATCGAAGACGTGACCGAGGCCAGCGTCCTGCGGCTGCTGCATGGGCGCACGTCCGAGACGGCGAGCAGCGAGCACGTCGATCGCTGGCGTGAGAAGCTCGGATTGAGCACGTCCGACGACGTTTGGATCGTCGGAGACGGATCGCTCACAGAATCCCCTGGTTCACGAATCGCCGTCCACGAATCGATTTCTGTGGAGGCGCGGCGCGTATCCATTGCGGTCAAGCGACGCGACGGACGTGCTGCGGATGTCATCCTCGACCTCCCCGCACACGACGACTGCGCGCGACTGCTTCGCGATCCGTTCACCGTCATCACCGCAACGCCGCAACGTGCAGCGCAACTAGGCTCCGCACCCGCATCGAACCCGGTTTACGGCCAGGACGGCCGCCGAATCATCGTCCGTTTGCGCGACGGTGGCGTGGCATGCCTACCTGTCCCGAGCTCGCCGCGCCAGACACCGGGCACGCCGACGCTGTTCCGGCCGCCCGACGGCGAAGTCGTCGTAGCGGCGGGGAGTCACGGGAAGAAGCTCGCGGTGGTGACGGTCGATCAGACGGACCGCATCGTCGTCCTCCGGTCCATTGGCAAAATGGGTGGCGTTGGTGCAGAGAAGCGATTTGGACCGCTGCCCGACGATATCAAGCTGCCTGCTGCGGGCGCCGAGCTCGGGCAGTGCATTCGTGTCGGCCGCGGTCTCATCGGCGCGGAGTTCGTCCTGTGCACCGACGGCGAACGACAGCTGTTCCACCTGTCTGCCGACGAGCCGGTCTGGGGGCCCCACGTCGAGGCGCTCGCGCTGCGAGGCACGCGGCTGCGATACATCGCAGTCGGTGGCAACCCGCGGCGACGGCGCATCTGGGAGTGGGAATCGGATCTGTTCAAGTCCGTCGGCCCGTCGTTCGATCTTGTCGTCCGTGTAGTCGACCGCCTTCGGGCTCTTGCCTTGGTTCGAGTGTGAACGTTCCCCGTATTGGAGTACTCCCGTCGGCGATAGTGACTACGAACGAATTGCCCTCGAATGTCGTTCGCGGCTGCCAGCCTTGTTCGTCGTGACGGGGCTCCGGCACCCCATTTCGCTCGTATGCGACCTGTCTCCACGTACCTTGGAACTTCGCGATCTCATTTTCGACCAGCTTGTCAGTGTCGTTAGCCACGCAGCCATGGTATCGGAAACTGTCGATTGGTTCAGTGTCCGCTGGGCCGGAAAGTCCCCGGTCACGTCCGTTCCGCCGGGCCGAGGCACGTTGTGACCTGCGCACTAGCGACTTTCGTGGGGCTGGGCGATAACGCCGACGAATGTACACGCGCATGCGAATGACAATCGTGATGGCCGTAGCTGCGAGCCTCGTGGGCTGCGGCGGCACGGGCCTGATGGAAGGCGCCCCCGACATGGCAGTTGGGGCCGACATGGCGGTTGGGGCCGACCTGGCGACGACTCCGGGTCCCGACATGGCTCAACAGTCGACGCAATGCCTGCCCGCGGGCGGACCGACTCGCGCGCAATACGTGTGGAACGACCTGATCCTGCCGATGCAGCGCTCGGACTACGGGTTCGACCTCAACGGCGACGGGCGCGTGGACAACCAGCTAGGCAACATCGAGGGCGCTCTCGCCGGGCAGATGCTCCCGACTCAGGATGAAGCGACGCAGGCGGTCACGTCCGGGCAGAGCCTCACGCTCGTCGACGAGCGCGCCGATGACCTCGCCAACGACGACTGCGCTGCGACCGATCTCGAGGCGGCGACGGTGATGGCATCCCCCGACTTCTCCGGTGCCGGCCACTTCACCGTCGATACGTCGGTGGCGCCGGCCGCCCATCTCGCCGGCCCGATCCTCGCCGGCAAGTTCTCGTCGGAGCCGTGGCCGGCGTACGCGACCACGCCGGTCACGGTGACGCTCAACCTGCCACTGCTCGGCGCGGTGACGACCATTAGCGTCGTCGGCGTGCACGTTCAATACACGCGGGGCCCCGACGGCAAGCTGACGGGCGGCCAGCTCAACGGCGCCATCAAGAACGCCGACGTTCAGGCCAAGCTCATCCCCAACGTCGCCAACGCGCTCACCACGAAGATCATGACCGACATGAACGCGGGCGGCCTGACCGCGACGGACATGCAGATCCTCAGCATCTTCGACAACGGCGGCAAGGCGGACGCAGCGTGCCCGGCCGGCACCTGCAAGAACCCCGCTGGCACGTGCGCGGTCAAGGGCGACAACAAGATCGACATCTGCGAAGTGTCGACGGCGGGTCTCATCCAGAACGTGCTCGCGCCGGACGTGCAGATGTTCGACGCGTCCGGCAACTATCACCCGAACCCTGACAACACGATGAAGGACTCGCTGTCGATCGGGCTCGCGTTCACCGCCGTCCCGGCGACCTTCTAGCCCGCTCGATCCGACGCGGGCTGTCCATCTCGACGACTACTGCCTGTCGAAGTTGCCGCGCGTACTCCTCGAAGTCCCAGAACTCCACCTCCGGCCGCTCGACCTTGTACAAGCCGATGCGCGGCACCGACGAGATCAGCCCAACCTCGGCCGCGTACTTCAGCGACTTCGACAGCACGGCGAGGATGTTGTTGATGCGCTTGCGGCTGAGCTTCGTCTTCGTGCGCGCGTTCTTGTACGTCACGAGGTGCGCGCGAAACTGGGCGATCGTGCCTACGTCGATCTCGTCCCGCTTTGCCTGGCGGGGGAGGGTGGCTTGCGGATCGGCGAGATTCGCGCGCTCAAGTGGCGCGAGCACGTCGAGCTCGTCGCCGGGACCATCACCGTCGACGGCTGCGCGATTCCCGGTAGCGTCATCCTCGGCTCGTGCTCGCTGAGCGGCTCCGCGGACGAAGGATCGTGGGGATTCGAGCAACGTCACTACTCCGTTGCCGCGACGATCGACAGCGACGCCGCCTTCAAGCGCTGCGCACGATTCGGCGGGAAGTGGTCCGCGCCAGATCCCAACAGTCCAGAGATCGCGAACGCGCGACTGCAACAGCACGCCAAGAAGTTGCAGGAGGTCGCCGATCCCGAGCGCCTGCAACGACAGATCAAGGCCCTGCAGAACATCGCGAACGGCAACTAGTTCGTCATGGCGTGGAAGCCATTCAAGCCGTCAAGCCGGCGAGCCGAGGAGGCGGAGAATCCGCCGCCGCTGCGTGACACGCTCGACGAGAAGGCCGCCTATCGACTCTCCCAGGCGATGCTCGGCAGGATCGCGTCATCTTGCTCGCCCTTCGCCCAGTGCACGAGCGCCTCTTCGTACTCGTGGAGCGCGTCGGGCATCTGCGCGGTCTTTAGCAGCCGCAAAGCCGGCTTGATCGCGTTCTCGCGGACGGCTTCGCTGCCGACCTTGTTGACCCGGTAACCGTACGTGCTGTCCGGTTCGAGGACAAAGAGCACAGCGTCGTGGCGCAGGACTTCGTGGATCAGGGTCACCTGGTGGTCGATGTCGCCCGGCTCCTCGTAGTACTGCTCAAGCGACTGCGTGAGGTAGTTGACGAAGTATTCGAGCAGGTCAGCGAGTTCGCGGTTCTTCGCCACACCAAGCGACGTAGTTGCCGATCTCCGTCTCCGACATAACTCCGCGGTTCTTGTTGCCGGGGAGAAGTGTGCAGCCCAAGTGGAAATGGAGAAACTTCAGAAAATTGTATCCCGAAAAAGCAGCCTCGCTGCTGTCTCCGACGATGAAGTCGTCTCACGCCGTCGAGGCCACGATGAAAGCGATCCTGGCCGACATCGGCCAGCCCGCGCCGCCGAGCGCGATCCCGAGCAAGGTGATCGAACTCGTCGTCGCAGCGGGAATCCTTCCGGCGAAGTACCAGCAGTTCTGGAACGACCTCAGCAAGGGCATCCAAGGCGTCATCACCGTACGCAACGCCGCGCCCGGAGCTGGCCACGGTCCGGCGCCGGGCGCTCCTCCGCCCGACGACGCGACGGGCGAGTACGCGGTCAACATGGCCGGCTCGAACATCGTATTCCTGCTGCGGCAGTGGGCGGCGAAGACCGGGAAGAAGCTGTAAGCGCACGTCGACGAAGAGCCTGCCCGCTCGCGCGTAAAGGATTCGTACCGAAGATAAGTGCTTAGGATCTAATCCTTTACGATTTGCCCTTCACTGCAGAGCAGATGGCGGTAGACGGGCGGAGTCTAGCGATCAGCGCAGCAGATCGGAGTCCGCCGTAGTCAGAGTCGCAGCATCAGGACGGCGGCGATCGTCAGATCGGCCGCGGTGAACGTCTCGCCGGTTTCGTAGCTGTGCCGCTGCCCGGCCCAAGTGTACTGGTTCGAGATCATCATGTGCAGACGCGGCACGACCGGTACGCCCGCGTACGCGCCGAGCGCCACGTGCGGCCCCAACGTCGCGAGCAGCCCCACGCCCGCGTCGCACAGGAACGACGACGCGCTCGCGCTCGAGAAGATCTCGTAGTCGGGCGTCGCACCGGTGAACGCGCCGCTCAGATACTCGCCACCAATCCCGACGCGGCCATACACGGCGACGAATCGGTGCAGCCGCACGAGGATGCGCAGCGCCGCCTCGCCGCGCACGCGTGAGAAGCCGGGGCCGAATCCACCCGTTGGCCCCGTCGCGGCCAGCGCGGTGCCGCCAATCGACAGCTCGGGAACGAGCGCGTAACGCCGCCCGTGCATCCAGATGGCGAGGCCGATGTGGCCGTCCATGGTGAACGACGCGCCCCACGGACCCGCGTAGTTGCGATTGCCGAGCGGCTGATCTAAGCCCGGCGCCACGTCGACCATCAATTGGTAGCGTGACGGCGTCGCTTGCGCACGCACGATCGTCTGCGCGCTCGCAGGCAACGCCGCTGCCAGCACCCACAGCATCGCCACCGATCGCATGGCATCCTCCGTCGTGGCCGCTTACCTCCATTTTGCCCGCTGGCGGCGTCCACGCAAGTCACGCGCGCCGCTCGTGCTCGCGCAGCTTGCGGTGGTGGGCAACTTAGTCCATGACGGCCTCTGTCGGCGGTGGACGACCGCCCCCCGCCACGGCTTGCTCGCGCCGTTCAGGCTGACGATCCCGAGGGCGGCGGACTCGACGACAAGCGCAGCGTGTAACATGAACGCGGATGCGTCATTGGACAGGCACAATCTTGCTGTGCTCGTTCGTCGCGGCAGCGGGCTGCCAATCCACGTCTCATCCGCGAGACTGCGTAACCGGCGTCGGAAGCGTTCCTTCCTACCCGGTCAACTTGGTCGATGCCGGTGCGGCGACCACCGACGCTGGCTGTGCCGAGCTTTGCGCGGAGACGACGAGGGCGTCGACGGTCGAGAACTGCGTCATCTCGAACATCGACGCTGACCTAGGGACCGGTTACGTCACCTGCAACTGGCACACGAACTCCGATTGGTGCTGGTAGCGCGCTAACAGCGCGCCGTTCAGGCTGACGATCCTGAGGGCGACGTAGCTACGTCGAACAGTATGCAGATGTCGTCCGGTTCTCTGTCGCGATTGACCCAGACTTCGATCGTCGTCTGTTGCGATCCGACTTTCGCCGTCGCTATGCAGTCGAGCGCCGCCGTGCAG